>WNGF01009658.1_pt1 | contig 17138 bp, 11 predicted proteins | sample 5400641 | NCBI WGS metagenome assembly WNGF01 (sample SAMN13153371, study PRJNA577476) | soil metagenome | isolation source: 80 cm soil or saprolite under grassland replicate 2 | place: USA:California | collected 2016-06-15
CGAGACCTCGGTGATCGCGGCGGAAGATGTGGCCGAGCGCATCCACGAGCTGCTCAAGCGGCCGTTTGCCATCGGGGGCACGGAGTTCTACATCACGGCGAGCCTCGGGATCAGTCTGTTTCCGCTGGACGGGGACGACGGCAAGTCCCTCCTCAAGAACGCCGACGCGGCGATGTACCGGAGCAAGCGATCGGCCCCCGGTACCTCGACGGTCTTCTCCAAGGAGTCGGTGGATCCGCTGTCCAGGCTGTCCCTGGCCACTCGCCTGCGCCGAGCCGTCGAGCGCAAGGAGTGGCTGCTCCATTACCAGCCGATCGTCGACCTGTCCGACGGGCATCTCGTCAGCGTCGAGGCCCTCCTCCGGTGGCAGGATCCGACCATTGGAATCGTCCCTCCCGGTGAGTTCATCCCGCTGGCCGAGGAGATGGGGCTGATCGAGGGCATCGGCGATTGGGTGCTCGAAGAGGTGTGTCGCCAGTCCCAGGCCTGGCGGCGAGAAGGATTGATGATCGAGGTCAGCTTCAACCTATCGCCGCGACAGTTGTGGCAGGGCAACCTGGTGAACAAGATCATCGGGCACCTGAAGTGGATGCATATCAATCCGCGGCAAGTCCTGGTCGAGATCACGGAATCCACGGCCATGATCGATCCGGACCGGACCATGCGCATCCTCGAGCAGATGCACACGGCCGGTCTTCGCCTGGCCATTGACGACTTCGGGACGGGGTATTCGTCCCTGTCCCGCCTGAAGCAGATGCCAGTGGACATCCTCAAGATCGACCGCTCCTTCGTCCGGGATATCCCGAGCGACCGCCACGCTATGAGCATGGTCAAGGCCATCATTCAGCTCGCGCGAGGCCTGGGCATGGTGCCTCTGGCGGAAGGCATCGAGACGGAAGAGCAGCGGCGGTTCCTGGCTCAGAGCGGTTGCGTGATGGGGCAAGGGTTCTACTTCAGCAGGCCGGTCCCGGCGACCGAAATCAGCCAGCGGTACGTGTGGGGCGTCGCCGAATCCCGCGCCTGAGCCGCCGAAGGCATCGATCGATTCGCTCTAAGCTTCGAGCCGATGCGGACTCCTCGGGCTCCCCAAGGTCGACCTGCATGTTCACTTGGAGGGGTCGATTCGCATGGCGACCCTGAGGGAGCTCGCTGCCCGACACCAGGTTCCCCTGCCCTCCGGGCTCGTGGAGGAAAGCCCGGGAATACGAGATGTCCGGGCCAGTCTTCGGTTTGGACGACGATGCCCTGGCAGACCTCGCTCGGGGCGGCATCCACGCGTCGTTTGCCGATGAGCTAGTAAAGTCACCGCTGATCACGGAGATCTCGGGTGGTTGGCCCGAGGATCGGCCACGGCCTGACCCGGCCGGACGGCCCGGCCGACGAAAAGGAAGGGTTCGACACGGATGACGATCCGCATCGCGGCCTACCAGCACGGGATCTACCCGCGCTCCGAGGGCGTTGTCGCCGCCACCCGGGGCTTGGAGCGCGGTCGGACGTCCATGGAGGAAGTCGATCAGGCCTTCCGGGACGACCGTCAGGACTTCATCGCGATCCAGAGGGAAGCGAAGCTCGACTATTTCTCCGACGGCCTGCTCCGGTGGCAGGACATCTTCCGGCCTCTGGTGGAAGCCTCGGGGGGGCTGGACGCCAGGACCCTGATCCGCTGGTTCGACAACAACTCGTTCTTCAGGGCCCCCGAGGTGACCGGTGATCTGAGCCTCTCGGCGTCGCTGCCCGCCGCGTTCCAGGATGACGATGATCTTCCGGTACCCAGGGTCGCCACCCTTCCCTCTCCGTTTCTGTTCGCCCGCGCGGCGCAGACCCACGGGGATCGGAACGCGCTCATGGTGGATATCACCCGAGAGATCCTCCGGCCGGTGGCGGAGTTCCTGGCGGGGCGAGGATATGAGGTGATCCACATGCAGGAGCCATGGTTGCCCTATTTCGGGCTGGAACCCGCCGACTGGGACGACTTCGAGAAGGCGCTCATGGAGATCCGTGACGGCATGTCCTCGTCCTCCTCGTCTTTGGTCCTGCATACATACTTCGGCGACGTCGGGCCCTATGTGGAGCGGCTTCGCCGTCTCCCTGTTGACGCGCTCGGCATCGACTTCGTCGAGACGGACCTGGATGAGTTGGGAAGTAGTTGGGACACAGGGTTATTGGCTGGGATTCTGGACGGTAGAAGTTCGCCGATCGAGTCCACCGATGGTACGGTCGAGTTTCTCCGCCGGGTCGCCGAAGTGGTTTCGCCACCCCTCCTGTACCTATCGTCGAATTGCGAGCTCGAATACCTCCCTCGAGACATCGCCCGTGAGAAGGTGGCCCGGGTGGGGGAGATCTCGCAGCGACTGAAGGAGATGTTGGCATGAGGACCGCCACTACCGCCGTCCTGGACGTCATGGCCCGGCCGTTGCTCACCCACGAGGTGGGTTCGCTGGACAAGCCAGGGTGGCGAGTGAAGGCCTACGCAGGGAAGAAGCTGGACGAGAGAGATCTCGAGGAAGCCAGGAGATGGGGTGAGCGGGTTGGTGTAGAGGGGTACGGGGGGCTGCTCGACCTCCTCCGAAGCTCCCCGATCACGGCCAAGGCTGACAAGGAGGAGGTCAAGCGGTGGTCCAGTCGCTACGGCCTCCGCCTCCAGGAGTCGGCGGGCCTGGACGTGGTGTACGACGGCGAGCAGCAGCGTTCGGAGATGTACGCGTGGGCGGTGGCCCATACCGACGGATTCGAGTGGCGAGGAAGCGTCCGGGCCTTCGACAACAAGTACTACTCGAAGGCCGCGGTGACCGGGCCGATCTCGCTGAAGGAGCCCTATCACAGCGACGAGTTCGCCTTCCTGAACGACATCGCCAAGGCCGAGCTGAAGGTCCCCATAACGGGGGCCTACACCATCGCGGACTGGTCCTTCGACGAGCACTACTTCACGGACCACGACATGTCCCACGCGCACGGCGAGCGCAAGGCAAAACGCCACGAGGCCCGGCGTCGGTTCATCGTGGACGTGGCCCGTCACATGATCCGGCCGAACGTGGAGTCTCTGATCGGCCTGGGGGCCAAGTGGATCCAACTCGATGAGCCCGGCGGGTCAACGGAACCGGACGAGCTGGATCTCTTCGCCGAAGCGTTCAAAGAAAGCGTGCAGGGACTGGACGCGGTGTTCTCCACACACCTGTGCTTCTCGGATTACGGGCTGTTCTTCCCGGGGATCGAAGCGATGACGGCCTGCAAGCAGTTCGCCGTCGGCTTCGCCAACTACGACAGCCGGGAGCTCGGGGTCACCGACGAGGCCCGTCCCGGATACCTGGTGATCAAGAAGTTCCGGGACCTCCCGTACAAGCCCGCGTTGGGCCTCGGTGTCCTGGACATCCACACGGACTTCATCGAACCGCCGGCGCTGGTCCGGGACCGGATCCTGTATGCCGTCGAGGTGTTCGGCGACGCTAACCGCATCCATGTCACGCCCGACTGCGGGTTGAGGACGCGGTCGTGGGACGTGGCGTACCGCAAGCTGCAGAACATGGTGGAAGGGACCCAGCTCGCCAAGAGGGCCCTGGGACTGTAGCGAGCCGGTTCGGTCCGCTCCCAAGCCACCGCCAGGCGCGAGACCCCCTCCTACTGATGCCCCTCGTGGTGCCCGTGGTCGTTGTCCTTGCACACGTCCGGGCAGAGGTTGCGCCTGAGCACCGTGAACGTGTTGTCGTACCGGTTCCAGTGGGTCCACTCGGGGACCTGGCAGCCGTTGCTGGTGCGCTTCCAAGCGTGCAGGTAGATCTCGTAGGCGCAGCATTCCGGGAAGTCGCAGCCGCGCAGGGTCACCTTGTAGTTTCCGCCGTACCAGTAAGGACGCGTCGCCCCTTGGGTCAGGGCCTGCGCGTAGCTCGGACCGACCTGCACGCCGGCCATGACCGGATCCGCCTCGAACGTCCCACGGGGAGAGGCCGGATTCGACGGGCAGGGAGCGCCGGGCGCGACCGTTCCGACCGGGAATGTCAGGGACGCCCCATAGATCGCGCTCATCTCGTATCCACCGAGGTGGCCGTCAAGGGCGTTCGGGGGCACGTTAACGGTGAAATGGATCGTCAGCGTGTCGGTCTCCTCCAGCGAGACGATGTCGCACACGTCTACGGGCTCCTGTGAAACCATGCCCTCGTTCTTGATCAGGCTCCTGATGTAAGCCTCGGGCTCGTCGAAGCAGAGGTGCGTTGTGGGGATCCCACATGCGTGGTCCACCGCAGGGTGCGAGCTGGCCTGGTTGTCGATCCGCAGGTACACGGTCTCCGGAGTGAACAGCCCGCACGTGCGGATGACGCGCTCGCTGGCGGGAATCAAATCGTCGTTGTTATCGGCCGCGTACCCGAGGAACCGCAGGTGATACAGCCCGTCGCCCAATGACGGGGTCGTCGTTGAGTCGAACACGAGCAGGCTGTCGTCGTCGTCCCACAGGACCTGTCCGAAGAACGTGGGCAGGCCAGGGTTCAGCTCTTCGTAGTGGTGGCGAGTCTTGATCGCCGTCACCGTGCTCATCCCCAGGTTCTTCGTCTCCGGCGAGAACGGGATGTACGGTGACCAACCAGGGCCCCAGTACCGGCGGGAATATCCGGCGAATTGGGGAGTCACCAGATCCGTCCATGGTCCCCCGTTCTTCGAGTACTGCGGCCGGACGTAGTCGATGTCGGGGCCGATTCGGGCCCGGAGGAGGAGCGAGTCCCACAGTGGCCGGTCGAGGTCGCCGCTCGTCCCGAGCCAGTACCCGCGCAGGTCGGGCGGGCCCGCCATGCTGGCGTCGCCGATCTGATCGATCGGAATGCTGCAACCCACGTAGGTGAGCTTCATGCAGTCCGGGCACTCGGGATCGCGGCACCAGCGGACGCAGCAAGCCTTGTCGTTGGCCAGCAGCGTCACGTTGAGCGTGGTGGGAATGTCCCACCGAGCCTGCGAAGGCGACTCGTCGTGGACCACGACCTCCTTGCCGTCGCAGTTCTGACGGACACGGAAGATCACGTCGGGCGCGCAGTCGTTCCAGTCGAACCAGGGCCAGACATGCAATGAGGCGAGCTCGTCCGACTGGGGGAGCACTGCGCGCAGGGTCTCGGCGGACGTCGACAGAGCGGCCGTGGTCTGGACCAGCGAGGGGCTGCGCTGGGCGATGGCCGCCAGCGATGCCTGCTCCTCCGCTGTGAGGCTCGCCACCAGGGACTGGATCACCGTCGGATCGGGATCTGGGGGGATCGGCGGCAGGATCACGTTGCGCTCGGCGAGCAGCTCGCGGATCCGCCGGAGGATGTCGTCGTCGATCCGCCAGTAGGGCCAGCACCAGGGGAAACACCGGGCGCAGCACCATCTGAACGTCGCCTCGAACGTTCCATCGAATTGGGTCGTGACGGTGGTGATCAGGTCTTCGGAGTACCACCACAGGAAGCGGTCGACGTCGTAGATGTCGACTTCGGCGCCGGGAACCGGGTCATCGCACCAGACCCAGCGCCGGGCATCAGAGTCCCATGACCAATTGCGGCACACCACGCGGCCACGGATCCGATAGGTGCGGCAGCAGAACAGCCAGCAACGGTAGATGTGCGGAGGCACCTCGATGGCTCCGACATCGATGTCGAACTGGACCTCCTGCCGACGCAGCTCCGCGGCCTCGGACCGCGCCGCTTCTTCGTCGTCGCTCGCCTCCGAGGGGTTGCCGGATCGCCGCTGGCGCTTGCCGGGAGCCTTGGCCAGCTGTTCCACCGTGGAATCGAACGTGAAGCTCTTGACCGCAACGTCCAGGCCCATCAGGTCCCGGTCGCTCACGTTCGGCCCGACCAAGAACCTGATCCCGCAGGGGATGCGAGAGATCTGGTCGATGATGGGATCGAAGTCCAGCCGGAAGGATGCGGCCCGTTTCTGCCGGTCGACCTTGGCCAATGTCGAACCCAGGATCTCGTTTCCGTGAGATGCAGCTACCCGGATCTCGAGATCTTCGTTCCAATCCTCCGCTGGGATACCGCTGAGGTCGACCGTGCCGCGTGCCGTGGCCATCCCGAACCCCTTCCCTCGCCGGTTCTTGGAGTCCGGTCCCGCGGCGGGCATGTGGTCGCGACTGAGCCAGACCAGACCTGCGCAATCTAGAAAGGACGGGCCCCATTGCTCATCCCCTGGATCGGGTAATTCCGTGAAAGGAATCCGTTCACGAAGGGATTAACCCGCGGGCGCTTCCGGGCCCCGGCTTGGGTGCCGTGATGGGGGGACCAGGGCGGAGGCCATTGCTTGGAAGGATGCGGTCACGCGCCTGGGCAATCGCGTGAGGGATCTACGCGATGGGGTCGACTCACCGTTGTGCGTGAACGTCGTTTATCGAGTCCTGGAGAGGTACTTGGGGTCGACTTCGAAGGAGTCGGTACGGGGCGCTACTCAAGAGCCACCCGCCACTTGCTCGTCCAAGCTGCCTTGCCCTCGACAATCCTCGGAGAACCCTGAAGGAGAACTCCTCGAGTTAGTCAACCAGGCCATCGAAGAGGCAGAGCGGTTCGCTCACCGAAGGCGAATCACCGAGGAGCCCCTGCATGGTTTGCGCACAACCGTCAGCCAGTTGTGAGGGCAGCGTTGCTCAACCGGGACGGCGGGCCGCGAGCAAGGGTACCTGGGCGATCTTGTCGTCGTCCAGATCGGACCAGATGATCCCCCGAGGTCGGCGCCTGCTCCTTCGGCCCGGCCGGATGACCTCATCCGGCATCACGATGAGGTCGACGCGAAAGTCGTGCTGGGTCTCGGGAAGCTCCTCGTCCATGACCTGGAGGGGATGAACGGTCGTGGCGATCGTGGTCGCCTCGTCCACGAGCCCTTCTTCGGTGAGCAGGGCGAACTCGAGATCGGAGAAACCGCCGCCCTTTCCGATGCGGGCCCCGTTCCGGTTCACGGCAACGCTTCCGCACACCACCAGGTCGATGCGGCGCATGCCTGAGGTCGCCACCGGTCGGCCCACTCGGGTGACGCCACCGATGGAGGCGGCCTTACGTGGGCTCGGCCCCGCCTTCGCCGGATCCACCAGGATGAATGGCTTGAGGTCCCGAAGCCTGGGGACGGCCATGTACAGGAGCTTGCGCTCAGCCAGAGCCTGCGCTCGAACGGGGAGCTGAGGCGAGTCCGGGTTTGCCTTCAGCACGCGGGCGTCCGCCCACTCTGCCGCGGTCGCGAGCCGCCTGGCTGCGTCTGCCGCGCCCACGAAGTTCGGGATGCGCCCGCGGGCACCGGGGAAGCGAGCCACCTTTTCGCCCTCCAGCACGTCCCATACGCGCTCTCTGATGCGCTGTTTGGCATCCACGATGGTCCGGGAGGGTACCGGTCTCCGGCTAGACTCGTTTGCGGGGGGATGGCCGAGCGGACGAAGGCGGCGGTCTTGAAAACCGCTAGGGGCGCAAGTCCCTCAAGGGTTCGAATCCCTTTCCCCCCGCTACCAGTCTCCCTACGTGGTCATCTCAAAGGTGACACCCTAGGCTCTTGAGGGAGTTATGTGGGAAACCTCCCATAATCAACGCGAAAGCGCACCTCGAGGACGGGATTCTTGAACTTCGTCTTGGTCGAGCCAGCGCGTGAAGGTCCGGGTCCGCTTGACGACCTTCTGGCTGCCCATCCGGACCTCAACGTCTTGGCGCGCGTGCCCTCGGCCCGTGACGTGCCGCGGGCACTGCGGGAGCTCCCCACACACATCGGCCTCACCGCGCTGATCTCGCTTGAGATCTCGGGCGACGAGGATGCTCTGTGGCTGATCCGCACCATCCGCCAGTACTTCCCGACCTTCAGGATCCTCGCCTACGGGACCACCGTTGGCCAGGTCATGATCGAGAACGTCTTCTTCGCGGGAGCCGACGGATACCTCGACACGACGGCCGATCCGACACGGTTGGCGGAGGCGGTGCGTCAGGACAGCCGCGACATCGTTCTGGTGGAGAGTCCGCTCGGGGAGCCAGCTCTTGCCGAGGCCGAAATGCTCCTTAAGCCGGAACCGCCCTTGCTCCCGGATCTTCCAGAGGAGCCAGCACTGGTCCCCGAGCCGGTCCGACCGCCCGAGCCTCCCCCCGAGCCGGTCCGACCGCCCGAGCCGGTCCGACCGCCCGAGCCTCCCCCCGAGCCGGTCCCCCTTCCGGAGCCGCTCAGGCCCTTCGAGCCGACCCCACCCCCGGGGCCGCTTCGTCCTCCCGGCCAACCGTGGACCTTCAGGCCTCAGTCCCCGGCTGCTGCTGCGAAGCGAAGTGCCGAGCGGGAACGTGAACACGCGGAACTCGTGGAACCCGCCGACGGGGCCGTTCTGCTGACGGGACTTCCAAAGGCCCCCCAGGTGGCCTCTCAACCTCCTCATTCCTTCAACCGTGCGGAGCCGAGCTCCCATGCCGAAGCACCGGCGAGACCTCTTGAAGACCGCAGGCGGCTCGACGAGGCGGAACGAGAAAGGTCCCTCGAGTTCGTCGATCCAGCCGATGGAGCGGTTCTGCTGCCGAGTCCTGCGCGCGCCATGCGAGGCGCTCCCTTCGACCGGTGGCGCCGGGGAGACAAGGCGAAGAGGGAGAAGCCGACCCCCCCAGCTGCCGGCCCACCTGAGCAGGAGTCCGGATCCGAAACCGAGCCGGTCCTCCAGACGGACTCGGAGCCTGAGCGGCAAACGGTCGCACCGGAGCCCGAGCGCGCACGGCGGTCCGAGCAGGCCTTCCAATGGGAGTTCCCCGAGCCGGACCGCCAGCTGCTCTTTCGCCCGGGGCGAAGGGGACGGCACCGAGCGGAGAAAGGCCGGCAACGCTCACCAGCCGAAGAGCTCCAGGCGCGACCCGGCGCCGCTCGGGCCGAACCAGTCCCTCAGGCCGAGCCAGAAGAGCACGCGCAGCCCAGGCGGCAGATCGATGCTGCGCCAGCCTCCGAGGCGCGTGTCGAAGAGGTCCCGTTGCAATCGCGCGCGACTCTGCCTTGGGTTAGGCCGACGATGCGATCGGAACAGGCGCCGGAGGCAGCGCCCCTTCTCGAGGCAGCGCTTGCGCCCGAGGTCGACAGCGAGCAACCCTCACCCGAGCCGGAACCCGAGCCTGAGAAGTCTTCGTCCACGACGCCGCGTGCCAAATTCGGCCGGCGAGCGGGGGCAGAGCGGCGACGGCGATCCGCCAAGGCGGATCGAGTCGATCACGAACCCGAGGCTGAACCGGCTGCGGAGTCGATCGTTCAAGAGATCCAGGCTGTGCCGGAGCCAGAGTCCGTCCTCGAGGCAGAGCCAGAGCCGGTTCCGGAGGCGCCTGGCCAGGAGCCCCCGGCAGAACCGGAGCTGCAAGAGCCACCAAGGCCCAAGCGGAGGATTGGATTCGCCCGGCGGGACCGGGCCAAGAGGCGCCCCCCAGCCGAACCTGCCGTGCCCGAGGTCGAAAGGAAGCCCGAGCCGGTCCTGGAGCAACCGGAAAGCGAGCCGGCCCTGAAGGAACCCGGGCCGGCCTCCCAGGAACCCGAGCCCGAGCCCGCACCCGAGCCGCAACCCCTTGTTCCTCTCATAGATGAGGAGTCCGACTTCTTCGAACGGGCGGGGGTTGGGCTCCTGGTTGTCGGAATGCCAACCTCATATCGAGACCGAGCAGCGGAGGCCCTCGGGGTGGAACCGGGGCGCGTTCGATGGCTCCCGAGCGCGACTGCCGCGGAAGCGTTCCTCTCTGATGGCCGGGGCTCGACATTCGTCCTTCTGCTGACGCCGAGGGTCAAGCGGGGGGACGCGTTCGGGATGGCCGAATACGTGGGACGCCTCGATCCTGCGACGGGGATGGTCCTTCTGGGAGATCGCTCGGACGAGGGGTTGTTGCTGGCCGCTATGCGAGCGGGGATCCGGGAGGTTGTGGAGCCGACCGCCCCTGTCTCAGAGCTGCGCCAGGCCCTGGAACGAGTCATCGACGGCTCGGCGAGGATCCGATCTACCCGGGGGACAGGGCTGCTGGAACCGGCCCAGGGAGGTGGCTCGATCATCTCCCTGTTCTCCTCCAAGGGAGGCATCGGCAAGACGTTCATCGCCGCCAACCTGGCGGCGGCCCTGGCAGCGCAGTCACGTGTCGACACCGCCGTCCTCGACCTGGACCTCACGATGGGGGACGCCGTCTCCTACTTCGGAGCCGAGGCCCCACTCGACGCCGAGGGCTTCGCGAGGCTAGCCGAGCGAAGTGACCGAGTACCCATGCGGCGAGCAGGCCTCCAAGTTGGAGACCATCTCTGGGCGTACGCAGCCAAGCCCGATTCTGTTTCCTCGAACGGCCTACCCGGCGAAGCCGTGGCCAAGGTCCTGAGGGCCCTCCAGCGCACCTTCGGTTACATCGTGGTGGACACGGCGCCCGCCTACAACGAGCAGTCCCTGGCGGCGCTCGACCTCGCAGACGTGATCTGCCTCGTCAACGCCCTCGATGTGGTGTCCGTCCGTCATCTGTCCTCGGCCTTCAATACCTTGATGTCGCTGGGCATCGCTCCAGCACGATTCCTCGTGGTGCTGAACCGGGCGGACAGCAAGGTGAAGCTCTCTGCCTCCGACGTCGAGCGCGTGCTCCGTTTCCGGGCGGACGCGCTGATCCCGTCCAGCCGGCTGGTCCCGCTCTCCCTAAACAAGGGCCGGCCCGTCTATCTCGACGCACCGAAATCGAGCGTCTCCAAGAGTATCGGCGCCCTGGCCGAGCGAATCGGGCGACTGTACCCCCATGTCGCCGAACTCCCGGACCTGGAGTTTGCCGCGGGGCGCCCTCGGCGCAGTTTGTTCCGGAAGCGGTAGGTCGCCTGCTCGGTCCAGCGGCCCCGGTTCGATCGGGCTGGCTTCCTTATCCGCCCGATTGGATAGCATGCGTGCGGTGACCAGAGGGAAGTCCCCGTTGCAACGCAGGACTCCATCCCGTGGACTGGGCTCACTCGCCGTGCTGAGCGTGGTGATCTTGGGAGCGGCCGGAGTTGTCGCGGTGAGGTCGGTACTCGGTCCGTCCGCCATCTCGGGGCATCGGACCTCATCGCAGCGAGGGCGGGAGCCCTCTGTGAGGTCGGCACGAAGGCGACCGTCGCCCCTCTCCGCCACGTCCCGCTCTTTCGCCAAACAACCTCATGAACGTCTACGCCGGCCCCGCCTCCGGCATCTTCAGTCCCACGGTTGCCGGTATCCGCGAGCGCGTCTATGTCCCCAACACGAAGAGCGGAACGGTGAGTGTCATCGACCCCAGGACCTACAAGGTCATCCGTACGCTCGTGGTTGGAGGGGTGCCTCATCACGTCACCCCGTCGTGGGATCTCCGAGAGCTGTACGTGGACAACCCGGGGAACGGGCTGCTCGAGACGATCGACCCGAAGACGGCCAGGCTCGGGAGGATGATCCGCGTGCCCACTCCCTACAACCTCTACTTCACGCCGGACGGGAAGAAGGCCATCGACGTGGCTGAGTACGACAGGAAGATCGAGTTCCGGAACCCGCACACGTGGGGCCTTCTCAAGGCGGTAGCAATCCCGGGCCGCGGGGTGGACCACATGGACTTCTCGGCCGACGGCTCGTTCCTGTTGGTGACCTCGGAGTACACGGGAGACCTGACCAAGGTCAGCACGACGAAGATGAAGGTCACCGGCCACGTGAACCTGGGCGGCCGACCGATCGACGTGAAGATCTCGCCGAATGGAAAGCTCTTCTACGTGGCGAATCAGGGGCGGGGCGGAGTCTCCATCGTCGACCCTGTCCGAATGAAGCAGATCGCGTTTCTGCCAACGGGCGCAGGCGCCCACGGGTTCGCCGTGAGCAGGAACGCTCGCTATCTCTACTGCTCCGACAGGATCGCCGGGACCATCGCGGTGATCAGTTTCAAGGAGCGTAGCGTCGTGGCCACGTGGAATGTGGGAGGCAGTCCAGACATGCTGCAGGTCTCGCCGAATGGGAAGGCCCTGTGGGCGTCGAACAGGTTCGGCGACACCGTCTCGGTCATCTCCACTAGCGCCGGCCGGGTGGTCCACTCCATCGTCGTTGGCCGGGAGCCGCACGGACTGACGTACTTCCCTCAGCCCGGTCGGTTCAGCGTGGGCCACAACGGCGTGTATCGCTGAGCGCTGGCGCGCTATGGGGTCGCGTCGAGTAGGCCTTTTGGTCAAGCAGGGCGAAGGCTGGTGCTCCTATCGGCAGGCTTGGTTCAGATAGCCGTAGGGATCGATGGCGGGCCCGTTGCCAGGGTGCCATTCGAAATGATCGTGCGCCATGGTGCCCCGGGCATCACCCGTGTTTCCCACGTAGCCGATGATGGCGCCCTCCTCGACGTAGCCGAGGTGCCCAAATGCCAAAAGGTGCGCGTTGTAGACGAATCCCCGCCCACCGAAAACCTTGACTGCGAGCCCACCCACAGGGTTGGTGGCCACCCGCGCCCAACCAGGGAACGGCGCTCGCACCGGAGTTCCCTTGACGCTGAAGATGTCCACGCCTTGATGATGGTGCCACTTCTTCTCGTCCTTGGTGGGCACGCCGTTCGCGTCTCGCTTCATGAGCACCCCGAAGTCGTCCACGTATGAACGCGGCTCATCGACCGGGCAGACGCGGAACAGATGCGTCAGGGCCGTCTGTAGAGAGCGGATCCGATCCTCGAGTTCCTGGCGAAGCTTTCGGAGCCGAGCCGCCTCTCGTCTCACCTCCCACATGCGATAACGTAGGCTGGCCATGCTCATCCACAGGCGGATCATTGAGTCACTTTCGACTCCTCGAACGGACTGCTGGCTCCAATCGATCGCCGCGCTGAGCGCTCGTTCCTCGGCCCTGAGGCCCTTGGCTACTTTGCGAATCCTGATGAGCTGCTTGGACCACCGGTGCACACGGTGAAGGTCCGTCCTGACCTGTCGTTGCATGTCGGCGCGGGCGGGCCGGCTCGTGATGAGTGGGTCGAGCAATGCAATAAGAGAAAGACAGATGACCGCAATGACGAACGATCGCCGACTCCGCGAGAGCGGCATATACATCCTTGACGGGGATCGGCGAGCGAGCATGGGGAAGATGTGCGAATCTACGATCCCCCGATTGACAGCGAAAAGCCCACTTTCCGGGAATTCCGGTACGTAGTCCTACGTAAGACGGATGTCCAGGGGGCCCAGGGGGATCACATTGGGCGGACCTCGAGTTTCACTTGGTTTGCAGAGCTGTCGGACTCGACCACCTACCTCTCGGTAGGTTATGGTTTAGCCAGAAGCGTTGGAGGGACCCGATGAGCCAGACCAACGGCCAGGTAAGCGTTCGGCAACGCATCACCGAAAAAGCCAAGGGTCTGAAGCGGGAGTGGGCGGAAGACCCCCGATGGACCGGCGTGGTGCGCCCATACCCGCCGGAGACGGTAGTTCGCCTTCGGGGCTCCATCGCCCCTCAGCACACTGTGGCCCGGCTTGGCGCGGAGCGCTTGTGGCGGCTATTGAACGAAGAGGACTACGTCGCCGCCCTGGGGGCGCTGACAGGGGGGCAGGCCGTCCAGATGGTCAAGGCCGGCCTGAAGGCGGTGTACCTCTCCGGGTGGCAGGTGGCAGCCGACGCGAACCTGGCCTCGGAGACCTACCCCGACCAGAGCCTCTACCCGGCCAACAGCGTTCCGGCGGTCATCAGGCGTCTGAACAACGCCCTGCTTCGAGCCGACCAGATCCACTGGGCCGAAGGGGACGGCGAACGCTACTGGCTGGCCCCGATCGTGGCCGACGCCGAAGCTGGGTTCGGCGGGCCCCTCAACGCTTTCGAGTTGATGAAGGCGATGATCGAGGCCGGGGCGGCCGGGGTGCACTTCGAGGATCAGCTCTCATCGGAAAAGAAATGCGGTCATCTGGGCGGCAAGGTCCTGATCCCGACGAACCAGTTCGTCCGCACGTTGGTGGCCGCCAGGTTGGCGGCGGACGTGAGCGGCGTTCCCACGATCCTCATCGCCCGGACGGACTCCCTCTCGGCGACCCTCGTCACGAACGACGCCGACCCCGCGGATCGTGAGTTCCTGACCGGCGAGCGGACGGCCGAGGGCTACTTCAGGGTGCGCTCGGGGATGGACCCCGTCATCAAGCGGGGGCTGGCGTTTGCGCCGTTCGCCGATCTCCTATGGTTCGAGACCTCCACCCCCGATCTCGACGAGGCCCGGGCATTCGCCGAAGCGATCCACAAGCAGTTCCCCGGCAAGTTGATGGCCTACAACTGCTCGCCCTCGTTCAATTGGAAACAACACCTCGACGACGACACCATCGCGCGGTTCCAGAAGGAGCTCGGGGCGATGGGCTATCGGTTCCAGTTCGTCACCCTCGCGGGGTTCCACGCCATCAATGCCTCCATGTTCGATCTGGCCCAGGGGTACGCCACCGAAGGGATGACCGCGTACGTGCGACTGCAGGAGCGTGAATTCGAGCTGGAGGAGCTCGGATATACCGCGGTGAAGCATCAGCGTGAGGTCGGAGCCGGCTACTTCGACGAGGTGGCCATGGCGATCTCCGGCGAGGGCGCCTCGACCCTTGCCATGAAAGGGTCGACCGAGGAAGAGCAGTTCACCTTGCGAGGCCGGTGACATGGCCAACGTGACGGTGAGGCATGCCCGGCCCGAAGACCTGGAACCGCTGACGCAGCTCGTGCAGGCCCACGTCCGCGACTACTACGCGCGCCCGGAGCCTTCGGCGGAGAGGGTTCGCGCTCTCCTGGGGACCCTCCTCTACGAGAAGGAAGGAATCGTGCTGGTGGCCGACCAGGACGGCAGGCTGGCCGGATTCGCCGTCCTGTACTTCACTTTCAGCACGGAGCACGCGGACAAGATCGCGGTATTGAACGACATCCACGTCGTCGAGGAGCTGCGTCGAACGGGCGCCGGCTCCGAACTGTTCGAGGGCTGTCGTGCCCACGCCAAGGAGAACGGGTTCGCCTACCTGACCTGGCAGGTGACCAAGGAGAACGAACAGGCCCAGGGGTTCTTCGAGCGGATGGGCGCAACCAGGCAGGACTGGGTCTCCTACTCCATCTGACGGGTTGGTGCTGATCATGAGCCCCTCTGGCGCGCAGGGCGTCGAGATCACCCGGCCCGTTAACGGTCCCGGCGCGGAGATCCTGACCCCAGCGGCTCTGGCGTTCGTGGCCTCGCTCCAGCGAGAGTTCGATGTGCGGCGCGAGGAGCTCCTGGCGAAGCGCGCCGAGCGTCAGCTCGCCATTGACGCCGGGGAGCGCCCGGACTTCCTGCCCGGGACCCGTGACATCCGCGAGGACCCCTCCTGGCGAGTGGCGGAGCCGCCGGCCGACCTCCACGACCGGCGTGTCGAGATCACCGGGCCCACCGATCGCAAGATGATGATCAACGCGCTGAACTCCGGGGCGAAGGTGTTCATGGCCGATTTCGAGGACGCGAACTCCCCGACCTGGGACAACATGGTCACGGGGCAGGCCAATCTCATCGACGCCGTCGAGCGCACGATCTCATTGCAAACGCCCGACAAGACGTACCGGCTGAACGACGAGATCGCCACGCTGGTCGTGCGCCCCCGCGGGTGGCACCTGGTGGAGAACCACGTTCTGGTGAACGGGAAGACCGTGTCCGCGAGCTTGTTCGACTTCGGTCTCTGCCTGTTCCACTGTGGTCGCCGGCTGCTCGACCGAGGGACCGGCCCGTACTTCTACATCCCCAAGTTGGAGAGTCACCTCGAGGCTCGGCTGTGGAACGATGTGTTCAACTTCGCCCAGGACGCCCTGGCGATCCCTCGGGGATCGATTCGAGCAACCGTCCTGCTCGAGACGGTCCTTGCCGCGTTCGAGATGGAGGAGATCCTGTACGAGCTCCGCGAGCACTCGAGTGGGCTGAACGCCGGCCGGTGGGACTATCTGTTCTCGATCATCAAGAAGTTCCGCGGCCGGATGGATTTCCTCCTGCCAGACCGCAACTCGATCACCATGACCGCCCCCTTCATGCGCGCCTACACGGAGCTGTTGGTTCGCACGTGTCACGGGCGGGGGGCGCATGCCATCGGCGGGATGGCAGCCTTCATCCCCAATCGCAAGGACCCAGTCGTCACCGAGCGGGCGATGGCGAAGGTTCGCGACGACAAGGTCCGGGAATCGGGCGACGGCTTCGATGGGACCTGGGTAGCTCATCCCGATCTGGTCACCACGGCTCGGGAGCCATTCGACGGCGTCCTTCAGGGGAGGCCGAGCCAACGCGACCGACTGCGCGAGGATGTCAGGGTGACGGCCGAGGACCTCCTCCGCTTCGAGGTCCCGGGCGGAGAGATCACCGAGCAAGGGTTGCGGGGCAACGTCAGCGTCGGGATCCAGTACATCGCGTCGTGGCTCCGAGGGACCGGCGCCGCCGGGATCGCCAACCTGATGGAGGACGCAGCCACCTCGGAGATCGCCCGCTCGCAGGTATGGCAGTGGGTCCACCACCGGGGCAAGTTGCGGGAGGGTCCAGAGGTAACCGAGGAGCTGGTCCGCAAGGTCGCGGACGGGGAGCTCGACAGGATCCGCCAGGCGACCGCCCAGGACGAATACACGGTGGGCCGATTCGAGGACGCCCGGGCCGTGTTCGAGGAGGTGGCTCTGGGCGACGACTTCGTCGAGTTCCTGACGATCCCCGCCTACCAGCTTCTCGACTGAAAGCAGTCCCGGACCCGGTGGCGTCTCGCGTACCCTTTGGCCCGTGGGTGAGGACGAGACGAAGGCCCAGCCGGAAACGGGTCGGCGCGATCCATCCGAGAGCTTCGATCCCGCGGGGGCCGACCCCGATCCCGTGGAGCGATTCCGCCGCTGGGCCGAGGAGGCCCGAACCGCTGGCTCGGTGATGACCGACATCACCATCCTCGGCACGTCCTCTCCCGCCGGCGTTCCCTCAGCGCGGGCCGTGATCCTGCGCGGTGTCGACCATCGGGGATTCGTCCTCTTCACCAACTACGAGAGCCCGAAGGCTCGAGACCTCGAGGCCAACCCGATCGGCGTCCTGGTCTTCCTGTGGCCGGAGATCCACCGGCAAGTTCGGGTCGCCGGACCGGTGGAGCGAGTTCCCCGGGAGGAGTCGGAGGCCTACTTTCGGACCCGACCCACCGGCCACAGGCTGGGAGCGTGGGCTTCGCCCCAGAGCAGGGTCATCGGTGGTCGCGGCCAGCTGGAGCGGGCCTTCGACGAGGTCCGGGCCAGATTCCCGGGG
>WNGF01009568.1_pt1 | contig 17132 bp, 14 predicted proteins | sample 5400641 | NCBI WGS metagenome assembly WNGF01 (sample SAMN13153371, study PRJNA577476) | soil metagenome | isolation source: 80 cm soil or saprolite under grassland replicate 2 | place: USA:California | collected 2016-06-15
ATGCAGGTCACTCAGTTGGGCTTCCCGGGGCAGGCGCAGCCACCGCAGGAATCGTCCAACCAGGTCGTCGAGGCCCCCGTCCGCGACGCCCCTGAAGAAGCCCCGTCGCCAGTCGCCGAAGAACCGCCGCCTCCACCCCGGGAGCAGATGGTCCAGGGGCTCGTGGTCGGAGGCGCCGCGCTCGTCTACGAGGATGCCCTGGAGCTCCCCGCCTCCCCCGAGCAGTTGACGCTCCAGATCCCCGCCGCAGCGACGGATCAGGTGGCGGAGGCACCTCCCATCGAACCCGAGCTCCCTAATGCGTTCACAGAGAACGTCGATATCCCAGAAGCTGCAGAGGCGCCCGAGCAGCCCCAGCCGGCCGCTGATATCTGGGTTCCCGAACCCCCACGCGTGGACGCGCCGATCGAAGAATCCGCAGCGGACGTGGCAGCGCCGTCCGAGGAGCGTCCGGCCGCAGGCAGCGGGCGTCGGTGGTTCCTGAGGCGCCCCCCGAGCGGCGAGCAGCCCGAACCAGAACCGGCCGACGAAGCAGCAGTGGCCGAAGAGCCTGGCCCGGAGCTTCCCGCGGTCGAGGAGATGCCCGAGCCGGCCTCCGAAGTCGCCCCCGAGGAAGACCTCCCTGCCGCTGCGCCATTCGAGCCCGAGCCGGAGCCGGAGGAGGCCTCGCGGCCCGCTGACGAAGCCGTCTCCGGTCCTGTAGAGGACCGGCTGGAGGAGCACCCCCGCAAACGCCGAGGCCTGCGGTGGAAGAGGCCGGCGCCCGAGGAGAGCAAGGCCGAGGCCGAGGCGGCCGAGCAGGCCCTGGACGAGATTGCGGCCCTGGCTTACCCTGCAACGATCGAGGAGGTCGAGCCGCAGCCGGCCTCCCAGGAGCCCGTGCCTCCTCCTGAAACCGAAGGTGGCGCGGCTGCCCAGGAAGCGCCGCAGCCCGTTCAGCCTCGACCCAGGAAATGGCTCCGGCGACGGGGTCCCTCCGCCCCCGCTGCGCCGGCGCCCGAGGCGCCGAGCGAGGAGGCCATCGAGGAGGTGCGCGATCTCGACGCTCGGGGGGAGGACCAGGCGTCCGCCGCGGCTCCGGCTGCGGCAAGGCCACCCACCCAGGCCGTTCCGCGTCAACCCCGAGCGCCGGCCACACCCGATGACAGGTCTGCACGGCCGGCCGCCTCCGCCGCCCCCGCCCCGGTCGCCCCGGCGGATGCGGAGCCACACGCGCCTTCGCCCTGGATCGATCAGCCCTACTTCGTGGAAGCCACTCCAGAGCGGACCACCGAGCCGTCATCCAGGCCCGAGTCGGCATCGGAGGCCAAGCCGTCCATTCGAGACCGCCTGAAGCACCGGCGGCTCGCTGAACCCCTTAGTGGCGCCGACTCTCCTTCTCCCACCAGCGAGGGGCAGTCGGCGTCGGGTCCACCGGCGCCCATGGCTCACGAGGTTGCTCCAACCGTTTCCTCGGCCCCAGCCCAGGCTCCGGTCAGTCCTCGAACGCCGGATGCCTCCGTAGCTCCTTCTTCCGAGGCTTTGGCTCCGCCTCCGACGGCGCTCCATTCCAGGCCTCGTCCCGCTGCGCCTCCACCCCCACCTGCACCGGCCCAGTTGGCGCCCGCGCCCCCATCTGCCCCGACGGCTCCTCCGCCACCCGCGGCCCCGGTGGTGCCACCTCCCCCGCCAGCCCCGGTCGCGCCACCTCCCCCGCCAGCCCCGGTCGCACCGCCTCCAACCACGTCCTCGTGGAAGAGCTCGACGCCCCAACCACCCTCAGCGCCTGCGCACGCGACCGGAATCCATGCCGGCCCCGCGCCCATCGCCACGGAGATCACATGCCCTCGTTGCGGGCAACCATCTCCGCGCGGGCTGTGCGAGGCCTGCGAGTACGCACTCCTGGAATTGCGGGAGCTGATGATCGGACTCTCTGAGGACCACTGAGCCGGTCGACGCCGCCCTACGCCTTTCCGCTACCGTGTCCTCGTGAAGGATCCGGATCCGTAAGGGAGGCGCGCGTTGATGAAGCCGATGGAACTGGTGGCGCAGGCGAAAGACGCCATTACCGTACGCCGAGTCTTCGGTGACCCCATCGAGCGCGACGGCATCCTGGTGATCCCGGCGGCCGCGGTCCAGGGGGGCGCCGGTGGCGGCGGGGGCCAGGATGCAGAGGGCGCCGGCGGCGGCGGGAGCGGATTCGGGCTCACCGCCCGCCCCGTCGGGGCATTCGTCGTGAAAGAGGGGGACGTACGGTGGGAGCCCGCCCTGGACCTCAACCGGACGATCCTGATGGGGCAGATCGGGTTCATCGTCGCCGTCCTGGCCTGGAGGAGTGTGGCCCGGGCACGGATCAAGGCTCGGCGGGCCGAAGCTCGCGCCTGACATGAATCGCGCCGAACGCGTATTAGGCTGAGCAACCGAGCCACCCGGGGGAGAAACCGTGAGCAACGGGTCCGCGTGGGACAGTGCGCTCAGTCAACTCGACGAAGCCGCCAAGCAGATGAACCTCGACCCGGGAGTGCACGAGGTGCTGCGCAATCCCCGTCGCGCCCTCGAAGTGTCCGTTCCCACACGGATGGATGATGGAACGGTCCGGGTCTTCAAGGGTTACCGCGTGCACCACAACACCTCGCGAGGTCCTTCCAAGGGTGGCATCCGATACCACCCGGCGGTCACCCTCGACGAGGTCAAGGCTCTGGCGATGTGGATGACGTGGAAGTGCGCGGTGGTGGGGATCCCGTTCGGAGGCGCCAAGGGTGGCGTGATCGTGGATCCGAGGCAGCTCTCGAAGAACGAGCTCCAGAGGATGACCAGGCGTTATGCCTCGGAGATCCTGCCGCTGATCGGCCCCGAGCGGGACATCCCCGCTCCGGACCTGGGCACGAACGAGCAGGTCATGGCGTGGATCATGGACACCTATTCCACTCGGGAGGGCTTCTCCGTCCCGGGCGTGGTTACGGGGAAACCCCTGGCCATCGGAGGGTCGAAGGGTCGGTCCCAGGCCACGTCCCGGGGCGTGATGTATATGACGCTGGCCACGTTGAAGCATCTGGGGATGTCCGTCGAGGACACGAGGATCGTCGTCCAGGGATTTGGCAACGTGGGCGGGGGAACGGTCGACTTCCTGTACCAGCAGGGATGCAGGGTCGTGGGGGTCTCCGATGTGCAGGGTGGCGTGTACAACCCGGAGGGGCTGTCGCCCACCGGTTTGCATGCCTACGAAGAGGAGGCAGGCACGATCGCCGGATACGAGGGCGGCGAACCCGTTACGAACGAGCAGCTGCTCGAGCTCGACTGCGACGTCCTGATCCCGGCCGCCATCGAGGGGCAGCTCACGGAGAAGAACGCCGACCGGGTGAAGGCGTCGGTCATCGTGGAGGCGGCCAACGGGCCCACCGAACCACGCGCCGACGAGATCTTCAAGGACAGGGGGGTTCTGGTCGTTCCGGACATCCTGGCCAACGCGGGAGGCGTGACCGTCTCGTACTTCGAGTGGGTCCAGGATCTCCAGGCTTACTACTGGCAGGAGGACGAGGTAAACGACCGCCTCCGGATGATCATGGAGCAGTCCTACGTTGACGTCCTGTCCTTGGCCGAAGAGAGGAAGGTCACCATGCGGACGGCGGCGACCATGCTCGGCGTGGGCCGCGTTGCCGAGGCCCACGTGACGCGCGGCCTGTACCCGTAAACCTCACGGATCGTTCTCCAACCCCTCATATCTTGTGGTAGCCTCGCCTCGCGGCGCTACATCTTGGGGGAAGGGCATGGCAGCAGAGCCGGATGCCGAATGGCGCTGGCAGGACATCCTCGACTTCGAACGCAACTGGTGGAAGGTCTCGGTGCGCAAGGAGCTGGCCGTGCGCACCCGCTTCGGTATGTCGGGGGCACGGTATTATCAGTTGCTGAATCGGCTGATCGATCAGCCCGAAGCCCTGGAACACGACCCGATGCTGGTCCAGCGGCTGAGGAGGCTCCGGGAGGCTCGCAGACGCCGGCGGTTCGCCCGGAGGCTCGGCCCGAAGACTTGACGGCGCTGACCGGAGAGACTTGGCTGGCAAGCATGAACCCCCGATCCAGAGGACGCTGCTGAAGGTGGCCACCTCCACGCTTCGCGCCCTGATCCTGGCTGCCCTGGTCGTCCTGGGGATCGTCGGGCTGACCAAGCTGTTCCCTCAGAACGAGAGCCTGGGAATCACTGGGGCCGGGGCGCCGGGCTCCAAGGTGAGCAGCTCCCCTTCCGCGACGGCCTCGGTCTCGTCCACCCCCACCTCCAGACGAAAGGCGAAGGTCAAGGGCGTGGTCGTGCTGGTCCTCAACGGAACGACGAGAAAGGGTCTGGCTGCCGAGGTGTCCCGCACCTTGGCCAACGCCGGCTACAAGCCCAAGGTTCCCGGCAACTCCAAGTCGACCAGGAGAACGATCGTCTACTACAGGACCGACTCTCTTCCTGAAGCCCAGCTATTTCCCCGACGCGCTGCTGAAGCCGGCCCCCTCTTCCATTCCCAAAGACGTCCGGGTCGAGATCGTACTGGGCGCCGACTTCGTGGCCAGCTCTCCCTCCCCGTAGGAGCACTGCTCTGGGCAGGGGCCCACGTCGGACGAGGAACGACTCGAGCGATTCAGGCGATCCCAGACGCGCGGGATCTTCCTGGACTTCGATGGAACCCTCTCGGAAATCGTCGCCCGACCCGACCAGACCAGGCCCATACCAAGGGTGCGGTGATCCTTCGAGAGGTCCGAGCCCGGGGCCTCATGGGATCGCTCTTCGCCGGTGACGATCGGGCGGATCTGGCCCGCATCTGACCCCGCGCGGTCAGCCGCTTCTGACCCGTTCCAGGTCGTCGAGCTGCGCCTGTACCCACCGATCGAGCCGGTTGGCCTCCACCGCTCCGCGCAGCCCGGAGGCTCGCCGGGCCCGGTCCTCTTCGTCCATCTCCAGGGCGGCGGCGATCGCTTCGGCCGTCTGGCCAACGTCGAACGGATTCACGGGCAACGCGTGCATCCCCAGCTCTTCGAAGGCGCCCGCGTTCTCCGACAGGATCAGCACGCCGTCCCGCTCGTTGAGGACCGGGCCCTCCTTGGCCACCAGGTTCATCCCATCGAACACGGGGTTGACCAGGAGCGCGTCGTACAGGGTGTAGGCAGCCAGCGTCATGGAGAAGTCATCCTTGATCGACAGGTGAACGGGTTGCCAGCCTTTCCGGCCGAACCGCGCGTTGATCCTCCGAGCTGCCGCCCGGCACTGCCCGACGTATCTCACGTACTCGGGGATATCGGTGCGTGATGGGTTCAGGTGGGCCATGAACACCACCCCTCCACGCCATTCGGGATGGTCGTTCAGAAATATCTCGTAGGCGTCGAAGCCCCTCACGATGTTCTTGGACAGCTCCGCTCGGTCCACGCGAAGCAGGAGCCTTCGGTCCCCGCGCCAGCGGAGAACCCTCCGTGCGGCGAGCCCGACCTCATCCTCGACGGCCGCCTTCCGAAGCGACTCGACGTCGATCGAGATGGGGTAGACACCGACCCGCAGCTGCCTGCCCTCCCAACGGACCTTCCGCTGGGCGAAGTCCGCGCGGGCGTCCGTGTAGGCCTGGCAGCATCGCAGGAAGTTGGCGGCCCAGATATCGGCCTGGAACCCCAGGATGTCTGCGCCGAGGAGTCCCTCTACCAGCGCCCCCCGCATCGAATCCGGGAGGACCCGGAGATAGCCCGCGTCGGCGAACGGGATGTGCGAGAAATAGGCGATGCGGGCGTCGGGTCGCAATTCGCGAAGCATGGTTGGGACGAGCGACAGGTGGTAGTCCTGCACGAGGTAGACGGCCTCGTCGCTCCCCTCGCCCTCCTCGGCCAGAGCCTCGGCGAAAGCTTGATTGATCCGTACATACGCACCCCACGCTTTCTCGGTGGCCCCGCCGAACCGAGGGTCCCTCGGGATGTCCCACAACAGGTGATGGGCGAACCACAGCACTCGGTTCGAGATCCCGTTGTAGAAGGAGTCGTAGGTCCCAGGATCGAAGGAAAGGTAGCGGAGGTCGTGATGCGCCTCGCCGGCGGCCTCATCCAGGCGGCCCTTCGCCACCTGCTTCCTGTCCTCGTCGGTCATGGCGCTGGCGATCCACAACCCTCCAGAGAGCTGGAGGGCCCCGGTCAATGCGGTGACAAGGCCTCCAGTCCCTCGCTTGGCGACCACCTTGCCCGCTTCGTCTCGGACGAAGGACACGGGGCCGCGATTGGAGGCGACGATGATCCGCCGTCTCCTCGCGGGCGGAACGGGCCTCGAGGACGGCATAGCCGGAAGTGTACCCAGCGAGCCGAATCCGCCGCCGTTCGTCCTTGCTCCATCCCGGAGTGGGAATACCTCGTTCGTTAGAATGGCGACGGAGTTCCCTCGGCGCTTTGAGAGGAAAGGAGCCGTGGTAGCGCTCCCATGAGCAAGGACCGAGGGCCCTTCTTCCCCACCCCGTTCGTGGCGCAAGCGGCCCGATGGGGCCTGTTGGCCTGGTCGGTCATCGGGCTCCTCATCCTGGTGGGCGTCCTGTATCGCTTCGTGCTGTACCCGATCCGCGTGGTGTTCCCGCCGCTGGTAGTGGCCCTGATCGTCATCTACCTCCTGAATCCGCTGGTGACCCGGCTCCAGGAGAAGGGGATCCCCCGGATCTGGGGGACGCTGTTGTGCTACGTCGTGTTCCTCTCGCTGATAGGGCTGGCGCTCGCCTACCTCATCCCGGCCGTGACCGAGCAAGTGAAGGCCTTCGTCAATGGCATCCCCGCCCTCCTGCAGAAGGCGCAGACGGACTTGAAGGACTTCGCCGCCCGACTCGGCTTGCACATCACGTCGACGGATCTGCTGCAGAGCTTCCAGCCGGGCAAGGGTCGCGCCTTCAACTTCCTCGGTCGGCTCACGTCGTTCACATCGGGAGTGGTCCACGTGGCCTTCGTGTTCGTCCTCGGGCCGCTTCTCGCCTTCTACCTGCTGGTCGACCTGCCGAAGATCCGTCGGGGAGCCGAAGGCTTGGTTCCCGCATCACGGCGCGACGAGGTCCGCACCCTGGCCAGTCAAGTCGGAGCCACCGTGGGAGGGTTCTTCCGGGGTCAGCTGCTCGTGGCGTTATTGGTTGGGAGCTTCTGCCTTGTCGGCTATTTCGTGGTCGGCCTCCCGTACTTCGCCTTGCTGGGCGCCCTGACCATGCTCCTCGCCCTCGTCCCGCTGATCGGCATCCTCATCGCCGCGATACCCGCCTTGTTCGTCGCGTTCACCACGAGTGGAAGGACGGGCGGTCTCCTCCACATCTCAGGTGGCTGGAAGCTCGCCTTGGCGACCTCGATCGTGTTGCTCGCGGCCCAGCAGCTGGACCTGCGCGTGCTGAGTCCTTGGCTTCACAGTCGCTCGGTTCGCCTTCATCCAGTCACGGTCCTTCTTTCCCTCCTGGTCGGAGGGACACTCCTGGGCCTGTGGGGGATGCTTCTGGCCGTGCCCGTGGTAGGGGCCCTCCGCGTGCTCCTTCTGCACGTGTGGGACACGAGGTCTCAGTGGCCGCCGGGCCCCTCAGAGCCGGTGATCGAGCCGGAAGAGCCCGTGGAGGCCTCGGTCCGCCGGGCGAGCGGTCCCCGTCGAGCCCTCACGCAGGCGCACGATTGACGTTCCCACCACCCAGGGCTACCTTTGCTCGCGGGGCAGGCGATGTTCAAGGTTTCTCAGAAAACTGAGTACGCCACACGAGCCATGCTGGAGCTGGCCGTCAGACGTGCTCGAAGCGGCGACGCCCTGGTGCCGGCCCGGGCGCTGGCCGAGGCCCAACATGTCCCTTTGCGCTTCCTGGAGCAACAGCTCGGCGCGCTGCACAAGGCCGGCCTGGTGGAGAGCTTCCGAGGTGCCGGTGGAGGCTGCCGGCTGGCCAAGGATCCCGCCACTATCCGCGTCTCCGACATCGTCGACGCGATCGAGGGACACACCTACCCGATGCACTGCCTTGACGTGGAGGACCACACATGTTTCGCCGACTCGCACTGTGGCCTCCAGGAGCTTTGGGGAGACATCGACGTGGCCATCCGGCAGGTGCTGGAAAGAACGACGCTGGCCGACCTGGCCGAGCGTCACGCCAAGCAGGTCGGTCTGCCTCTGTTCGCGCCGAGCGAGCTCCTGCGCCCCCAGCGCTGATCGTCCTCTGAACCGCCTGGAGCCTGTCTATGCCTTGCCGAGGATGCGCATCACGGTGGTCCCGCACACGGGGCACTTCCCCTTGGCGGCCCGCCGCCCGTTCTTCAGGGTGACCTCTTCTCCCTCGAACTCTCGCTTGGCCTTGCACTTCACGCAGTACGCCTCGTACTGAGCCATTCGCTCACCTCCTCTTTCGCTCTCGGTCGAGCCCTCACCCATTCACGGCCCTCAAACAGCCTTCGAGGCCGCCCCCATGGCGGCCTCGTGCTCAATTCTCGGGGTCGAGCATGCTTCCTGCAAGCACGCTGAGCACGGGCACGATTCACGAATTCACAAGCCTTCCTGGCCTGGGTCGCCCCCGGCCTCCTCATCTGTACTGCTCAGGGTGCTGCTGCGTCGCTTCGAACGACCGAGCCGTCTTTCATCACGAACCTGACGTCGGTCAGTGCGCGGACGTCGTCGACCGGGTTTCCCCTCACTCCGATGATGTCGGCGAGCTTCCCGGGCTCGATCGACCCGAGGTCGCTCCCCCGGCCGAGGAGGCGGGCCGCATCCAGCGTGGCGGCCCGGATGCTGGCCTCTGTTGAGAGACCGGCCTCCTCCACCATGGCAACGCACTCCAGGGCATTGGCGCCGTGAGGGTTACCGGGCGTCCCCGCATCTGTGCCCATGGCGATCGGAACACCGAGCCTCGCCGCCATGCGGACCATGCCGGCGTGGGTCTGGTGAGCTCCCGAGAGCCGAGCACGAATGTGCTCGGGCATCGCGTTCAGCGCGGTGTGATCCTCCCGGACCGAAGTCCAGGGGGAGAACGTCGGTACGAGGAAGACTCCCCGTTCGGCCATGAGGCCGAGGACGTCTTCGTTTGCGTAGGTGCCGTGTTCGATGCTCCTCACGCCCGCAAGCACGGCGTTCCTGATGCCCTCGAGAGCGTGAGCATGGGCGGCCACATGGGCGCCCCTCTCGCCGGCCACTCCGACGGCGGCCCGCATCTCGTCCTCGCCGAACTGCGTGGCGTGTGCATCTTCGCCCTCCGGAGAGAGCATCGCGCCGGTGGCCATGACCTTGATCAAATCTGCGCCCCGATGGAGCTGTCTCCGAGCCGCCCGCGCCACCGCCTCGTTCCCGGACGCGATTTCGTACATGCCCGGGTAGTACTCGATGGCCTCCGTGGGCATCGAGAGCAACCGCCCGGCGAGGATCAGACGAGGCCCGATCCGTATGCTCTGTTCGATCTCATCTCGAACGGCCATCTCGACGTAATTCCAGCCGCCGACGTCGCGAACGGACGTCACCCCACCGAGCAATGTGTTCTCGGCAGCCAGTGCCGCGTGGGCGCGGATGTCCTCATCCGAGCGCGAAGAGTTGGCGGCCGGATCCGCATCGTTGCCTCGCATCACCAGATGCACATGGCAATCGATGATGCCGGGCAAGAGGAACAGCCCGGAGACGTCGAGCTCGATCCGGTCCGAACGGCCCTGGCCAGGCGCGGCGAGCTCCGCGATCCGTTCCTCTGCCACCACCACGTCCAGGGGGCTGATCGCGCCGGTCCGAACATCGATGACCCGCCCGCCAGCCAACCTCATCAGTGCCCTGGATGGCGCACGAGTTGGGAATCCACGAAATCCGACCATTTCATCGCTCCACCTCCGTATGCTGTGCCCGGCGGGACGGCTCCGATACCCAGGGCTATGGACAGAGGTAGGACTCTAAAGCTCGACGACGTGGTCGCGACGACTCCGACTAGTCGCGACCGGGTCATGGATTTCTTCCGCGCCGCCAGCATCGTGGTGGTCGTCTTCGGTCACTGGCTCATCGGGGTGATCTGGTGGCGAGGCGGCAAGATCGGGACCGTGAGCGCCATCGGCCTCACCGGCTGGTTGTGGATCGCCACCTGGTTCCTGCAAGTGATACCGCTGTTCTTCTTCGTGGGCGGTTTCGCCAACTACGTCGGATACCAGTCCTTCCGGCGACAGGGTCGATCGGTCGGGAGCTTCCTAGGGAGCCGAGCGGTCAGGCTCCTCAAGCCCACCCTGGTCTTCGTCATAGTCTGGGCCGTCGTCGAGGTCATCCTGCATCTCGCCGATTTGGGCGGAACTGGCCTGCTCCGCGGTGTCCGGCCCCCTGGGGCGACAGTCCCGTTCGGACCGTTGTGGTTCCTGGCGGTCTATTTCGTCGTGGTCATGGCCAGCCCGGTGACGCTGTGGCTGCACCGGCGGTTCGACCTCGCCATTCCCATCGCCCTCAGCGTCGGAGCCATCGTGGTCGACGTCGTCCGGTTCGGTGCGCACGTCGAGTGGATCGGCCAGGCGAACATATGGCTGGTGTTCCTCCTGCCTCACCAGCTGGGCTACTTCTACGCCGAAGGCCGGCTGGCTAAGCTCCCAAAGGCGGTGTTCGTGGCGATGGCTCTGGTCGGCGTCGCCACGATGGTGGCCCTGACCAACCTGTATCGGTTCTTCCCCGGGATCAGCGTGTACCCGAGGAGTCTCCTCGGCACCGACGTCGGCCGGATCACCAACACGAACCCGCCGACCCTGATGATGCTGGCGATGGCGATCTGGTCCATTGGCGCAGCGATGCTCGCGCGGCCGCTGCTCGCCAGGTGGCTGGAACGAGCCAGGGTGTGGAAGGCGGTCGTTTTCACCAACACGATCGTCATGACGCTCTTCCTGTGGCACATGTCGGCGTATCTGATCGCCGTTCTGCTCCTGTGGCCCTTGGGCCTGGGGCAGCAGGGTGACACCAATGCGTCCTGGTGGATCGAGCGACCCATCTGGGAACTGGTGCCGGCCGTGTTCCTGGTCGGGCTGGTGATCCTCTTCGGGCGCTTCGAGCGGCCCCGCCTGGCAGCAGCCCCAGCTCGCGCCGTTCCTATTACGCCTAACGCTCAAGCCCACACCGGCCAACGCTAGACCTGCGGTGTTCAAGCTCTCTAGGTTCGAGCCCCCGGACACCTGACCACGGAACCGGCCTGAGCCGCCCGAATGTGATGCCAGTACGCCTCACGGTGGGAGGGTGGCCTGTGCGGAGGAATCGCGCCGGCCCCCTTTCCGGGTCTGGTTGTGAGCATGGACAATGTGACCATGCCGGCGGCTCGCTCATGCCCGAAGGAAGACGGGAGCTGACAGAGTGAAGCAGCGCACCACAGCTCGACTGGCCTGGTTCCTGGGAGCAGTCACCGTGGCGGCCATCCTGGCCGGCGTGATCCTCGAGCTGATCTCCCCCCAGGCAAAGCTACCTCCGGACCTGCGATCGAGCCCAACCGGTGTCCTGAACAACCTCACCATCCTGGGGCTCCCGATCATCGGGGCGCTCGTCGCCTCTCGACGTTCCGACGTGTCGCTCGGATGGATGTTCCTCCTGGCGGGACTGGGACTTGGCCTTTCCATCTTCGGTCAGGCTTACGCCACCTACGGCCTGGTGATCCATCCCGGATCACTCTTCGGCGCCCGCTTTGTCGGCTGGCTTCAGGCCTGGTCCTGGGCACTCGGGGTCGGCGCGGTGCCGTTCCTGCTGCTGTTGTTTCCTACCGGGCAGCTCCAATCCAGGCGCTGGCGGCCCATGGCGTGGTTGGCGCTGGCCAGCTGGGGTGCCGTGGTCGTGGTCGCCACGTTGGCGGCCTCCTTCCTCTGGTCCAATCCTCTGGTCCAGGAAACCAAAGACTGGCCCGCCTCGGCCAAACCGTTGGCCCCGTTCCTGGTCGGATCGTACTTGGCGGTCGTCGGCCTGAGCCTGATCGGGTTCGTTTCGGCCGCGGTTCGTTTCAAGAACTCCCGAGGAGAGGAACGCCAGCAACTCAAGTGGTTCGTGACGGCCGCCGCTTTCTTCGTGGCCATCCTTTTGGTCCAGGTCTTCGTCGAGAACGCCGTCTTGAGCGCCCTGTTCTCGGTGGCCTCGGTCGGCCTGTGGACCGCGATCGCCATCGCCATCCTCAAGTACCGGCTTTACGACATCGACATCGTCATCAACAAAGCCGTTGTCTTTGGCGCCCTGGCCGCCTTCTTCACGGCCGTCTACGTGGCCATCGTGGTGGGGATCGGCGCCGTGGTGGGGTCCCGGGCGAACACGTTCCTCACGGTCGCGGCGGCCGTGCTCATCGCCGTCGCCTTCCAGCCTATCCGGGAACGGGCGCGGCACCTGGCCAACAGGCTCGTGTACGGTAGGCGGGCCACTCCGTACGAAGTCCTCTCGCAGTTCTCCGAGCGGATGACCGCCACGTACGCGACCGAGGATCTTCCTGTACGTATGGTCAGGATCCTCGGCGAGGGTACCGGGGCGACCCGGGCCGTCGTGTGGCTGGCGGTCGGGCCCGAACTCCGGACGGCCGCCACCTGGCCCGACGGTGCAGAACCGCTCGAACCAATCTCCGTCGGCGTTGACGACCTTGCCACGCCGCCCGGGGGCGCCTTCTTCCCGGTGCGTCACCAGGGTGAGCTGCTGGGCGCCCTCAGCATCGACAAGCCGCCGAGCGAGCCGCTCACCCCGGCCGAGGAGAAGCTCATCTCGGACCTGGCATCGCAGGCCGGACTGGTGCTCCGAAATGTCCGTCTCATCCAGGACCTCCGCGCGTCCCGCCAGAGACTTGTACGGGCACAGGACGAGGAACGCCGTCGGCTGGAGCGAAACATCCACGACGGCGCCCAGCAGCAACTGGTCGCGCTGTCGGTGAAGCTGACCCTTGCGCGGGCCATGGCCAGGAAGGATGTCGAACGCGCCGACGCCATGCTCGAGGAGCTTCAGGCCGAGGCTCAGAACGCCATGGAGGATCTGCGAGACCTGGCCCGAGGCATCTATCCACCCCTTTTGGCCGACCACGGTCTGGTCGCGGCCCTCGAAGCTCAAGCCCGAAAGGCTGCGGTGGCCGTCCACATCGAATCGGATGGAATCTCTCGATATCCCCAGGAAGCCGAGGCGGCCGTGTATTTCTGCACCCTGGAGGCGCTGCAGAACGTCGCCAAGTACTCGGGAGCGTCCCATGCGGCGGTCCGCCTGCACGAAGAGAATGACATGCTGGTGTTCGAAGTCGTAGACGACGGAGCCGGGTTCGACCCTGGCGCGACGGGTTACGGGACGGGCCTGCAAGGGATGGCCGACCGGTTAGCCGCGCTCGGCGGAGAGCTTGTCGTCCGGTCCATTCCCGGCCGGGGAACTACAGTCCGCGGAGCGCTTCCCCTCGGCGTGAAGATGTCGGCGCGCATCCCCTCACATAGCAGCTAGGCTGATCGTTCGACACAGAAGGAGAACCAATGAGCGAGCACGAAGGCCGTCGGGTCACGCGCCTTGGATTGCAGATTCCGAGCTTCACCTACCCGGGCGTGTCGGATGCTGAGCTGTTCGGCCGGGTCGCCGAGATCGCTACAACTGCCGAGGACGCCGGGTTCGATTCGGTGTGGGCGATGGACCACTTCTATCAGATTCCCTCCCAGGGCCAGCGGACCGAGCCGATGCTGGAGTGTTACGCGCTGCTCTCGGGGATCGCCGCGCGAACCTCACAGGTGCGGCTCGGCGCGCTGGTCACCGGGGTGACCTATCGAAACCCGGCGCATCTGGCCAAGATCGTGACGACGCTCGACATCGTCTCGTCGGGGCGGGCGATCCTGGGGATCGGGGCGGCCTGGAACGAGGAGGAGCATTGGGGCTACGGCTTCGAGTTCCCGTCGGCGAGCGAACGGTTCGAGCGGCTGGAGGAGGCGCTACAGATCTGCCGGGCGATGTTTCAGGCGGAGGCGCCCACCTTCCAGGGCAGGCACTATCGGATCGAGGAAGCGCTGAACTTCCCTCGTCCCGTCAACCCAGGCGGGCCGCCCATCCTGATCGGGGGAAGCGGCGAGAAGAAGACGCTCAGGCTGGTGGCTCAGTACGCGGACGCGTGCAACCTGTTCGGTGACGCCGCGACGATTCGGCACAAGCTCGATGTCCTCGAGCAGCACTGCAAGGAGATCGGCCGGGACCCATCGGAGATCACCAAGACCAGGCTGGGGGGGTTGGTGATCAGGCCCACGCACGAGGAGGCAGAGCGCGCCGGCGCCGACCTCAAGGCGGCGCGTGGTCTCAGCGAGGAGTGGTACCGGATGTCCCAGCTCGTGGGAGAGCCCGACGAGATCGGCGAAAAGGCGCAGGAGTTCCTGGATGCCGGCCTTGACGGTCTGATCTTCAACATGTGGGGCGTGCAGGAGCTCGAGCCGGTCGCGTTGGCCGGCCAGACCCTGTCCAAGGTGCTCGGCTAGCCTGTGGTTCGAGTAAGGCAGGTCCGCCCTCTCGCTGCTGCCGTGCTCATTCTTTGCGTGGCCTGCACGCAAGCGAGCGCTACCAAGCCGCCCGTTGCCACGAATTCCCTCAGCGCCCCACCCCGGAGTCCTTCGAGTACGCCGCTTCCCTCTGCCGAACAGACCACGCTGGCCGCGCGATTCCTGGGTACCGTTTCACCCCTCCCGCGTGACCTCGCGACCGAGATGCGGGGCACCACCTGGCACAAAGGCTGCCCGGTCGGACTGAACGGCCTGCGTCTCCTGACGCTGCGGTACTGGGGTTTCGACGGCGACGTGCACGAAGGCCCGATGGTGGTGAACGCTAGGGTGGCCCGCGACGTGGTTCGGGTGTTCCGTCGGCTCTTCGACGCCCGGTTTCCGATCAAGGTTCTCCACCTGGCTGCTCCGTATCGCGGACCGCAGGACGACGACCCTAACGACCGAAGGGACTGGACCGTAGGGTTCAACTGTCGGCCCGTGCTAACCGCGCGAGGCCCGCTCCCCAGGTGGTCACAACATGCATCGGGGCTGGCCATCGACATCAATCCGATCGAGAACCCCTACGTGACCGCCGACGGATTCGTGAAAAACAACCTCGCGCGTCACTTCCGCGATCGCTCGCTCCATCGGTTGGGGATGATCCGCCCGGGCGACGTGGTCGTTCGGGCGTTCGCCGCCGTCGGTTGGAAGTGGGGCGGGTACTGGATCAGCGAGAAGGACTACATGCACTTCTCACTGACTGGCAGGTAGCTCTCAGGAGCTTGGCGGGCCGCCCGATTCGCCCTGCCCGCTGTCCTCAGGCGAGCCCTTCTTGGCGCTGCCCTTGCGCAGCCGCTCTCCCAGACCGGAGAACGTGGAATCGAGCGCATTCCCGAGTGACTTCGCTGCCTTGTTCACGCTCTCCTTGGTCTGAGGGTCACGAAGCGCGTTCCCGAGTCCGGTGAAGGCCTGATCGAGTTCATCGACGACCTTCTTGATCGCGTCATTCACGGTCTGCCGCTGGGTCGCCCGGCGGTCGTGAGGGATCCGATGATGTCTCTCGTTGGTTAGCACTCCTGACTCTAGAGTGCTAGCATTCTGTGTGCAGATTCGCCAGTCGTAGGCAAAGCAAGCAGGAGGAGGTCGAATGGCAGCCAAGCTCATCACATTCGATGAGGAGGCGCGGCGCGCCCTGGAGCGGGGGATGGATCAGTTGGCCAACGCGGTCAAGATCACCCTCGGGCCAAAGGGCCGCAACGTCGTCCTCGAGAAGAAGTGGGGCGCCCCCACCATCACCAACGACGGGGTGTCCATCGCCAAGGAGATCGAGCTCGAGGATCCCCAGGAGAAGATCGGGGCCGAGCTGGTCAAGGAAGTAGCCAAGAAGACCGACGACGTGGCCGGTGACGGCACCACCACCGCCACGGTCCTGGCCCAGGCCATGGTCAAGGAAGGCCTGCGCAACGTCGCCGCCGGCGCCAACCCGATGTCCCTGAAGCGTGGCATCGAGCTGGCGGTCGAGTCGGCGGTCGAGGCCATCAAGAACCAGGCCAAGGAGATCGAGGACAAGGACGAGATCGCCCACGTGGCCGGCATCTCCGCCGCGGACGACGAGATCGGCCAGCAGATCGCCGAGGCCATGGACAAGGTCGGGAAGGACGGCGTGATCACCGTCGAGGAGTCGCAGACCTTCGGCATGGAGCTGGAGCTGGTCGAGGGGATGCGGTTCGACAAGGGCTACATCTCGCCATATTTCGTCACCGACCCCGAGCGGATGGAAGCCACCGTGGAGGACGCCTACATCCTGCTCGCCAACTCGAAGATCTCCGCGGTGAAAGACCTCCTGCCCGTCCTGGAGAAGGTGATGCAGGCGGGCAAGCCACTGGTGATCATCGCCGAGGACGTCGAGGGCGAGGCCCTGGCCACCCTGGTCGTCAACAAGATCCGTGGCACGTTCAAGTCCGTCGCGGTGAAGGCTCCTGGGTTCGGCGATCGCCGCAAGGCGATGCTCCAGGACATCGCCATTCTCACCGGCGGACAGGTCATCTCGGAGGAGGTCGGCCTGAAGCTGGAGAACGTCAAGCTCGACCTCCTGGGTTCCGCTCGCAAGGTCGTGGTGACCAAGGACGAGACCACGATCGTCGAGGGCGGCGGCTCCGAGGACGAGATCAAGGGACGGATCAACCAGATCAAGGCCGAGATCGAGAAGACCGACTCGGACTACGACCGGGAGAAGCTGCAGGAGCGGCTGGCCAAGCTGGCCGGCGGCGTTGCGGTGATCAAGGTCGGGGCGGCCACCGAGGTGGAGCTCAAGGAGAAGAAGCACCGCATCGAGGATGCCGTGCAGACCACCAAGGCCGCCGTGGAGGAAGGCATTGTCCCCGGCGGTGGGGTGGCGCTGCTGACGGCGCAGGCCACGCTGGACAAGCTGGACCTCGACGGTGACGAGGCCACGGGCGCCCACATCGTCCGGAGGTCTCTGGAGGAGCCGATCAAGCAGATCGCCTCGAACGCCGGCCTCGAGGGCGGCGTGGTCATCGAGAAGGTTCGCGGCCTGGACGGGGGCTGGGGCCTGAACGCGGCCAACGGCGAGTACGTCGACATGTTCAAGGCCGGGATCGTCGACGCCGCCAAGGTGACCCGATCGGCGCTGCAGAACGCGGCCTCCATCGCGGCGCTGTTCCTCACCACCGAGGCGCTGATCGCGGAGAAGCCGGAGAAGGAGAAGATGCCTGCCATGCCCGGCGGTGGAATGGGCGGCG
>WNGF01007423.1_pt1 | contig 17130 bp, 14 predicted proteins | sample 5400641 | NCBI WGS metagenome assembly WNGF01 (sample SAMN13153371, study PRJNA577476) | soil metagenome | isolation source: 80 cm soil or saprolite under grassland replicate 2 | place: USA:California | collected 2016-06-15
GCTCATTCGCATGCGGCCGGCGATCATTCACGGAGATTTCTATCCAGCGAACGTGATGATCGGCGGCACGCACCGTCGCGTTCGAGTCTGTCCGGTTGATTGGGAGATGACGGCAGTTGGACCGGCGCTCATCGATCTCGCGTCGCTCGTCACGGGGTGGCGCGAGCCGGAGCAGCGCGCGCTCGTTCGCGCCTACCGGGCCGGGGCTGGAATCGAGACGGTGAAGTCGCGCCGCGCAGCCAGCGAGTTCGCCGCGGATCTCGACTGCTGCCGCCTGCACCTTGCCGTCAGGATGCTCGGCTGGTCCCGAACATGGACGCCTCCATCACATCAGGCTCACGACTGGACAGCCGAGGCGCTGCGGATCGTGAAGAGGCTTCAGACGTGACGGCTACGCGCCGCCTGATCATGAACGCGGACGATTTCGGCCAGAGCGAAGGCGTGAATGAAGGGATCATCCGCTGTCACCAGCAGGGCATTGTCACCAGCGCCAGCCTGATGGTGCAATGGCCGTCCGCCGCCGCCGCAGCCGATTACGCGCGCCCGCACCCGCGCTTCAGCGTGGGACTCCACGTCGATCTCGGCGAATGGGTCTGCCGTGACAGCGCGTGGACGCTTCTGTATGAGGTCGTCCCCCAGGATGATCGCGCGGCGCTGGAGCGCGCGATCGCGGAGCAGCTCGACGCGTTCCGGCGGCTGATGGGATGCGATCCGACGCATATCGATTCCCACCAGCACGCACATCTGCGTGAACCGGCGAGCACGATTGTTTCCGGGATCGCACGCGATCTCCGCGTGCCCCTCCGGCATTCCAGCGGCATCGCCTATGTTGGCGACTTTTACGGTCAGGACGCGAAGGGCAATGCCATTCCCGGCGCGATCACGGTCGACAAACTGATCGACATCTTTCACACCTTGCCTGCGGCGATGTCGGAGCTCGGCTGCCATCCGGGGCTTCGGGGGGACGCTGGCGGCATGTATGTTGTCGAGCGCGAGCAGGAGGTTCGCGTGCTCTGCGATCCGCGCGTGCGCGCCGCGCTCGAGAGCGAGCAGATCGAGCTGATTTCCTTCCGAGACGTGACGTTCGCCGACGCTACCGGCACATCTGCGGATTCGACTTGATGAAGTACGTCCTGTAGTTCGACGCCTTCGAATCCATGCAGCCCTCGAGATTGAGGATCTCGATCTTCCGGAAATCGGCGGGCGCGGTCTCCGCCTGGATCGAGATGTACCCCGAAGTCATCGGCGTGCCATCGACCTTCACCGCCGGATCGACCGGCGACACCGCGCCGCCGCCAATCTGCGGCTTCGTGTACTCGAGAACGTTCACACCCTCGACGAAGTGCCGTATCAGCTCATCGCCGTGCACCTCCACTCCGACGCTGAGCCACTGGTCGCCGTCGTAAGTCTTTGAAGAGGAGTTCGTGCAGTGCGCGGTGTGCAGCTTTCCGTTCATGACGACGTTCGAGCCGGGCGTGCAGAGATTGGCGGTGCTGCGCGGTTTGCCGTCGCTCAGGCCGCCAAGGAGCTGGACCTCGATCGAGATCGGAAAATCCTGGTCCTTCAGCATCGTTTTCGGGTGCGGACTGTGCAGCATCAGTCCGTTGTTGCGTCTCGCCCAGTCCGGCCCGCCGGGCACCTGATCGCCAACGAACCGGTACTCGGCGACGAGGCGATAGTACGAGAACGGCTCCTTGTAGAACAGGTGCCCGAACTCGCCGTCGAAGCGCGTCCACTTGTCGTAGCGCACTTCCAGCAGGCCATTCTCGACGCGGAAGGTATCATTGAAGTTCTCGCCGAGATCGTGCTTCGCGAATTTGGGTGTCCAGCCGTCAAGGTCACGGCCGTTGAACAGTTGGATCCAGTCCTGCCGATTCGCTTCGTTAGTCGCCGTGGGGGTGCCGGACCCTCGTTGGTGCGCGCCAACCAGCGTCACCACGGCGCAAAGCAGGTAGACGGCGGCGATCCACGACGCAGGCAGGTTGCGGCGAACATTCGAGGTTGTCATAACCACCTTCTTATTAATTTTCCGCGCTTATTCTTCAGCGGTCGAAAGCCGATCCGTCGCAACCTCGTATTGGAGGGCGCCATCAGCTCCCTGATGGCGGCAAACACGGCTCTGAACTGTACATCGCCCTTCTGCTCGAGCGCATCGATCCTTCTGGACAGTTCGTCGTTCGCCCCGAGCATTCGTCGAAGCTGCACGAACGCGCGCATGATTTCGATGTTAACGCGCACCGCTCGCTGGCTTCGCAGCACGCTCGGCAGCATCGCCACACCTTGCTCGGTGAAGGCATATGGAAGGTACTTGCGATATCGCCCGCGACCGCTGTCTAAGGTCACAATTTGTGACCGTAAAAGAGGCCGGCCTCGGCTTGCGCTTACAGTCACGATCTGTGACCGCAGACAACCGGCTTCTCGAGATGTCAGCCGGAACATGAAGTCGCTCGGAAACCGCCGCCGATTGCCCTTGACCGCCTGAAGCGCTTCGATGAAGTCATGGACGGTCCAACAGCGGAAGTACATGGAGTTTGCCTTCGAACAGCTTCGGACCGAAATCATCGGAGAGATGAAACGCGGCTTCGCAGGTTCGATCGAAAGCTGGATCGGGTCCTCAATACCCTGGCGAGAACTCTGGCCCCACGCCGCCGACAGCGATCGTAGCCGCCCGCCCAATCCGTCGGCGGCTATTTCGCCGCGGGCGTAATGATCACCTTCACGTAGTTGCTCGTGTTCAGGTACGTCTGCGCTGCCTGCTGGATCGCGGTGCCGGTCAGCGCGGCGATCTGCTCCGGCAGGTTGGTGGCGCCCGCGACGTCACGGTCCGAATACCGGCGTGCGATTTCGTTGAGGAAGTAGCCGTTGTCCTGGCTGTCCAGTTCGTACTCGCGCAGGAGGCCCTGGCGGATTCGCTCCATGCGGTCCCGCGAAATGTAGCTCCCCTTGAGTGCCTCGAGTTCCTCGAAGACGCGCTGCACGAGCGTCGTGGTGCGCGCGGGATCGCACGTCCACTCGATCCGCACGCTGTATTGGGAGCGCGGAACCTTCGACGCGCCCGCGTTGGCGGTAATGCTGTAGGTGCCGCCGAGCTCCTGCCTGATGCTGTCGAACAGCCGCGACTGCAGCAGCAGCGTCATTGTCTTCAGCGCCAGCCTATGCGCGTCGTCGTACTCGAACGGGCCCGAGAAGACGATGGCTACCTGGCTTTTCGGCGCGATGCCCATCTCGATCGTCTTCTCGATCACGCCGGTTGGCGGCGTGATGCCGAGGTCGCGCCAGGTTTCGTTGGCGTGCGTCGCCGGCAGGCTTGCGATGTAAGTTTCGACGAGCGGCTTCATCGTCTCGGGCTTGAAGCTGCCGACGAAGACGAACGTGAAGTGGCTCGCGTCCGCGAAGCGCGCCTTGTAAAACGCGAGCGACGCGGGGAGGTTCCACTTGTCCACCGTAGCAGGGGTTTCCGGCTGTCGCCGCGGGCTGTTCTGGCTGACCGCCGCGTCGATCGTCTGGTTGAAGACGACGTCGGGACTCGCCATCCGGTTCGCCAGCAGTCCTTTGACCTGCGAGGCCATCGCGGCGAACGCGGTCGGATCCGCGCGCGGTTGTGTGAATCGCAGGTGCAGGAGCTGGAACATCGTTTCAAGATCCTGCGGCGTGCTGCCGCCGCTCATCCCCTGCTCGACTTCGCCGATGAACGGCCTCACGGCGATGGCCTTGCCGGCGAAGATCTTGTCGAGCATGACCGCATCGAACTTGCCCACGCCGCCGGCGGGCACGACGTCGTCCGCCACGCGAGCCGGAATGAAATCCGCATCGCTCGCCAGCGATGTCCCTCCCGGCCCGAACGCTCGGAACAGGATCTGATCTTCTTTCAGCGTCGTCGGCTTCAACACGACGGTGGCGCCGTTCGACAGCGTCCACTCGCTGATCCCGCCTGGACGGTCCATGGTTTTCACGATCGTGCCGCGCGCCGGCGGCGCGTCCATGAGGGCCTGCCCTGTCCCGGCGTCCACATATGCCTCGAGCCGCTTCGCCATCGCGGTCTTCACGGCAGCCGCAAGCTGCGCCTGATCCGGGAGGACGACGCCGGCCGCGTCGGGCGCAGCGACGATGACGACGCGATTCTGATCGGGGAACCAGTCGCTGGTGAGCGCGTTGATCTCGCGGAGCGTGATCCCGGGGACGAACCGGCGGTGGAAGGCGAGCTCCTGCCAGATCGTCGGCAGCGCTTCTCCCTGAAGGAAGTTCCGTGTGTACTCGTCCGCGCGGCTTGCAGACTCGCGGTCCGGGCTTTCCGTGACCACGCGTTCGTAGCCGGCCATCATCGACTGTTTCGCGCGTGCGAGCTCGGTTGCGGCGAAGCCGAAGCGCGCGACGCGCTGCAGCTCGGTCACGAGCGCTTCGAGGCCGCGCGCGACGCCGTCGTTGGAGACGAGCGCCTGCAGGACCGCTTCGTCCTTCGTCCGCGGCATCGGGAAGAGGCTGCGGTCCGCGGCGGCTCTGATAAAAGGTGGGTTCTCGCGCTGGGTGAGCTCGTCGAGCCTGTTGCTCAGCATCGCGCCGAACAACTGGTCCATCATCACTTCGCGGTAACCGCCGACCGACCCCTGGTTGCGCGCGGGCCGCAGGTCGGTGAGCTCGACCTGCGTCGCGGTCGTTTCTTTGTCAGTGACGACCGCGTAGCGCGTGCCCGGCTTGTCCGGCACGTCGAACGCGGGGCGCGGCCGCTCCGGCGACGGGTTCTTGAGCGACGAGAAGTGGTCTTTGATCATCTTCTCGACCGCGGCGCGATCGATGTCCCCCGCGACGATCACGGCCATCAGGTCCGGGCGGTACCAATCGTGGTAGAAGCGCGTAAGCGCCTCGCGCGGCGCGCGCTCGAGGACGTCGGGCTTGCCGATCGGCGGCCGATCCGCGTAGCGCGAACCTTCCAGCTGCACGCGGCGGATCTTGTCCCCCGTCCGCTCGCCCGCGCCGAGATTCATCCGCCATTCCGACAGGACGATGGCGCGTTCGCGATCGATGCCGTCCTGTTCGAAGGAGGCGCCCTGCGCCCAGTCTTCGAGGACCAGCAGCGCGCGATCGAGCGCGCCGGGCACGTCGGTCGGCACGCGCAGCGTGTATTGCGTGTCGTCGTAGCTCGTAGCGGCGTTCGCGTCCGCGCCGATGCCCAGGCCGAGCGATCCCAGGAACTCGACGATGCCCTGCCGCGGAAAGTGGCGCGTGCCTTCGAACTCCATGTGTTCGACGAAATGCGCGACGCCCTGCTGATCGTCGTCTTCCAGCACCGATCCCGCCTTGACGACCAGGCGCAGCTCGGCGCGTTTTCCCGGCTTCGCGTTCGGGCGCACGTAGTAGCGCAACCCGTTCGGGAGCGTCCCGATGACGACCTCCGGATCGACGGGGATCTGCTGGGAGAGGCCGTAGGCTGCGACCGATGCCGCGGACGTCTCGCGTCCAGGCTGCGGGGCTTGAGCGAGTGCGATTGTGTTGACGGCGGCAAGAAGGCCGACGAGGAAACGAATAAAGGAGAGGCGAGAGCTCCGAAAGGTCATGAGCGATCCTACCTGCGTTAGGACCCGGGCAGAGTCCTTAGGGTCCAGGCCTCCAGCCGCTGTCACGGCTCAGCAGTTGCAGTGGTCCCGAAACTGCCGCGGCCGCGGTGGAAATCGGCCGGGTTTGTGTCTGCTTTTCAATGAAGGTGACCGATGGCTGTCCTGATTCAACGCAATCTAGGCCTGCTGGTGCTGGCGATCTGGCTGATTCTCTACGGGCTCACCACGATGATCGCGCTGGGGCTGCCGGCGCCGCTTATGGGGATTCTCGCGTTGATCGCGGGCGTGCTGATCCTGGTGGGACGTTAGCCTCGCGCCCGGACTCCTCCATCGGTGACCGCGCTGTCCGGAGCCACTTGACGCGCGCATCGCGGAAGGCGCATATTGGCGTCAACTCCAACAGAGGAGGGCGTATCGAGTTACCGCCGGACCACTCACGGGGCCGGTGGAGTTTCGCCGCACCTCATGCCGCGGCTTTCGGATTTTCCGGGCGCGCGGTCTCACCAGATGCGAGGCGGTACTCTGCCGGCCCTCTCTTTTTCTTTTCCGCCCTCCTGACCCGCACCAGCAACGTTCCTGTGCCATCGAGATCTGCAATGCGATCGAGTGCGGTCGTACGCACTTTCTGCGATCGCTAATCCCTAACCTCTGCGGCACGGATCGCGCACGGCGGTTGCTTGCGAACGTGGGCGAGGTGTGCAATGTCGATGCGCTTTCCCAGGTACGGCTTGCTGTTGGCTTTTCTGGTTCTCGGCGCAACCGCAGGGTGCGATAGCAATCGGAACGTTGGTGGGCCGTCGTCACTGTCGTCGAGTATGACGATGGGCTCCTCGTTCGGCTTCCAACCGACGACGCTGCGTCCTGAGTTGGTGTCCGATACCTCATGCGTGGCCGTCCCAGCGTTCGGCACGCGCATCATCATCATCGTCAGCGCCGGCGGCGACATCATTCTGAGTGGCCTGCGGTTCAGATTCACAGACCGGTTCGGCGTGAACGCACTGCCGCGCGTTACACCCATCCCCGGCTCTTCGCCGCTCTCCGTCTCCGCCTCAACCATCCCGCCGTTCAATCCGATTCCCGTGCCGGGCGTGGCGCCTCTGCCAGTGACGTCACCGATCCCGATCCCGGGATCCTCTCCTGTCAACGGCCTGATGGTGCCTGCGGGGACATCGCGGCAGCTGCCGTTCTTTCTTCTATTCGACTGCGGCGTTGCGTCCGATGGGACGCTGTTCGTCATGACCGACGTGGCCAAACCGAGCGGGGCGTTGCAGACGTCGCAGTTCCAGGTGCGGATGGGATCCTGACATCGGCTTGGTAGGAGCCTCCGTTGATAAAGCGCTTGACGCGCGCGTGCGGCAGGCGCATATTCGCGTCAACTCCTTCAGAGAGGAGGCTGTATCGAGTCGCCGCCGGATCGGTCATTGGGCTGGCGGAGTATCGCCGCACCTGATGCCGCAGCTCCCGGATTTATCCTGGCGCGCGGTCCCACACAATGCGCGGCCTTTCTCCGCCGGCCCGCTTTCGTTCTCTCCTCATTCATTCTCGATGGCCTGAGATGCGGTCAACTGCCAATCTCGCGTCAGTTCATTCGCTCGAGAAAGAAATCGATCTGAAGCCCGCAGTGATCACACAGCGTCAGCCATCCTTCACGTCCGCATAGCTGCTGCCATGTCCACGCAGGACTGCTGAAATGCACCCACGTCAGTTGCGCGGGCGTTCTGCCGCACTCCGGACAGTTCTGCGCGCGCGAAGTATGCGGACGCACCGTCAGCCTGGCGCGCACGACAGGCATCGACATCTTCCTTCGGAAAATAACCACGTCGCATTTCGACGAGTCTCAGCTGCGGTTCTCCTGCACCCGCGAGTCTTCGTACTCTGACCAGGGCAGCGCCCCCTGTTCCAGCCAATCGATGACGGTATCGATGTGCCGCTTCTGCAAGACAGCATCGCGTAGTGCCGCTGCCGACTCCAGCGTCAGCGGGTCAGGAAGACTGGCAGCAGGCGCTCCTCCCGCGGCCCGAACCAGCTGTCGGTGATGAACAGTCGATCGCGGCCCGTAATTGCAGCCCGCACGGAATGCCGCAAGCGCAACCGCTCGGCTGACACCGGGAACCAGGTCGTCAAATGTGGTCATTTGGCTGCAGCACATCAAAGAAGGACTATGGTGACTCCCGCATTTGCTCGTTCGACGCGAAAGGCGCGGACGACGGGCAGTTCTTTCAAGCGAGCATGGACCGCGGCTTTCAGGCGTCCGCCGCTGCGTCCATGTATCACGCACACTTCCGCATGATGCGCGAGCAGCGCGTCATTCAGGAAGCCGTCGAGTGCGGCGACCGCTTCGTCATCCGTCTTGCCGTGCAGATCCAGAGATGTGGGGGCATGTGAACGCGGAGTCTTCGTTTGCGACGCGTCAGCATCGCCTGCCCCCGACCGTCGCCGCGAGATCACAGCGCTCAGCTGTGCCTCGGTGGCCACGATTGAGCGTCCCTTCAGTTCGACGAGATAGCGCCCGCCATTACGCACCTCGCGGACGATGCCCTTGCCGAGAGCTGCGATGTGGACGTCATCGCCTGGGACAAACGGCATATTCTTTCGTGCGGCTTTACGGCCAAGCCGTCAGTTCATCTGCTGTAGGAAAAAGTCTATCTGCATTTTGCAGCCATCGCACACGGTCAGCCACGCTTTTCGACCGCAATTCGCAGCCCCACGTCCATGGCGGGCTGCTGAAATGAATCCATGTCAACGCATCCGGCCGCCGGCCACACTCGGGACGAGTGACGACATGCAGGTACGCAAATTCTGCGTACCCGCCGATGCCGTGCGAACACCACGCGAGAACGACCGCACCAAAATGATCGGCTGTTCGGCCGTGTCGGACGACGCTACGATTCTTCTGCGATGAAGACCGACGAACTACACGTCGTGATGCAGAACGAGTTCAAGAACGTTCGGACCGAAATCGAGAGCCTGCGCGCGGAGATGCAGGCCGAGTTCAGCAGCGTGTGGATCGAATTCAAGACTCTCCGACAGGAAATCAAAGTGGAGGGTGAAACGACGCGGCCGGCGGTCGTGCATCGCCAGTAACGCTACGGTATGTAGCGGATTTCGCGTTCCCTTTCAGGCCGCGCGAGATGGGAACAACGCCGCCAGCAGATCGTCGTCAGAAAACTGACGGAGAGCGGCCGTCTTGAGGCCCTGCACCTCCCTCACCTCGGCGCTGAGCAGACGAAGCACCTTCCGTTCAGAATCGACCTGAGCCGACTGATCGGCTTCGACAAGATAATGCCGGCGACGAAGCCAGCCGGCCGATCGAACGTCGAGGTAACGTGCGCGCCCGGCGGCCGGCTCAATCACCACACCCGCGATGCTGCCAAGCTGCTCGCCGTTGGCTGTCATGACGTCGAGCTCCGAGAGTACGCCAGCAGGGCTGTTGACGTTTGCGGCATCGAGATAACAAAGCTCTGATAACGGCTGGCTTGGCATCAGTTGACTCCTGTGCCAAGTAGTGCAACACCGCTGCCACTCCGCTGCGCCGCTCACCACCGCATGGATCGCTGATTTGTTGCCGTGACGAATGCCTCAACGGGCTCCCGGTTACACAATTGATGTGGTGTAGCGGCGGTAGCAATGTCCTATCTGCTGAGTGAAATAGTTGCAGTGACCATGTCGTGTAATGCGCGTGCAGGCGCGGTGGGAATCTGAATCGAGACGGGGCGGCGGGGCTGAAGCCCCGCCTACTTCGTCAGCTCCATCGTCGCGGTAGCGCCGCCCATCTCCGGCAGCGTCGCGATCATCTTGACGACGCGCCGCGATGTCGAGTCGACCCAGATCGTGTGTTCGCCGGGCGCACCGTCGGCCGGCTTGATCTCGACCTTCCACGCCTTGAAGGTCCCCGCCGGCACGGTGACATTCTCCATCGCCGCCACCTTCAACTGCTTCAGCGCGGACTTGCGCTTCATCACGTCGAAGTTGCGGAACGTGAGGGTGTAACCCTCCTTGAGCGGCAGCGCCGCGATCGAACGCAGGGCGCCGGGGCCGTCGGCGAAGACTGGACCGCCCATATCGATGTCGATCGGTTGTGCGGCACCGCCCATCGCCGCGGTGCCAGTGGCCTTCGCGCCGTCGAACGCCAGCGTCACCGTCATCGGACCCTGCTTGATCTCGCGCGACTTGACCGCGAGAGTGGCCTTGTCGATCACTCCGACGTCCGACATCTCCCCCTGCGGCATCTTTGCCGTCTCGGTGACAGTGAGCGTGCCGCCGGCATCGGTGACGGTGTTGGTCGACTCCATCTTCATCGACTGGCCGCTGAGCGCAATCGTCACGCTGTAGGTCGCCGGCGCCATCTCCAGCGGCTGCGACGGCGTTGGCATCGTCACGGCGGTGGGATCCAGGGGCTTCGCCAGCTTCACCGTTGCCGGATCGACAGTGATCTCCCTCAGCCTCGCGGATACTTCGCGCGGCACCGATTCCTGGTAGCGCGTGCCGACGTGCTTCCACAGGAACTTCTCGATGCCCGCAAACATCGCCATGCTATTCAGGGGACGCGCGAAGCCGTGACCCTCGTCCGGCGCGACGATGTACTCCACGGGGAACTTGCGGTCGCGGAGCGCGATGACGATCTGATCCGATTCCGCCTTCTTCACGCGCGGATCGTTCGCTCCCTGCACGACGAGCAGCGGCGTCTTGATCTTCGCCGCCGAGTTGAGCGGCGACTGGCGCTCGAGCTGTTTCTTCCCTTCGGGCGTCGTCGGATCCCCCATCCGCATGTGGAATATCTTCCGGCCCGCCTCCCAGTACGGCGGGATCGAATCGAGGAGCGTCAGGAGATTCGACGGACCGACGATGGAGACGGCGGCCGAGTAGAGATCCGGGGTGAAAGCGACGCCGGCCAGCGTGGCGTAGCCGCCGTAGGACCCGCCGAGGATCGCCACGCGCTTCGGATCGGCGACGCCCTGCGCGATCAGATGCTTGACGCCAAACGTGATGTCGTCCTGCATCTTGCCGCCCCACTCGTTGTTGCCGGCGTTGAGGAACTTCTTGCCATACCCCGTCGACGCGCGGAAGTTGGGCATCAGCACCGCGTAGCCGCGATTGGCGAAGAACTGCCCGAGCGAGTTGTAGCCGAACGTGTCGCGTCCCCACGGACCGCCGTGCGGGATCACGAGCAGCGGCAGGTTCTTCGGCGCCGGTCCCTTCGGCAGCATCAGATACCCTGGAATTTCGAGACCGTCCGAGGACTTGTAGCGGATCGGCTTCATGCTCGCGAGGTGCTGGCGCGGCAGCTTCTCGAACACGCGGTACAGCATGGTCAGCGACTTCGCGTCTCGATCGAAGATGTAGCGCTCGCCCGGCTCGGTGTCGCCCGACGCGACGATCATCCATTTGCGATCGTCCTCGGTGCCGCCCGCGATCGTGATCTCCCGGTTGGGGAGCTTGCTCGTGATCTGCTGGTAATCCGCTTCGTACGACTTGTCGCGAAAATACGTGCGCCTGCGATCGCCCACGTACGTCGTCCCGACGAGCTCGTCGGTCTTCTCCGAAAAGATCGCGCTGCCGAAATCCACCTCGTTCTGCGGATCCGATTCGACAAGCTCCTCCTGCTTCGTGTCGGGATTGAACAGCACGAGACGCGACAGGTCGGACTCGCCGCGGTTGGTCTCCATGTAGACACGGGCGTTGTCGACATGGAACTGCAGCGGGGTGCCCGAGCAGGCCGATGATGACGCAGCTGATCAACAGCGCCGGCGCGGTCCGCTTGAACACCATTCGCGCTCCGAGCAGCAGCATCACGATCAGGAGCGTCTCGGCACAGAGGCCGAGCGCCTGCAGCGCGACTGCCTCGACGACATAGGGCTGAGCGGCGCGCACCACGTCCCGGTGTTTGCCGCGGAGTAATCGACCGCCGGATAACAGCCGCGCAGCTCAGCCGTGTCTTGCGGACGTGCGGAGAGTTTATTGCGACCGCGTGGGCCCGAGCTGATTGACGACCTTGCCGTCCGCGTCGAGCAACAAAATACCGGGCGTTCCGTCGGGTGCGACCTGTAAGAGAATTCTCTTTCGTCCGTTGCGGTCCATCAGCGAGACGCTGGCAACGCCTTCTTTGTCGTGGCCGATGAAGACACGTCGCCGATTGCCAGTCGCATCAGTGTCCGACAGAATCAGCCCGACGATGTGATTCTTTGAATCGTCGACGCCGGCGAGTTGAACGAATTGAGAGCTCGCTCCGTAGCGATCGAACGAGAGGTTCACGCCAGAATCCACTACCTCGCCATTCGCGTTGCGGTGTCCACCGAATACGAGTCCCCCATTCTCAGTTCCTTCATCGTTATAGAACAGCATGCCGGCGTACGGGCGATCCACTGGCGGATGCTCTTTCCCTCGGAGAATGACGCCTGGCAGGCGCGCATGATTCGAAATCACCATGCGCAGGGTGCCGTCCGCTTCACGAACATTGATGCGGTGCGCGTCGATCTCGTCAAACTGTTGAACTCTTGCGGCCGCCGAGCCCGCCAACGTGAACGCCGCGAGCAGCGTCGTCAAAACAGTCGAGTAAACAACGAGGACTTTGGTAAGCATGGATCTTCCTTTCGGCTTCGGCGGCGGCTAGCGGGCTGGCTTCCAGTTCAGGATGACGGTGATAGGAGAAGCACTGGCCTGTCCGGATCCGGCGGCGAGAGAGGTAGTGGCATACGGCGCTGCCACATGGTAAACGATGGATCAGCGTCCTGCGGCGGGTTTCGCGCGGAACAGACTCTCGTCGAACTTCAGCCGCAGGCGAATGAACAAGCCTCTCGACGTCGAGTCGGTCGCCATCACGTCGTTGAAGTCGCGATCCGAAAACCGCGTCACGTTGTAGCCGAGGGACACCCAGGTGTTCTGGATCACCAGCAACCCGACCTCCGCGCCGAAGGCCTTGCGCACGCGATCGTCGGAACCACTCCATATGACGCTTGCCAGCCCGCCGACGTCGAGGCGGCGGTTCAGGTCATAGCCGGTGCGTCCCGATACCAGATGCGCTGCATACGGCGCGAGCGTGGTGTCGAGCTGATCGTGCACCCACTTTCCCGCGTATTGTCCCGACAACATCCACGGCCGGGATCTCCGGTAGTCTCCGTGAGTCGACACAACCTGCACGCGCCGCTGGCCCAGCGTCCCGGGCGAATCGAGCCGCGGAAGATTTTCGATCTTGAACTCGTAGCGCGAGAGCAGATTGCGGCGGTTCCGTTCCGAATCACGGTACGCCGCTCCCATCCAGAACCGATCCTGCAGCTGATTCGGCGCACCCGCAGGATTGGTCCGCTGATAAAAATTCTTCGCCAGCATCGTCCAGTCGGGCGACAACTGCCGCGCGATGCCGGAGGTCGACAGCCAGCTGTTCGAGGCGGCTTCGCGGCGCCACTCCAGCCGGCTGGTTGTTTTCAGCCGCGGGTTCCGCGTGTATTCGCCGCCGATTGTCGCAGCGGTGGCGGGCTGGCCCGCGCTTCGGATTGGGTTCAGCCGCTCGACACTCGTGGACAGACGCAAGCCGTCGCGAAGCGTCCACGCATTGCGCAGCCCGAGCGCCGCCTGCGCCTCACGTCCGGATATCCCTTCCGCCATCCGGTATTCCGAAAACACTTCACCGGCCGCTCGGTAGGGCGACGACACGCCGAACACGGTGCGCTGCGTCCGCTGCCCTTCACGTCCTGCTCCCCTTCCGCATAGGCGCGCCATGGCTTGCCGAACGAGCCGGTGAGCCTTCCCCTGACCGTCGTCGTATCGAGCGGCTGTCCGAGCGGCGCGGTTCGTCCTGCCGTCAACAGTGGCGATGCGCCGGGCCTGACGAGCGGCAGGCCGGTGATCGGATCGATCTCGCCGCCGATCGGATTGAAGCCGAATCCCGTGAACCCTGTCGTTCCGAAGGGCTGGAGCAGACCGGCCGATGATGCCTGCGCGGGCTTCGCCGTTTCATTGACGTGCCGCAGGCCGACTTCCACGGAGAACACGCTGATTTTTGATTCCAGCGCAATCGATCCGCCGTGACGCTCGCCGCCGGTCAGCCGATCGCCGGACCGGATCAGATCGCCGCGCAGCTGTGACAGGGGGCCAAGGCGATACGACGCCCTGGCGCCGGCTTCGGTGCGCCCGCCGTTCAGCGTCGCCGAAGGATTGTAGAACCCGGCGTCAGACATGCCGGCGAAGGCTCGCGCCTGCAGCCCGCGCGCCTCGTGATTGAGTTCGAGTCGCGCCGCGTTCCCCGATGTTTCTCCGACAGCGTCGATCACGTGTGGCGCCAGCTGCTGGTTGAACGGGTTGCTGTTCAGGGTGGCTTCGCTGCGAGCGGCCTCGGCGACCACTGTCGTGTGCGAGGCGAGCGTCATCGTCGCGTTGGCGCTTGCCAGCTGATAGGGAGCGACCGGACTCTTGTCCTGCGCCCACGAACCGCCGACCGCCAGTCGCGGCGATACTTTCAGCTGGCCGTCGATACCATCCACCCAGTGGCGCTCACCGCCCCCCTCCACTTCGTACGTGATGCGGATGGAAACAGGATTCATCTGCTCGTCCATCGACGGTATCGGCCGGCGGAACAACACGCGGCCGCTGAACGGCTCGAATTCGTAGTCGAGGAACCGGGTGAGCGGCTGCGCGCTGAGGACGATCGCCGGCTGATTGCGGTCGCGCGTCAGGATCTCGATCTTTTCGGTACCGGATACGCCGTTGCGATTGGTCACGCCATAGGGGCCCGAGATGCCACGGCCGCCAAATTCGTCGATAACTTGTCTGAGAGTATCGCGAGCGGCGAAGACGTTGATGACCGCCCGCCCTTTGTCGAGCCGATGCTGAACGCCTGTGAGCGTGCGCGCATAAGTACCCAGGTTTCTTGCGGGATTCTCTGCCGGCATCGTGACGAGATCGCCATACATCACATGACTGCGACCGCGCTCGAGCTTGCCGTAAACGCGGCCTGATGCCTGCGCGTCGAACCGTTTCTGACTGGCGTCGCCATAGATCGGATAGAACGCGTCGGGCTGGATGTCGCGGAACAGCACGCCGCGATCCGGCCGCTCCGTGTCGAACGACAGCGCCACGCGGTAATCGGCGCGGAGCGTGCCGCGCATGAACATCGCTGCGCGGCCAGCCGCCACGGTCTTGCCACCGTTGAACGAGCGCGAGAACCGGCGCAGCTCCTCGTCGAACACGTCGCCGAGCGTGCCCGCGCGCAAGGACGCCGCGCGGCGCTCGACTTCGGCTCGCACGCGGGCGTCGTCCGCCGCGATTGGAATATCGGCGCGGTGCACTTCGCCGAACTTGACGTCCAGGAACATGCTGCCCGCGTCAAGAGCGCTTCGGTTGCTTCCGCGCGCGAGCCGCGTACGTTCCGGCAGGGTCACCGGATCCACCTTCAGCACGTGCGTTCCGGCGCGCACGCCACAGTAACTGAAGTTGCCCGCGCTGTCCGTCAGGATCGATGTGCCGTCTTCCAGATAGAGCGCAACGCCCGCAACTCCGGGCTCATGCGGATCCTGCACGCCGTTGCCGCTCACGTCGAGGAACACCTTGCCGATGATGCACGCCTGCTGCGTGAAGACGCCGCTCGACACAATGACGCGCGCGCGTCCTTCGTTCGATCGCGTCCCGTCCGCGGCGATCGCGCGGGCGCGGTTGGTGCCGTCTCCCTGCTGCGCGCCGGCACTCACGCGGACCTCGTAGACCAGCGTCAGTTCTGTCGCGCCGGGCTGCGCCGGGAGCGCGAACGCGAGCGAACGCGTCTGTGCGCCGACCGGATCCGGCAGCCGCACGATCGTTCCTCCGACGGTGAGACGCGCACTGCCGCCGACATAGGAAAAGCCGAGCGGCAGCTGATCCTCCACCGACATCGCCGGCAGGCTGGAACCGGCCTCGTTGCGGATCTGAATCGAATAGGTGACAACGTCGCCAACGTCCACAACGCCCAGCGAGGCAGACTTGGTGAGTGACAGCGACGCGATTGCCGGACTGGGAGGATCCGACGGATTCAAAGGATTCACAGGATCCGCAGGCGTTTCGGACGGCAGTACCAGCACAACCGGCGTCGGATCATCCGATCCTCCAGTGTCGCCGGGCGCTCCGGGATTTGTCCCTGCCGGATCGGAACCCGAGTCGGATGGGTCCCGGCCGGTTGGGGTACCGCCCGGCGAGGCATACGTCTCGCCTATCGCGACGTTCAGCTGAGGATCCCGCGGAACCGCCGCTGCTGTGGGATATGCGACACGCACTGTCAACGCAATTGAACACCCGTGCCCGGGATCGAGAGCGGTATTGCCGGTGAGGAGGTTCATCGAACCGCCCACTCCGGTGAAGGCGCTGTTCACCGAACACTGTGCGGCGGACGCCCCGCCCAATGGCGCCGCGGTAACTGCGCCGACGAGCGACAGCGCCGGTGATCCGGTGACGAACGTCCGGTCAAGAGCGTCTGTCACCTGCACATTCGTCGCGGGAATTCGTGTACGGAATCTCGAATGCGGTCGCGCCAACCTGTCGCGGCGTGCCCGCGCGCTTGGCCACGCCAATCCGCTGCGTGGGAATGGTGTCTATATCGCTCGCGGTGTTGTTGGACGGATTCGAATCGGACGTGCCTGCGGGCGGCGCAACGGACGCAACGTTGGTAATCGATCCGGGCGCGTCTGCCGCAACGGTCGCCGCGATCTTGAACGTGACCGAGGCACCGACCGGAAGAGTGACGAGAGCACTGACGTCACCCGAACCCGATGCCGGACATGCCGCGCCTGCGCTGGCCGCGCAGGTCCACGCACCGAGCGTCAGTCCGGCAGGCGCCGCATCGGTGACCGTCGCACCCGTGACCGCAGCCGGCCCGTTGTTGGTCACGACGACGGAGTAGGTCGTGGTACCGCCGCGGGTCAGTGTGGACACACCGTCCGTCTTGGTGACCGCAAGGTCCGCGATCGCCCCAGGCGTGACGGGCGCAAGCGTATCCGTGTCCGTCGAGGAGTTGTTCGCGGGATTCGAATCGGTGGTGCCGGCCGGGGGCGCCACGAGCGCCGTGTTTACCACCGAACCGCTGGTCGCAATCACGAGCGCCGAGACGGCGAGCGTCACGCTGCCGCCACTCGGAAATGCCGGAATGGCGAGGCCGCTCTCGAGTCCGGCGATGGTGACCGGCGCGGGACATGCCGCGCCTCCGCTTGCCGTGCAGGTGACGGCCGTCTTCGTCAGGCCGCTCACCGCCGGATCGGTGACGGTCGCACCGGCAGCCGCAGCCGGCCCGTTGTTGGTGACGACGACGGAGTACGTCGTGGTACCGCCGGCGCTCACGGTGGACACACCGTCCGTCTTGGTCACTGCGAGGTCCACGACGGGCGCGGCGGGAAGGGTGTCGGTATCCGTGGCGGAGTTGTTTCCGGGATTCGGATCGTTCGTGCCGGCAGGGGGCGCCACGATTGCCGTGTTCACTACCGAACCACTCGTTGCGGTCACCAGCGCCGAGACGGTCAGCGTCACGCTGCCACCGCTCGGGAATGTCGGGATCGTGACTCCGCTCTCGAGGCCGGCGACCGTGATGGATGTGGGACATGCCGCTCCTCCAGCAGCGCTGCAG
>WNGF01013486.1_pt1 | contig 17121 bp, 17 predicted proteins | sample 5400641 | NCBI WGS metagenome assembly WNGF01 (sample SAMN13153371, study PRJNA577476) | soil metagenome | isolation source: 80 cm soil or saprolite under grassland replicate 2 | place: USA:California | collected 2016-06-15
CGACGTAGTCCGTGCCGAACAGGTGCTGGGCGCTCGGGGGCTTCGCCTGCGCGGCCACGTCCTGCGCGAGGGGGTCATACGGGGTGAGCGCCGGCGCGAAGAGCGCGACCCCGGCGAACACGGCGATCAGAACGATCGAGAAGCTACGCATGCCGGATCCGAGGATCGAGCCAGGCGTACGACAGATCCACGACCAGGGTGACCGTCACGACCATCAGCCCGACGGCGAGAACGTCGGCCTGCAGCTGCGGATAGTCGCGCTGGGTGATCGCGTCGAGGGTGAGGCGACCGAGCCCCGGCATGTTGAAGATGGTCTCGATCACCACGGTCCCTCCGAGCAGGTAGCCGAACTGTATGCCGAGGATCGTGATGACCGGGACCATCGCGTTCTTCAGGGCGTGCCGCGCGAGGACCGTTCGCTCGCGGAGGCCCTTGGCGTACGCGGTCCGGATGTACTCCTGGTGGATCACGTCGAGGAGCGCGGACCGCGTCATCCGCATCGCCACCGCCGAGAAGTGCGCACCGAGCGCGAACGCGGGCACCGTGAACTGCTGGAGGTTGCGCCACGGGTCCTCCAGCAGCGGGACGTAGGTGATCGGCGGGATCCAGCGGAACCAGATCGCGAAATAGAGCAGCACGAGGGTGCCGATCCAGAAGCTGGGCATGGACAGGCCGGCGATGCTGATGAGCCGCCCCGCGTAGTCCTGCCACGCGCCCGCGCGCACGGCCGAGATCGCGCCGACGGGAACGCCGACGAAGAAGGCGACCACGAGCGAAAGAACCGCGAGCTCCACCGTGACCGGGAGAGCGCGCAGCACCTGTGGCAGGACCGGCTGCTCCGTGATGAACGAGTGGCCGAAATCCCCGCGCAGGACGCCGACGAGCCAGCTCAGGTACTGCTCGGGAAACGACCGATCGAGCCCGAGCGCACGCCGGGCGGCGTCGAGATCCTCCACGTGGCCGGCCTCTTCGAGCTTCACCATGACGGCGTCCCCGGGGACGAGCCGAATGAGCCCGGACACGATCAGGGTCACCCCGATCAGGACGGGAACGATGAGGAGCAGGCGGTGGAGGAGGTACCGGCGCATCAGGTGTCGCGCAGGAGGCCACGGGCGATCACCGTCCGAAGGATGTCGTTGGTCCCTTCGCCGATCGCCATGAGCGGCGCGTCCCGGTACAGGCGCTCGATCTCGAATTCGGTGGAGTAGCCATAGCCGCCGTGGATGCGCATCGCGGCGAGCGCGCACCGGAGCGCGACCTCCGACGCGAAGAGCTTGGCCATGCCCGTCTCCATGTCCGCACGCGCGCCACCGTCGGACCGCGACGCCGCCCAGTGCACCAGGAGCCGCGCCGCCTGGACCTCCGTCGCCATGTCCGCGAGCTTCAGCTGCACCGCCTGGAAGCCTCCGATCGGCTGGCCGAACGCGTGGCGCTGCTGGGCGTAGGCGAGCGACCGCTCGAGCGCGGCCTGCGCGAGGCCGACGCTGCGGGCGGCGATGTTGATCCGTCCGAATTCGAGCGCGGCGAGGACCTGCTTCAGACCGCTGCCCTCGACGCCCCCGAGCAGGTGCTCCGCCGGGACCCGGGCGTCGTCGAATGTCACCTCGCACGACTCGGTGCCCTTGTAGCCGAGCTTCCCCATATCCCGGCCGACCGTGTAGCCGGGCGTGCCCGCCTCCACCATGAGGACGCTCATGCCACGGTGGCGCGGCTGCGCGGCCGGGTCCGTCTTCACGAGGACGGCCAGTGGATCGGCATGCCGCGCGTTCGTGATCCAGATCTTCGTTCCCCGGACGACGTAGGTTTCGCCGTCGCCGCGTGCCACGGTCGCGATGCCCTGAAGGTCCGAGCCCGCCCCGGGCTCGGTGAGCGCGATCCCCGAACGCCGAGCCCCCGTCGCAAGGTCGGGCAGCCAGCGTCGCTTCTGGGCCTCCGTGCCGTAGCGCGCGAGGAGGAGCGTGGAGAGCGAGTGGCTGCCGAGGATCCCGGCGATCCCCATCCAGCCGCGGCTGATCTCCTCGAACACGATGGCGTAGGACACCCCGTCCACCGCGATCCCGCCGTAGCCCTCGGGGACGAGCATCCCGAAGAGACCCATCTTCCGCATCTCGTCGACGATCTCGACCGGATCGCGGCCGGATCGCTCCCATTCCCGGGCGACCGGCGCGATGTGTCGTTCCACGAAGTCGCGCAGGGTGGTCCGCAGCACCTGCTGCTCCTCGCTCAGCTCGAAGTCCACCGTCAGCGGCTCCCCGCGTCGGCGAGGGCGAACACCGGCAGATGGCGCCCATCCTCGAGGCCTTGCCAGCGCAGCTCCACCGGGCGGTCGCACTCGAGCGGCACCGGACCGTCCACGATCCTCGTCAGCATGAGCGGGCCCTCCTCGAGCCGCACGAGCGCGATCGTGTAGGGCGGCGCGAACTCCGCGGACGGCGCGCGATGCACCACGGTGAACGAATAGACGGTTCCCCGGCCGGACGCCGCGACTAAGGCCAGGTCCCTCGCCCCGCACGCGACGCAGAACGGCCGCGGGTAATGCTGGTGGTCGCCGCACGACCCGCAGCGCTGCACGAGGAGCCGCCGTTCGCGGGTCGCGTCCCACCACGCGACCGCGTCGGCGTCCATGTCAGGAGGGGGCACGAGCTCGCTCGTCATGCTCGGCCCAGGACGACGGTCGCGTGCGTCGACAGCATGCCGCCCGTCCCGTGGCACACGGCCGTGCGGGCGCGCGGCAGCTGTCGCGGTCCTGCCTCGCCGCGCAGCTGCCGCACCGCCTCGATGAGGAGGAAGATCCCGAACATCCCTGGGTGGCAGTACGAGAGCCCGCCGCCCGACGTGTTGATCGGACGATCGCCGCCCGGAGCGAGCCGGCCCCCGGCCACGTACGCGCCCGCCTCGCCCCGCCCGCAGAAGCCGAGCGCCTCGAGCGTGAGCAGCACCGTGATCGTGAACGAGTCATACAGCTCGACCACGTCGATGTCGGCCGCACCGAGGCCGGCCATCTCGAACGCCCGTCGACCCGCTTCGACCGCGCCCGTGCTCGTCAGATCCGGGATCGCTGACATGCCCTGATTCGTCGTCGCCTCCCCGTACCCGAGGACGGCGATCGGCGGCCGCCGCAGCGTGCGAGCGCGTTCCAGCGTCGTCAGCACGACCGCGCCGCCGCCGTCGGTGACAAGGCAGCAATCGAGCGCGTGCAGCGGTGAGCTCACCATCGGGGACCCGAGCACCGCATCGACAGTGAGCGGGCCCGAGCGGTGATGGAAGGCTTTCGGGTTGAGGAGCGCCCATGCGCGGGCCGCGACCGCCACCTCGGCAAGCTGCTCCATCGTCGTGCCGAACTCGTGCATGTGCCGGCGCGCGGCCATCGCGTAGAGGGAGATCGGGTCGAGTGGACCGTACGGCGCCTCGAACCAGGCCGCCGGGGTGTGCGGCTCGACGAGGCCCCCGAGGCGGCGCGAGCGGGCGGAGCGCTGGTTCGAGCCGTAGGCGACGAGGACCGTCTCACAGACCCCGGCCCGGATCGCCTCCATCGCGCGGCCGATGAAGATCTCGTACGAAGCGCCGCCGGCGAACGTGCTGTCGGTCCAGACCGGGGAGATCCCGAGGTACTCGGCGAGCTGCGCGGTGGAGAAACGAGAGAGCCCGTTCGTGCACAGGCCATCCAGGTCACGGATCGTGAGGCCCGCGTCCTCGAGGGCCGCGCACGTGGCCTGCGTCTGCAGGCGGAGGATCGAGGCCCCCGTGAGCCCGAGATCGGACTCGGCGACGCCGACCATCGCGACGTCGCGGCTCACTCGGGAACCTCGAGCTCCATCGTCGCCGACTCGATCGCCGCCCGCTCGCCCACGAGGATCCGCTGGGCCAGCGAGACGACGAGCGCGCCGCCGATCGATCCGACCGACCTGACCTCGCCCTCGCAGCGGATCGTGTCGCCGGCGAACACCATGGCCGCGAACCGGAAGCTCATGCGGCGGATCCGCGCCCGCGGGCCCGCCCAGCCCAGCGCCTGCCGCGCGAGGAACGCGCCCAGCATCTGGCCGTCGACGAGCGGCGCGCGGAGGTTCGCCTCGGCGGCCGCCGCGGCGTCGTAGTGCCACCGGTGCCAGTCCCAGGTCGCCCCGGCGTACATCACGAGATCGACGAGCTCGAGCCTCTGCTCGAGGACCGGCAGCGTCGCACCTGGCCGGAGTCGGGGGTCCATCAGCCCTCGCTCGGCTGGTAGATCGTCGTCTCCCGGTTCGTCGCGAGGACCTCGCCGACGCTGTCCGAGTACGTGATCTCCGAGACGACGACGAGCATCGGCGTCCCGCGCCGAGATAGCTTCTCCTCGACCCCCGCGATCCGCCACCGCGCGGTGATGCGGTCGCGCGGCAGCACGGGACGGCGGAACTCGTACTCATTGCCGCCCCGGATCACACGGTACCCGGCGAGCGGGAGAGACCAGCGGTGGCCGATGTAGCCGTCGGCGTCCGGACGTCCGCTCATGTACTGATTGGTCTCGCAGACGAGCGTCGGTGGGGCGACCACCGACGGGAAGCCGTGTGCCCGCGCGTATGCCTCGTCGACGTACAGCCGGTTGTCGTCGCGCGTCGCGAGCGCGAAGTACCGGATTGCCGCGCGACCGAGCTCCTCCGGCGCGGTGAACGAGACCTCGGTGCCGATGAGCGAGCGGACCGCGTCGGTGAGGATCGACATCGTCGCCGGCGCCTACGCGACGATGGCCAGCGGGTCGACCTCGATCTGGAACTCGGGTCGGAGGAGCCGATCGCACACGACGCCGGTGGACGCGGGGTACGGCTCCTTCAGCAGCTTCGAGCGCACCGCCGCGGTCTCGCGATAGCGGTCGAGTCCGTCGGGCGTCACGTACTCCACCGTCTCCACCAGGCTCTCGGGACCCACGCCGGCCGCCCGCAGGACCGTGAGGATGTTCGTGTAGGTGTATTCGGCCTGGGCGACGACATCCCCGGCCGCGACGGCGCGTTCGGTCGCGGGATCGAGCGCGGCCTGTCCCGACATGAACAGCACATTGCCGGCCCGAACGGCCGGGCTGTAGGTGAGCTTTCGATAGCGCTCCCATCCCGGATCCACCGCGACGGGCGGGTGCCGGCTCGCGATGAGATCGAGCTGGATCAGCGCGCCGGGATGCGCGAGGCGCTCCATGACGATGCCCGCCGCGGCCGGGTAGACGGGCCCGAGATGCTCGCGCCGCACCTGTCCGGTCTCGCGGTACGCTCGGAGGCCCGCCGGCACGATGTAATCGATCGTCTTCGTGACGCGATCCCACGTCAGTCCGGCCGCGCGCAGGGCGCGTCCGGCGCGCTCGTACACGGCGCGCGTCTGCGCCACGAGATCGCCCTCGGCGACGACCCGTCCGGCGTCGTCGAGCGGCAGCTGAGACGCGCAGTAGACGATCCCATCGACGGCGGTCGCACGGCCCGCGGGCCCCTTCGCGGCCACGACCTCGAGCTCGATGAGCGCCTCGGGGCGCAGGAGCCGGTTCACGCAGACCGTGTTCACCGCCGGGCGCGCCCCACCGAGCGTCTCGCGCCGCACGTGCTCCACCTGGCTGTACTCGTCGATCCCGCGCGCAGTGACGTACTCGACGACGCGGACCACGTCACCGAGGCCGAGCCCCGCGGCCATCAGGATCGCCTCGATCTTGGCGTACGCGGTGCGCGTCTGCTCGGCCAGCCCGCCCTTGACGACGATGCGGCGGCTGTTCGGATCGTATTCGGACGCCGAGTGACCGGACAGCACCGCGGCGTCGCCGAGGTCGAGGCCGAGCGAGAACGTGTACCGGGAGTAGTCGAACCACGGGAACCGCTCGGGCCGGATGGCGGAGATCACGCGGTCACCGGGTCGCGGGTGCGCAGCAGCGCGGAGAGCCGGCCGACGTCATCCATGCGGTCCAGGTCGAGGACGGCGTCCGCGATCTCGCGGGCCCGCCTCGGGTCGCCGACGTTGCTCGCGAACTTGTCGAACAGCTGGGCGTCGGAGAGTGGGGACGTCGGCGTGCCGCCGCTCGCCGCGACCTCCGCGCGATGGACCGCGCCGCCGCGCAGGCTCACGCTGACCCGCCCCGGCGCGCTCGCCGCGACGACCTGCGACGCGTAGGCGCGGTGACGGACGCGCACGGCGAGACGGAGGATCTCCTCCCGATCGAGCTGGTCCGCCGCGAAGGACCCAAGGTCGAGACGACCGTCGACGAGCAGCGCCGCGGCGCACCACTGCAGGCTGAACTTCGCCTCGTACGGCGTCCGCGGGCGGACCTTCGCCTCGATCGGCTCGCACACGATCGGGACGCTCTCGCTCGGAAGGTCGAACGCGATCTCCTCGATCGCGTCGGGCGACGCGATCCGCTCCCGCACCAGCCGGAGGGCATCGAGGGACGCGTGCGACAGCTGGCACGCCGGGTACGGCTTGATCGTGATGCGCGTCGTCTCCCAGCGCCGACCGAGGCCGTCGACGACGTCGTCGGCGCCGACCTCCTCGCCCGCGTACGAACGGAAGAACCCGCTCGCGCCCTCGAGGATCCGCGGTGGACCGGAGGCGCCCGCCGCGGCGAGCCGCGCGGCCATCAGGCCGGCGTGCGCCGACCAGCCGGGGTGAAGCGGCTTGGTCGCCGATCCGTCCTCGAGGAACTGCAGGCTGCCCGACGCGAAGCTCCCGGCGATCCCGAGCGCCGAGACCGCGGTATCCACCGGAAGCTTCCACAGCCGCGCCGCGACGAGCGCGGAGGAGAAGACGCCGCACACCGAGGTGGCGTGAAAGCCTCGCGCGTGGAAGCCGTGTCGCACCGCCGCGCCGAGGCGCGTGACGAGCTCGTATCCGGACACGCACGCGGTCACCTGCTCGGTCCCGCTCGCGCCGGCATGCTCCGCGGCGGCGAGCGCCGCGGGCACGACTGCTGCCGTCGCGTGGACGAGCGACTCGGCATGCGTGTCGTCGTAGTCGAGCGCGTGCAGCAGCATGCCGTTCGCGAGGGCCGCCACCGGGGCGGCGACGCGCCCGCCATCGACGATCGACGCTTCGGGCGGACCGGAGAGCCCCTCCGCGACGGCCGTGGCATATGGGGCGGCGCCGAGGCGCGACGCCGCGAGGGCCGCCCCGATCCCGTCGAGCGTGTGCCGGCACACCGCACGCCGCACGACGGCGGGGACGTCCGCGGGCTCGAGCGACCAGGCCCATCGGACGAAGCGTTCGGTCGCCGTGGCCATCAGGCCGGGTCCAGTGCCGCGGCGGTGAACGCGCCGGCGGCGGTCAGGCGCGCGACGCGGGCGTCGTCGTAGCCAAGGAGGCCGCGGAGGATCTCGTCCGCGTGCTCGTTGCGCTGCGGCGCGCGGCGATGGCCGGACGATGGCTCGCCGACCCGGATCGGCGTCGCGACGTGCTTCACGCTGCCGAACCGCTCGTGCGCCGTCTCGATGAACATGCCGCGGGCGGCGGCGTGCGGCTCCGCGAGGGCCTCGTCGACGGTGCGGACCGGGCCGCTCGGGATGCCCGCCGCGGCGAGGCGCCCGAGCCAATCGGCCGACGGCGCGGCGCGGAAGATCGCGGTCAGGATCGCCAGGAGCTCCGCCGCGTTCGCGCGCCTCGCGGCGAAGTCCCGGAAGCGCACGTCCGCCGCGAGATCCGCACGCCCGACGACCTCGGTCAACCGCCGCCAGAACTTCTCCTTGGCGCAGCCGACGACGATCCATCCGTCCGCCGTTTCGAAGTTCTGGAACGGGACGAGCGACGGGTGCGCCGACCGCGCCGTCCGTGCCGGAACGTAGCCCGCGTTGAGATGCCAGGTCGCGATGTAGGTGAGGAGGCTGAGACCGACGTCATACAGGCCGAGGTCGCAGTCGAGGCCACGGCCGTCGCGGCGCGCGGCGTGGATCCCGCTGACGAGGGCCAGGGCGGCCACGAGGCCGCCGCAGTAGTCCACGAGCGAGAGGCCCGTCTTCATCGGCGGGTCGTCGGGCTCTCCGGTGAGGCTCATCCACCCGGTGAGGCCCTGCAGGATGTAGTCGTACGCGGGCTCCGCGCTGCGGGGACCGGTCATGCCGAAGCCGCTCAGAGAGCAGCAGACAATGCGCGGATTCGTCGCCCGCAGGTCCTCGTAGCGGAGGCCAAGCCGCGCGGGTATGTCGCCGCGGAGATTCGAGTACACCGCGTCGGCGACACGGACGAGATCGAGGAAGACCGATCGCCCCGCGGCGCTCGACAGATCGAGATCGATGCTCTTCTTGTCGCGGTTGAAGGTCTCGAAGAACAGGCTGTCGCTCGCCTCCTGATAGGGCGGCACGTAGCGTCCGACGTCGCCTCCGGTACGCGGGTCTTCGATCTTGATGATCTCCGCGCCGAGATCGGCGAGATAGAGGCTGCCGAACGGCCCGGCCCCGTACTGCTCGAGCGCGACGACGCGGACGTCCTCGAGCGGCCTCATGAGACCTTCGCGCGGGACGCGGCCGTTCGGACCGCCAGCGCGTCGATGCGCTCGTACGTCGCCCGCAGCCGCCTGAGATGCGAGGCCATCGCTCTCGCCGCATCGTCTCCGCGGCCCGCCGCGATGGCGCGGGCGATGGCCTCGTGGTCCGCCGTCACCTGTTTCCAGAAGCTTGGCGTCGCACGGTCCCGAAGGAAGCGCGTCTGGAGGATCGTGAAGAGCGGCTCGGTCATGAGCTGGAGCAGGCGGTTGCCCGCGGCGTCGAGGACCGCGGCATGGAAGGCGCGATGCACGTCGAACGCCCGCACGCCCCCGCGCCCGCGGGCGCGCAGGGCCGCCGCGCGCATCTTCTCGAGGGGCGAGCACCGCGAGGCTCGTCGTCAGCATGTCGCCGACGTCCTCATGGCGCAGCTGGACGATGCGGCTTCCGCCCGTGACGCCCCGGCGCGTCGTGATCAGCCCCTGCGACGCCAGCATGCGGAGCGCCTCACGGATCGTGCTGCGGCTGACGCCGAACCGCTCGCCGAGCTCACCCTCGGTGGGGAGGCGGTCGGTCGACCGTCGGCCGTCCAGGATCATCCTGCGGAGCCGCTCGGCGACAGCCTCGTACGCGAGTCGTGGAGTTCCCGCGGGCGCACTTTAAATGTCAGACAGATCACGGTCAACGCTCGTCTCACCGTGCCCGCGGGCATCGCTCGAGCGGACCAGACGGTACAGACATGGGATCGGCAGCGGGGGGATCGGTCCATCCGGCGCGACGGCCGCCCACGACCGGGACGTGAGCGAGAAGAGCTGGACGCGGGCGTCGCGCGGCGCGCGAGCCGCGAGAGGCCCATCCACGAGCCACGTGGACACGCGCTCCGTCTCGCGCAACAGCCGCGCGCTGCCGGCGATCGATGAGCGCCGCGGCGTCACCTCCCGCCACACGATCGGCGGCGATGCCCCCTGCTCGGACACGGACTCGGCGAGGCGGATCCAGTCGGCGGGGCCGCCGAAGAACGCGAGGGCGAGCGCGCCGCGCGGCGCCGCCGATCGGGAGCGGACGTACCCGGCCGGTAGGTGGGCGTAGTCGCCCGCGCGGTACACGACCCCGGTCATGTGGAGCTCGCCCTCGAGCACGAGCAGCTCCTCTTCCACCACGTACCGTCCCGTTCCTGGCCGCTCCCATCCGGCGGGGAACCGCACGAGCGCGGCGAACGCTCCGCTCGCGCGGTCGGCGTCGAGACGCGCGAAGCCGACCGGCGGAGAGCTGTCCTCGATCGTGATCGTCCGCCACGCCCGATCGGACCCGTCACCCATCGTCACGGACGATTGACCTGCCTTTGTCAGACCTTTAGCGTGCGTGCGGCCGATCGGCGCGGCGACCCGCGAGCGATACGCGCGACCGAGGAGTATGGACCGTTATGCCCCGACTCGCGTTCGGCCCGTGGGGTGAGTCGATGGCAGAGCTCCGTGCGGTGGCGGCGCAGGCCGAGGAGCAGGGCTGCGACTCGCTGTGGGTGAGCGAGATGCATCGGACCGCTTTCGTGCAGGCCGCGGCGATCGCGCTCAGCACGTCTCGCGTGCCGATCGGCACGGCCCTCGCGCTCGCCTTCGTGCGGAGCCCGCTCATCACCGCGCTGACCACGCTCGACCTGAACGAGCTCTCGGGCGGCCGCTTCGTCCTTGGACTCGGAACGGGAGTGCGCCGGTTGAACGAGGATTGGCACGCGCGACCGTACGTGTCACCGGTCGCTCACCTGCGTGAGAACGTTCAGCTGATCCGCCTGCTGCTCGCCAAGGTCGGCGACGGTGGCCCGATCACCTTCGAGGGCGCCTTCGAGCGGGTCCGGATGCGCGGCTTCCAGCGCCCGTTCCCGCGGTCGCGCGCGGATATCTCCATCTACATCGGCGGCATGGGCCCGGCGATGGTCCGCCTGAGCGGAGAGATCGCGGACGGATGGATCGCGCACGAGCTGTGCTCACCGCGCTTCCTCGCGGAGCGCGCGCTCCCGAGGATCCGCGATGGGCTTCGGCGCGCCGGACGGGACAGGGATCGCTTCACCGTAATGGCGTCCGCGTGCTGCCTTCCGAGCGCCGATGTCCGCGAGGCGCGGAGGCTGGCCGCGGGCCTCGTCGCGTTCTACGCGACGGTCAGGACGTACGAGGGCTTCTTCGACTTCCACGGCTTCCGGGCGGAGGCCGCGGCGATCCGCAGCCGCTTCGCCGCGGGCGACGTGCCGGGCATGATCGAGGCGTGCCCCGACGAGATGGTCGAGGCGTTGACGCTCGTCGGCCCGCCCGACCGGATCCGCGCGCGGCTGCGTGAGTACGACGGCCTGGCGGACGTGGTGAAGCTCACGCCGCCGACGCATCACGTGCCGCCTGAGGTGACGCGCGAGAGCCAGGCCGCGATCGTCGCTCTGATCGCGGCGTCGTAGATGCCGACTCGCCGTCACGGCGCGGACCTGAACATCGCGAACGGCGTCCGCGAGTTCGCCAGAGCGACCCCGCGCTCGGTCGCGGTCGTGGACCAGGAGCGCGCGCTCACGTACGAGGCGCTCGACCAGCGATCCAGCCGGGTCGCCAACGCCTTGCTCGGGGCCGGCCTGACGGCCGGAGACCGGGTCGCGATCGTGCTCGGCAACCGTCTGGAATACCCGGAGGTCGCGGCCGGCCTCGCGAAGGCGGGCCTGCCATCGGTGCCGATCAACCCGAAGCTCACGGCGAACGAGATGACCTACATCCTCTCCCATTCCCGCGCGAAGGCGGTCATCCTCGACGACGCAGTCGCCGCCGCCGTCGCGCCCGGGGTCGAGGCGTGCGGCATCGCGCACGCGCTCTCGCTGTCCGGCACCTCGATCGGTACGGATTACGAGCGTGCGCTCGAGCGAGCGTCGCCTGCCGATCCGCGCGCCGCGGTCGACGAGACGGAGCCCTTCACCATCTGCTACACCGCCGGGACCACCGGCAAGCCGAAGGGCGTGATGATCAGCCACCGCTCCAGGTCGCTCACCTTCTACTGCACCGCGCTCGAGTGGGGCCTCGGACCGGGCAGGAGGACGATCGCGGTGGCGCCGATGTACCACGGCGCGGGCTTCGCGTTCGCCTACGCCGCGGTCCACACCGGCGGCTCCGTGTCGATGCTGCGGGCCTTCGACCCCGAAGCGCTGCTGCGGTCGATCGCGGAGTTCCGTCCGCACGCGGTCTTCCTCGTTCCCACGCACCTCCAGATGCTCCGGTCGCTGGGGGAGAACGCGATCCGGTCGCACGACGTGTCGAGCCTCGAGGTGATCTACGTGAACGCCGCCCCGATGCCGCAAGAGCTCAAGGTCTGGACGATCGATGCCTTCCCGACCGTCGGCCTCCACGAGCTCTACGGCTCGACCGAGGCGAGCATCGTGACGAACCTGCGGCCGGCCGACCAGCTGCGCAAGCAGCGGTGCGTCGGACCGCCCTGGTTCATGACCGAGGTCCGCGTCGTGGATGCCGCGGGCTCGCCGGTCGGGGTCGGCCAGCCTGGCGAGCTGTACAGCCGCTCCCCATTCGTCTTCCGCGGCTACCTCGACGACCCCGACGCGACCGCCGCCGCCACCACGCCGGATGGCTTCGTCTCGGCTGGCGACGTCGCCGTCGTCGACGACGAGAACTACGTCTACATCGTGGACCGCGTGCGCGACATGATCATCACCGGAGGCGTGAACGTGTATCCGCGTGAGATCGAGGAGACGCTCCATGCGCACCCCGCCGTGGCCGACGTCGCCGTCATCGGACGCCCCGACGAGACTTGGGGAGAGCGCGTCGTCGCGGTCGTGGTCACCCGCGCCGCGCCGGCGCCGGCCGCGGAGGAGCTGATGGACTTCTGCCGGGGACGCCTCGCGCGCTTCAAGGTCCCCAAGGAGATCGTATTCATCGATGCCCTGCCGCGAAGCGCGGCCGGAAAGGTGCTCAAGCGCGACCTGCGCGAGCGCCTCGCTCGCGCCGTAGGGTAGCGCGAGCCCGGCGTGGAGGGACCCGCGTCCGGCGGATCGCGGAGCGACGGGCTCGTCGTCGCGGAGCGAGACCGCGTCGTGTACGTCACGCTCGACCGGCCGGGCGCGCTCAACGCGATCGACGACGCGATGCTCGACGGCCTGGATCGCGTGCTGAGCGGCATCGAGGCGGACTCGGCCACACGCGCGCTCGTCATCACCGGCGGCGGCGACGTGTTCTGCGTCGGTATGGACCTGCGCTGTCTCGAGCGCGGATTCCGCGACCACGCCTACTTCCGCAGCTTCCTCGATCGCCTCGGCGGCATCCTCCTGCGGATGGGGGCGCTGCCGGTCCCCGTGGTGGCGGCCGTGAACGGCCTCGCCCGCGCTGGCGGCTTCGAGATCCTTCGCCGCCGATCTGGCGCTCGCCGCGGACGAGGCGCGGATCGCCGACGACCACGCGCGGTTCGCGGTGCTCCCGGGCGGTGGAGCGACGCAGCGCGCGCCGCGGCGGATCGGGGCGCAGCGCGCGGCGGAGCTGATCCTCACCGCCCGCTGGATCGATGGCCGCACCGCCGCCGAGTACGGGCTGGTGCTCCGCTCGGTGCCTCGGGCGGAGCTCGCCGGCGCGGTCGAGGAGCTGGCGGACCGGCTGCGGAGCAAGTCCCGCGCGTTCCTCGCCGCCGCGAAGGGCGCGATGCGTGACGGCGCGGGGCTCGGCATCGCGGATGCGGTGCGCCTCGAGATCGATCGCTTCATCGAGCACCTGGAGCGCTCCCCGGATCCGCAGGAGGGGTTCAACGCGTACCGGGAGAAGCGGCCGCCTCGGTGGTGATGCGCTAGGATGCCGGCCGAGTGCGGCGGACCGGGCGCCGAAATGACTGACAATTCGCCGCGCCGATGCCGCCGACACGAAGGTGAGGGAGTGCCATGCCGTGGGCGCCGCGTCCTCATGTAGAGCTGGTCCACGTTCTGGACATGCCAGCGGCGGAGTTCACGCTGCCCGGCGCGGACCGGGCGGCCCGGCTCATCAAGCTGAGCGAGAGCCCGGTGAATCGCGCGATCTCCGCGGTGGTCGACCTGCCGGCCGGCTGGCGGCGCCGGCGCGGCGCGAACCCCGACACCTTCGTCGAGCACTACGTGCTCAGCGGCGATCTGGCCGTGGGCGGAACGCAGCTCCTGCCGCACCACTACTACCGCATGGAGGCCTCCACCGCCGCGGGGCCGTGGCGGTCGATCCACGGCGCGCGCGTTCTGTACTTCACGGAGGGCGATCCGCTCGCCTGGCGCGCCGTGGAGGAGCCCGGGGACGACCTCAACGAGGGGATCACCTGTATCGACACGAACAAGGTCCCGTGGGGCGACATCTTCGTCGCCGGGCCGCCGTCGGACGGCGCGAAGCTCATGATCAAGCTCCTCCATATGGATCCGAAGACGAAGGCGTACACCCGCCTCATCCTGGCCCAACCGGGATGGCGGGACCACCGTACCGCGCACCATCCGGTCGTCGAGGAGGCCTACACGATCGCGGGACACATGGACTACAACTTCGGCGCCCTCGAGGTCGACACGTACTTCTACCGTCCTCCGCGGGTCAAGCACGGCTTCTTCCATGCGTATCCGGATGGGACGGTGTGGATCATCCGCTCGGACGGCGAGCTCGAGAACATCTACACCGAGCCGGACGGGAGCCCGGTCAACTGGACGCCGGGGACCGATCGCGCGCCGATCACCGTCGACCAGCCGGTGCGCTCGAAGCGCGCGGGTCCGTGGGACGGGCGAGGCCGCTGACCGGCGGGACGACGCCTACGACGGCTTCGCGAAGCTGAGGTAGGCCATCACGACGAGGCTCACGTAGATGGCGATCACCCAGGGGTAAGCGGCGCCAAGCGAGCGCGAGACACGGCCCTCCCGCTCCGCGGTCGATCCCTTCCGCCCGATCTCGCCAAGCGCGATCGGCAGGTCATCGGCGGCGATCCGGATGGCGACGCCGCACGCGACGATGAAGCCGAACAGCGCGACCTTCCAGTCCAGCCAGAGGACACCGAAAAGGCCCCGCCCGACGATCGCCACGCCCGTCGCGACGGCGATGCCGAGCGCGAGGACGATCCGCCACCACAGGTCCGCTCGCCGCCACACCCGCATGAACCGCGCCTCTCCCGGTGCGAGCGGGGCACCGCGCGCCGCGCGCTGCTGGAGCGCGAAGTATCGCCACACCATCGCCAGCCATCCCAAGCTGGCGACGGCCGCGACCGCGATGGCCGTTGGGCCGAGCAGCTCCGGCTCCCGGCGCCCCCAGCCGCCGGCGTACGCGAGGCTCAGGCCGGTGGGGATCGACAGGATGACCCCCGTGCGCGGGCCCATGTCCAGCAGGGCGGTGAGGCGACCGATCTCGAGCCGCGCCTCGGTCGAGAGCCGCGGGTCCTTCAGGCGGAAGCTGCCGATGAAGACCCCGATGTCCGTCCCGAGCCAGAACACCAGGAGCAGGACGTGGACGGTGACGAGCAGCGCGTAGCCGTTCACTCAGGTCCGCGCACCGGCGCCGAGGTAGACCTGCTGGACACGGCGATCGGCCCGCAGCTCCTCGGCGCGGCCGGAGAGCGCCACCCGCCCGTTCTCGAGGACGTAGCCGCGCTCGGCGATCGTCAGCGCGAGGCCGGCCGCCTGCTCCACGAGCAGGATCGATACCCCCTGCTCGCGGTGAAGTCGCGCCAGCAGATCGAAGACCTCCTGGACCACGCGAGGCGCCAAGCCGAGCGACGGCTCGTCGAGCATGAGCAGCTTGGGCCTGGACATCAGCGCGCGGCCGATCGCGAGCATCTGCTGCTCGCCTCCCGACAACGTGCCCGCGACCTGCTCCCTCCGCTCGGCCAGGCGCGGGAAGAAGGCGAACACACCGTCGAGCGTCTCGCCGAAGAGCCGCCGATCGCGCCGCCACTGGTACCCACCCAGCTGAAGGTTCTCGAGCACCGTCAGCGTGGCGAAGACCTGCCGGCCCTCGGGCACGTGCGCCACGCCCATCCGTGCGACGGAGTGCGGGGGCAGGCCGTGGATCGGGACGCCGCCAAACGCGATCTCGCCGGACTCGGCGCGCAGCAGGCCCGAGGTCGCCCTGAGCAGCGTGGACTTCCCCGCCCCATTCGCGCCGAGCAGGGCGACGATCTCGTGTTCGGCGACGCCGAGGCTGACGCCGCGGATCGCCGTCACGCCGGCGTACGAGACGGTGAGGTCGTCCACCCGGAGCATCAGTCGCCGACCGCCCTCGTCCCGAGATACGCCTCGATGACACGCGCATCGGCCTGGACGGCCGACGGCGGACCGTGGCCGATCCGCTCGCCGCCGTCGAGGACGGTGACCACGTCGCAGAGGCCCATGACGAACGCCATGTTGTGCTCGATGAGCAGCACGGTGACCCCGGAGTCGCGCACCTCCCTGATGAGCAGCGCGAGGCCCTGCAGCTCCTCGGCCGTGAGACCCGTGGCCGGTTCGTCGAGGATCAGCAGCCGGGGCCGCGCGGCGAGCGCTCGAGCGAGCTCGAGCAGCCGCTGCTGGCCGTGCGACAGGCTCGAGGCCTGCCGTTCGGCCTGTTCGGCGAGGCCAACGACGACGAGGAGATCCATCGCGACGCGGCGCAGCTCGCGCTCCTCGCGGCCGAATGCCGGCAGCCGGAGCGCCGCCGCCACGAGGGGCACGCGGGTCGTGAGCTGGAGGCCGACGAGCATGTTCTCCAGGACCGTGGTCTGGCCGAAGAGATGTGCCGCTTGGAAGACGCGGATGAGGCCGGCCCGGGCGGCCTCGTGCGGCCGCTGGCGCCGCATCCGCTGCTCGAAGAAGCGGATCTCGCCGCCGTCGCGGCCGTAATAACCGGCGACGACGTTCACGAGCGTCGTCTTCCCCGAGCCGTTCGGTCCGATGAGGCCGTGGATCGTTCCAGCGCGCACGTCGAGGTCCACTCCGTTCAGTGCCCGGATCCCACCGAAGCTCTTGCGCAGGCCGTATACCTCGAGCACGGAGGCGTTCGTCGGCGCATCGGTCCGCGGACGCGCGAGGAGATCAGCGACGCGCCTGCCGCTCCGGCCGGCCGGGCGCGAGCCGGGCCCGCGGCGCCCCCAGCGGCTGTCCTGCCAGGTACCGACGAGGCCCTTCGGCACCACGACCATGGAGAGCAACAGGATGGCGCCGAAGATGAGCGCCTGATACAGCGCGAGAGGCGCGATCGCCTGCTGAACGAACGTCAGAGCGGACATCCCAAGGAGCGGTCCGATCAACGTGCCGACGCCGCCCAGGAGCATGGCGATGAACAGGTTCAGCGAGCTCTCCAGACCCGCGAGGGCGGGGCTCACGAATCCATTCAGGGACGCGAAGAGCGCCCCGGCCAAACCCGCGAGCGAGGCGCTGAGTGCGAAGCTCAGCAGCTTGGTGCGGAACGGGGGGATCCCGAGCGCCGCGGCGGCGTCCTCGCTGTCACGCAGGGCGACGAACGCGCGCCCGAAGCTCGAACGGACGATGTTGCGCGCGACGAGGAGGGACAGCGCGACGACTGCCCAGACCAGGTAGAAGTACTCGGCCGGTCCGAGACGGAGACCGAAGATGGACGGACGGCCGATGCCGAGGACACCGACGTATCCGCCGGTGATGGGATCGGCCTCGATCGCGATCTCAAGGAGTATGAGATCGAAGGCGAGCGTGATCATCGCGAAGTACAGGTGGGACGCGCGTAGTGCGGCCACGCTCATG
>WNGF01004986.1_pt1 | contig 17113 bp, 15 predicted proteins | sample 5400641 | NCBI WGS metagenome assembly WNGF01 (sample SAMN13153371, study PRJNA577476) | soil metagenome | isolation source: 80 cm soil or saprolite under grassland replicate 2 | place: USA:California | collected 2016-06-15
AGGAGGGCCGCGTCACGCTCGGTGGCGTATCGCCCGTCCCGTACCGCGCCAAGGTCGTTGAGGACTTCCTCAAGGGCAAGGACATCAAGGCGACGGTCAAGCAGGCCGCCGCACAGATCCGGACCGTCGCGCGTCCGATGAGCCTGAACGCCTACAAGGTGGACCTCGCAGCGGGCCTCATCGAGCGGACGATCCTCGAGGCGCTGGGCTAGCAGCTAACGGGGCGGCGACCATGTGGTCGCCGCCCCGTGACCTTCTGAACCTTCGCCCTTAAGCCTTCGCGCGGTCTCGGTTCTGATCCCGCAGCCACTTGATGGTCTGCAGCGCCCACTTGTGTGACACCGCGTTGGCCGCGACGTAGCTCCCATCCGAATGCAGCCACGAGCCTCCGTCCGCGTCGGTCAGGAGACCGCCAGCCTGGCTCAGGATCACCCCGGCTCCCGCGATGTCCCACGGCTGCGCGTCGAGCGTCCAGTACGCATGCACGCGGCCAGCAGCGACGTAGCAGAGGCCGAGCGCGGGCGATCCCAGCACTACGTGGTGCAGGACCTCTTCCGAGATCATCGGGAACGCCTGTAGCGCCTCTTTCCGCCGCGGCCCGCTGCGCGGAATGTCGCATGCCACCCAGGCCTGCTCCCAGAACTCCGGACCGAGCGCGACCGAGAGGACCGTGATCGGGCGCCCATTCAGGTGTGCCGGCGCTCCGAGACGGGCGCTGAACATCTCATCGCGCACGGGGTCGTACACGACGCCGACACGCAGGAGACCATTCACGCGCAGAGCGACCGAGACCGCGAAGAACGGTATGCTTTGCGCGAAATTCAGACTTCCGCAGATGGGGTCGACGATCCAGAGACGCGCGGCGTCGACGCTCAGCGGCTCGTCTTCAGGCCCTTCCTCGGCGAGGATCGCGTCGCCGGGACACTCCTTTTGGAGGACCGCCACGATCTGCTCCTGGACGTCCAGCGACGCTTCCACGACGACATCGCGTTGGCCCTTCCATCGCAGGTATCCAGGCGCGCCGAGGCGCGCCAGAGCGGCCCTACCGCCCCTGAAGGCGGCCCTGGTGGCGATGTCGAGGGCTTGTTCGTCGTCGATGCGTTCCCACCTTCGGCGCGCGGCCTGGTGGCCGACGGTAGTGACGGCGCCGTGAGTGGTCAAACCTCGGACGGCGAGGAGCGGCGGCTCGTCCAGACGATCGTCTGCGCCTACACGCAGGCGGAGCTCCCGACACCGTGGCTCGCGATCTTCCACCGCTTCGAGCGGGTGATGCAGAAGGCCGGGCTCCGGATCCGGGTGCGCCTGTTCCCGCTCGAGGCGCTGCCTGAGAGCTTCGAAGTCCTGGTGGTTCCGCCCGAGCTTCAGGGTGCCGCAGCGGCCCTCGAGACCGGCGCCCGGCTCATCGTGGCGAGCCGGGCCGAGGCGCCCGCCGCCGCCGACGCGCTCCTGCGCGAGCTCGAGCGTGGCGAGACCCTGTATGCGGAGAAGGTCCGTCCGGGAGAGCCGAAGATCATGACCCACCGCGGCGGCGACACCCTATGAGTGAGGCGCTGTCCGCCCGCCTGCGTCGGGTCGAGCAGCAGGTCCGCGCCTTCAAGGAGCTGCACCAGAGCGAGCTGCAGATCATCCTCGATGAGCTCAGCGACATCGTGAAGCAGGTCGACGCGGAGAGGGCAGCCGAGGCCGCGCGTGCCGAGGGCGGGGATCCCGTCGATCCGGCTGATCCCGCGGCGTCATCGCCGAAGCGCGCCAAATGGCTTGCCGAGCAAGCGAAGAAGGCCGCACCAAAGTCGCGGCGCGACCTGTTGTTCGGAGAGCGCGACACGGAGACCTAGCTTCTGCGTGCGTCGTTGGGTGTAACGATCCGCGTGGCGCGGATCAGAGTTGTCTCAGCTGTCGTGATCCCCCGATCGTGCGGGTTCCTCCCGACCAACGAGGGGCGCACCATGCAGCGTGATGGGAAAGGGATGGGCCACCGTATTTCTCCTTATCTGCACGCTCGTCACCGCGTGCTCGTCAGTCGCGCCCGCTGCCGAGCCCGCCGCCACGCCGGGCATCGCAACAGTGCCCATCACCGTGAATACCTATGAGCCTGAGGTCGAGGCCGAGGTCGAACGCGTCGCGCTCACCTCGCGCGATCGACTCGTTCGCGCGGCTGACGACGCGCAGTGGGCCGTTGTGCCGATCGTCGCGGACGAGGCGACCGCGCTGCTCGAACAGTTCGTGACAGCAGAACGCGCGGTGCGCGATCCCGCCGTGACCGGCGGACAGCTCGCGTTCATGGGCCACCTTCAGCAGCTCGTCTATCGGCAACTCATCGAGCGTCCGGATCTGCGCGATGCCGTCTTCACGGCGATCCCGCCAGATCTACGCGGCGCCGCGGACCTCAACATCGCGGCCAGTGCCGATCTCTACCTCTTCGGTCCGGTGCGCGTGACGGAGCTGCCGGCATGGCGGATCGTGGCCGCTCCGCCGATCAACGACCTGCTCAGGTATTACCGGGAAGCGGAGGCCGAGTTCGGCGTGCCGTGGTACTACCTCGCCGCGATCAACCTCGTCGAAACGCGCATGGGTCGGATCCGCGGTGATTCATACGCCGGTGCGCAGGGTCCGATGCAGTTCATGCCGAAGACCTGGGATGCCTATGGCGAGGGCGACATCAACGACACCCACGACGCGATCCTCGGCGCGGGCCGCTACCTCAGCGCGTCCGGCGCGCCGGAGAAGATCGAAAAGGCGATCTGGCATTACAACCACGACCCCGAGTACGTGGACGCGGTCATGAAGTACGCAGCGGTGATGCGAGTCGACCCGAGCGCGTTCCGCGGGTACTACGGATGGCAGGTGTACTTCGTCACAGCGAGCGGCACATATCTGCTCCCGGTGGGCTGGTCCAAGACCTGATCCAGAGTCACGTCATCGAAACTCAGTTCGATTGGCCGAGATTCCGCGCAGATTTGAAAGGTAACGACGGGAGCGGGCAGTCTCTCTGGATAATCAGGCGATCGTGCGGCGTGTGAGTCAGCGATGCCGCGCCGCTTTTTGCATGTCTGGATGCGAACACGCTCGATAGCTCTCTCTTTGAGTCGACCACTGTGAGGGCGGATGACCCAGATCGTGGCGGCAGGCAATTGGACATACGCGGCGGTGGTGGCGGAGAGGCGATTCACAGTCGACGGCGTCCTCGTTGATAGTGCGGCTGGTCGCTTTCACCCTTCATCACAGCTTGCACACCCTCACACCAAGTCGATGCCCAAAGGGCCAGGGGTCCGGGGACCGCTCACGGTGATGTGGTAGACACCGTCCGCAAGAACGAAACACACCGATTGAGCCAAATTGCGAGAGTGCGTCTGATGAGTTCGTCGCGGCTGCCGACCGCAGCAGTGCTCGCGTGGGCAGTGCTGGGCATCGACATCCTCGTCGTGGTCGTGGGAGGGATTGCAAGCGCCGTCGGCCTGATGGTGCCGTACGACCTTGACCTTCGCCCTGTCAACGTCTACGCACTCTCGATACTGGCCTTTGCGTTCCTCGGCGCGCTGATCGCGACGCGCCGCCCGGAGAACCGGCTGGGTTGGGTGTTCACCGCCAATCGCGTTCGTCCACACGTTGGGCTATCTCGCGGCCGTGCTCGCGGGTTACTTCGTCTACCGCGGCCCGACGCCCGAGCGCGCGGGCGTCATTCTGGCGTGGTTCTTCGCCTGGAGCGCGGGCCTCCACTACATCCCATCGGTCACCTTTGTCTTCCTGCTCTTCCCAGACGGCCGACTGCCGTCACCGCGCTGGCGTCCGCTCGCCATGCTCACGTTGATCGCGCTTGTGATGCTGCCCCTAGGTGTCGCCATGCTCGAGGGTCCGCTTCCGGTCTTTACCGACCTCAGCAACCCGTTCGCGCTTTCGGCGCTCTGCGGCGGGCGCCGAGCGCCAGCAGCTGAAGTGGATCCTGTACGGCAGCGCGACCTCACTCGTCGCAGTCGTGTTCGTCATCGCCCTCGGGATCCCGGTCATCTCGGCGACGGTCCTCGTCCGCGGCGCAACCGTCGTGCTTGCCGCCGCGGCGGGCGTCGCGATCTTGCGCTACCACCTCTACGACATCGATCTTGTCATCAACCGCACGCTCGTGTACGGATCGGTGACTGCGATCCTGGCCGCCGCGTTCGCCGGGTTGAGTACGGCGGCACAACGCAGCTTTGAGACCGTGACCGGTGGGCGCTCGGACTTCGTATCGCTCGTCCTCGGACTCACCCTTGTGCTGGGCTTCGTACCCTTACGTCGGCGGATCCAGCCGATAGTCGACCAACTGCTTCCCGCTCGTGGACTGCGCACGCTGCTCTTCACGGATATCGTTGGCTCAACGACGCGAGTGGTCGAGTTGGGGGACGATCGCTGGCGAAAGCTCCTCGAGGCTTATCGCGCGAACGTGCGCCACGAGCTGGCAAGGTTCGGGGGCCGCGAGATGGACACCGCTGGCGACGGCTTCTTCGCGACGTTCGACCGAACGTTGCAGGGCCTGCGCTGCGCCGTGACCCTCAGGGAATCGCTGCGCGCGCTCGGCCTCGACAGCAGGATTGGACTCCACGCTGGAGAATGCGAACTGCGCGGGGAGCGGGTTAGCGGTGTGAACGTCGTCGTTGCGGCACGCGTCATGGCCGTCGCTGGAGCGAACGAGATCGTCGCCTCGGACGCCGTGCGAGAGCTGGCTGCCGGCTCGGACTTTCGATTCACGGAGCGCGGGACCCACACGCTCAAAGGTGTTCCAGGAGAGTGGCGGCTCCAGTTGGTCGATGCGTAATCTCATTGAGCCTCGTTCTCTTCACCTCTTCACACCCCTCACACCAAGTCGATGCCCAAAAGGGCCAAGGTGGGGAGGGAGAGTGAGGTAAGGGATCAGTCACAGGAAACATGTCGACAACGCGAAGACTCCTGCGGGCGACGGGCAACTCCCGCGGCGTCACGCCGTGGATCCCGGTCGGCGTCGCTCTGCATAGCGGGCAACGGCTTTCGTCGGCACCGTGGGCCGGGCCGATGGGATGGTGGACCTCACGGCGCTCGGCGAGGACGTGAACGTCGCCGCGCGGGTAGCCTCAGCAGCAGGTGCAGGCGAGATCCTTATGTCCGAGCGCACGTATCTAGCGGTTGGTCCTGCGCGTGATTGCGGAGCTGCGGGACCTAACACCCAAGGGCGTCGGCGGAGTCGTGCGCGTCCGCGTCCTGCGGGCCTGACGTGCTCCTCGCGCTGGTCGACGGGATCGCGCGTCGGGTCAGCGGGCCCGCCGAGGCCAGCGAGGTGCGCACCCAGAAGACGCTGCTCTTGCTCTCCGCGCTGCTCTTCATCCCACCGAGCATCGCATGGGCCGCGATCTACTTCTTCTTCGGCGAACCGCTGTCGGCGGCCATCCCGTTCGCCTACGTGGTCGTGACGCTGCTGGGGTTGGCGGTGTTCGCAGTGACATGTCGCTTCACGCTCCTTCGGTGGATCGAGCTCACGCTGATCCTCGTGTTGCCATTCGTGCTGCAGCTCACCCTGGGAGGCTTCGTGCCAGCCAGCGGCGTGGTGCTCTGGTCGCTGCTTGCCCCGATCGGCGCGCTCGTCTTCGGCGCACCACGTTCTGTCCTGTGGCTAGTGGCGTTCCTTGTCCTGGTCGCGACCGCCGGTGTTTTCGAGGGCAGCCTGCGCGGAACGTACGCGCTCTCGGACTGGCTGCGCACGGCGTTCTTCGTCCTCAACATCGCCGCGATCAGCACGCTCGCCGTCACGCTTCTGGCCGTTTTCAACCGCCGGCGCGATCAGGCCATGCATCTCCTGGCCGCGGAGCAGGAGCGCTCGGAAGGTCTGCTGCTGAACATCCTTCCGCAGGAGATCGCGGAGCGCCTCAAAGCCGGGGAACGACGGATCGCCGACGCACACGAGCACGCCACCGTGCTTTTCGCCGACCTTGTCGGCTCGACCGCCTTGGCCTTGGAGCTCCCGCCCGAAGCGCTCATCGGCGTCCTGAACGATCTCTTCTCCCCGATCGATGAGCTGGCCCAGCGCCACGGTGTCGAGAAGATCCGCACCATCGGGGACAACTGAATGGGCGTGAGCGGCGTCCCACTTTCACGGGATGATCATGCGCAAGCGGCGGTTCGTATGGCGCTGCACCTGCGGGACTTCGTCGAGCGCTACCGCACGCCTGACGGTCGCCGACTGGCGGTGCGCATCGGTCTCAACTCAGGGCCGCTGGTCGCGGGCGTCATCGGGAGGCACAAGTTCGTCTACGACATCTGGAGCGACACGGTGAACACGGCGAGCCGCATGGAGTCCCAAGGCATGGCGGGTCGCGTGCAGGTGAGTGAGGCCACGTACGCGCTGGTCAAGGAGGACTTCGTATGCGAGGAGCGCGGGATCGATGTTCGCGGCCGCGGGCCGCTAACGACATATTTCGTAATTGCGGCGCGTTGATCAGCGCCCGACGAGCCTTCTAGGGTGCGTTTCGGGAAGCCGTAAGACGACGATGATCGCGGAGGCGAGCGTCACTCGTCCGGACTAGGTCATGAGCACCGTGGAGGACGCATCTCCCGTGCCAAATGGCTCTCGCTTTGCACGAACCCCGAGTGCGAGTGCAACCCATGCGAGCTAGTCGTCCGGTCGTGCTACGAGCCGCTCATCGATGTAGCACCACAGCCAAGCCTCACCCGGCTCGACGGATCGCATGAGTGGATGACCGCTGTCGCGAAAGTGTCGCGTGGCGTGCTTGCCCCTCGACGAGTCGCAGCATCCGACATGACCACAGATCAGGCACATCCGAAGATGTACCCACCTCTGGCGCTCCATCTGGCAACTCTCGCACTCATGGGAACGCGGCTCGACCGAGGTTGACTGACCGATGTGATCGCAGGGCGCCGGCGTGCTTCGACGCAAACGCTGCACTGCGAAGCGGAGGTTCGAGAGGAGCGCCACGTTCTGCTCGCGCACGAGTCTAGAACAAGTGCTACCGCGTTAGCGTGAAGCGCAGCAGCGATCCCCGGATCCGCACTCACAGTGCGTTAGCGCCGAAGGCGACCCCGGAATCAGATGGCTCAGTGCTCAGAGGCACGCTGCCAGACCACTCGGCGCGACGCGGCATCGATCCGGACGAGTGCCGCGGGAAGCGGTCGTGGCGATCCAGATCGAGCCAGACGCCACCGCAAGGCTGATCGGTGTTCCCGCGATGTGTATCGACGTTATCGCGTTCGTTAGAGGTCGACTCGCGTGACCTGAGCGGTCCTGCAGGACCCGCCGGCGACCCAGACACTGTCGTCATCGACAGCCAAGCGCCACACGCCTCCGGGCGTGACCGCCCGTGCGCCGCGTAATGGATGTCGCCTCACAACGAGTGATCGCCATACGACTCCGCCTCATGCTGGAGCGTGCGGTAGAAGTCGACCACGAGTTGTCTTCCGGGTTCCGCCAGGCGTCGGCGGTCTCGGTCTCGAGAACCAACGGCGAGTCCCGTCGTGCCGACATGAAGTCGATGATCTTCGTGAGCGGCCATGCGAACTCAGTGTGCGTTCTGATGGCTTGGTAGACACCGAGCGTGCCGAACTTCGCCAGTAGATCAGCGTCCGCGACGACCTTGGCTTCGAGGCCAACCGGGCGCTGATCGAACCGACTTCCCCTTATGTGTATGGATGCAGCTAGCCAGTTTGGCGATCTCGTTCGAGGCGTAAGGCACTCTGGCGGCTTCGAGATACTCGGGCAGCTTCTCGGCGCCGCGAGGTCCATGGTCTTCGGCTGGTCCATACAGAAAACCGATGTCGTGCATGACAATCGCCGGCAACACTACACTCATGTCAGCGCGCTCTGCTTCGCCTATGACAATCGCGTTCAGGGTGTCGCGGTAGATGTGTTCCCCGTTATGAGCGGTCAACTTCGTCTCGGCGTCAAATCGTTGCTTCGTGTACGTGGCCACAGATCGAAGCCGTTCGTCTTTGGCGAGGTGACCTTGCAGCTTCGCCTGCAAGTTCCTTGTGGCCGGCGGTTATCACAGATTCGCTCCGATCTCGACACATCGGTCGTCATTGGCATGAAACTGCGCCATCATTCGCCAGCCACCTATCCCGAACTCACGACCGCTGCTGGCGAATCCTGTCCTGCCGCCACATCGCGTTGAACGAATCCCGACAGCGACCCCGGCAATCGAGGATCGGCTACTGGTAGTGCTCGATGTCTGGCGGCCCGGACAAGAATGGCGTCACAGCTCCGACGAAGGCCTTCTCGTTCACGCTCATCCACGCCATGTGGTCGGCGACCGCGTCCCAGTCGACGAACAGAAGCAGTCGATTTGGGGCTTCAACACCGCGGCGCAGCTCCATCTCGTGGAAGCCTTTCGCTCCGTTGAGCATCCCTCCCGCCTTGCCGAGTGCCGCCTGTAACCCGCCGACGTCCTTCGCATCGAACGTAATGATCGCCTTCACGATCTGACACTCTCCTCACTCGTACCGAACCGTCGCTAAGATAGTCCACCGTCTACGCCAGCGGCCGCTTCCGGCAGACCGTCGACGGCGCGCAAGGTGCATTTGATCGGTTGTTCGGGGCCACGAGTGGGCACCCCCGTCTCACTCCCGCGTTTGCCAAAGCCGCCCGAACGGTGCCGTCTACGACATTGGTCACCAATCAGCGGTCGCGTGGGTCTGCCGTCCGCAATGTCCGTGCCCTCCGGATTACTTGGCCAATCCACCGTCGCTGTGGACCGTGCGCGCGCGAAGTCGCAACGGTGCGCTCAGGTCCGTAACGAACCGGTGCACCGTCTCGCCCAATAACATCGCGTCACCATGAAGGTCTTTGCTCGGATGTACCCGCGAGTTCCGCCGCGTGCGAAGAGTGGCGGTGAAGCTGGAGCGTACTTCCAGGATGAGGCCGCGGCGGCGGAGATTCTGATCGCGAACATTCGCCTCGTCTTTGCGAGCCTGGCCCCATTGATTCTGCTGGCGCGTGCGGTCGTCGTTCCCGATGTCGCGTCCTCACTAGTCGTCCCGGGGCTGGTCGTCTGGGTCGCGTTCTTCGCGTACGCGCTTGGTGTCAGGCTCCAGCTTGCGCGCAACTACTGGCGACCTATCGGTTACGTGACCGTACTCGTCGACGTGGCGACCATCGCGATCCAAGAAGACTTGTACTCGACCCTCTCAGGCGAGTACGGCCTCGGAACGAAGGCAGTCACGAACTTTGCGTACTTCTTGATTGTCGCAGTCGCGGGCCTCCGCTACTCGGTGCGCCTCGCCATGTTCGCCGGCACCGCGGCCGCGGTGGCATACACGTCCCAGTTGCTTCCCGCGGTCGTGTTTGCGCCCAATCTCCTAATCGCGACTACCAATGACCTCGCGACGCCGCAGGTTTCCGTCGTTCGAGTCTTGATAGGCGCGCTTCTCCTTTTCGGTTCCGGGATCGTCGTCGCGCTATTTGCGCTTGGTGCGCGGCGCGTCGTCTCCCGTGCGCTCGACACGTTTACGTTCATGTTCGCCGACTTGCGCGAATTCACCGCGTTCATCGAACAGCACGGCGACGCTGCCGGCGCGGAGCTGGTCGGCGCGTTCCGATCGATCGTGCGCGCCGCGTTGTTGCGGTTCGGAGGCGGCGAGATCCGAACCGAGGGCGACAGCTTCTATCTCGTGTTCACGAGCGCCCGGCAAGCGATCGATTGCGCGATCGCGATCCAATACTCGACTGCCGTGAACAACGCGTCGAGCCCCGATCGGCCGCTGCATGTCGGTATCGGGCTGCACGCGGGTGAGCCAGAAACGCTCTCCGAGGGATATGTCGGGTCGGCCGTCAACCTCGCGGCTCGACTCGGTCAACGCGCGGAAGGCGGTCAGATCCTGGTGAGCGAGCTCGTGCGCGGGCTGGTGCGGACATCTGGTCTGGCCGCCATGCGCGAAGTGACCGGAGTCGCACTCAAGGGCATCGACGACCCGCCCCGGGTGTACGAGGTGCTGTGGCAGTCGCGAAAGTCGGTCCCTTCTAATCAGATCTAGTGCGCATGCGTCCCCGGAAGCCTCGCTCTCCGTAACCGCAACCAGTTTTGCCGTGACGCCCGACATCGAACCTCCGATTGGCTGATCCAGAGTCAGGTCATCGAAGTTCAGTCTCGATGCGTTCCGCGCCTACTACGACCAGCACCGGCCGCACCCCGCGCTGGGCGGGCGCACGCCGCTGGTCGCGTGGACTGCGCGCGTCAGGGCCCGACCGCCCGAGTGGCCGCAGACGGTGACCGACTTCCGCGTGCGCCAGGACAAGATCGTCATTTATGACATGCGTCGCATCACGAGCGAGTCGCGGCGTGAACCGGAAGACAGACCGCGGTGGGGTCAGACGATCCCGACTGAGCGGAGATCGTCGAGTTGTCCGACGCGTTGCTGTCGGCGTGGCCCTCACCGGTCGTGCCGCTTAACTGCGTCGTCGGCGTGTCGTGAGCGAGGCCCGCGAACGGAGGAAATGCAGCGGGTCACCCTACCACCCCGAACTGAGCAGCAGCATCAAGCGCATTCACGCGGGCGTAGGCCTTCGGGGCATCAACTTGTGCGACCTGAAACACCACATGAAACGGCGTCGCTGGGCGCTGGCTTCCGTCAGGCAGATCCTCGGGCTCGGCCCACCGGCTCGCGACCGAACGGAGGATTCGCAACAACAGGCTCAACTCCGCTGAAGGCTCTGCCACGAGTACCTCGGATGCGTCAGTGAGCACCAACACATAGGCATGACCCGGCCACCACGCCAGATCGCCAAGGCAGTCCTCGAGCGCATTCCAGTTACCTCCGAAGTAGTCCGGAAAGCTAAGAACGAGGTGGAATTCCGCGAGCAACTCATCTTGTGTTCGCATCGCCGAGCCTCGAAGAGATCGCCAAGCACACCCCGAGAGTCGAAGCTTGTCTGTCAATGCGTCCGATCGCTCGCTGACGTGCCACAACAGCCATGGCGGACGCGGGCGCATGAGTGGCGCGACATCGAGATCGATCATCACTATCGGGTCCTCACGAAGTTCTTGTAATGGTCACCCGTTAAGCGCACCGAGCCATCAGTGCCTCGGACGAGCCGCTGAGGGCCCCGATTGACTCCCAAGCGGGAAGGGTCAGGTTTCCTGCCGCCTGGAGGATCCTCGAATCCCTTCGAGTCTGCTGAGTAGGCAGCACGCAAACCTCCCATTGGCTGATCCAGTATTAGTCGCCGTGATGCTGGCCGCTACGCCGCGCGCCGTCTCCGATAGAGCCAGACCGTCAGCTCGAGGCCGATGGCCATGAGCGCGAGGACACCGAGCACGACGAGCTCAGGCGTCACCTGGAACGGAAGGGTGGAGCTCTGCGGCGATGTCGGCGTGCGCGTGATGCCGAATCCAGTGGAGACCTGGGCCTTCTCGGCGAGCGCCGCCTTCCCGGCCGCGTCGAGCGTCACGGAGTAGATCTCGAAGTTCCCGGTGCGTGGCGAGAAGAACAAGAGCTCGGTGCCGTCTTTGTTGAGCTCGAACGGGCCCTGCGCCTGGATGTTCTGCGCGAGCTCCATCCGCGCCGTCGTGAGGTTGTTCGGGTCAACGATCCATAGATCGGTGTAGCTCTGAATGGCCGTGACGGTCTCGGTCACGTAGACGAGGCGACCGTCGCCGAGGAAGACGGGGAAGTGGCTCTTTTCGCCGACCGGTGAGATCGGCGTCGGCGTCCCCGACGTGAGCGAGGCCATCAGCATCACGCGCGCGTTGTCGCCATCGGAGAACGCGATCTCACTTCCGTCCGGCGACCAGCGCGCCGCATGGCATGCGAACGTGCACTGGTTGTTCGCCTCCGTCGCGAGGTCCTTCGTGACCGGAGCGGGGTTTCCGCCATCCTTGCCAACGGTCCACAGGTTCATCGTCCCGAGGTTGTATAGGAAGAACGCGATCGTCTTCCCGTCGGGCCGGAAGCTCGGGAACTGCGCGGTCATGCCGAGCTTGGTGATCTGCGTGCGGTTCTTCGATGCGACATCGATGAGCGCGATCTCGCGCCTGATCTCCGAGCCAGTATCGACGGCGATGGACTTACCGTCAGGGCTCCAGTTCGGATGACGGTCGTCGTTGTCGCCGCTCGTGAGCTGTCGGAGGTTGCTTCCGTCGGTGTTCATCACGTAGATGTGGTACGGACCGTCGCGATTGCTCTGGAACGCGATGCTCTTGCCGTCCGAGCTCCACGATGGGCGGACGTTCGTCGCGGTGCTGCTCGTAAGCTGGCGGATCGGCGACGCGCCGATCGCGCTCGCGTGCGCGGTGAGCAGCATGACGGCGAGCGCGAGGTGCAGGACGCGAAGCGCGTACATGCGGCCCATGGCTACGCGGTCCGCGACGCGTCCGCGGACGTCATCATCCGCAGGCACTCGCGAGCGAGCAGGATCGCGAAGCCTGCGATCAACACGCCTCCGAGGAGAAGCGAAAGCTGTGCCAGGATCCCTTCCTTCGCCGCGGTCTTGGCAACGAACGCGCTCGTTACGAAGAAATAGGCTACGGCGAGGTTCGCCAGAGTCCAGAGCAGACCCAAAACTGCCACCAAACGCCTCATGACTCACCGCTCCCGACGACACCGGCTGCGGAGCCGCCACGCTCCGCAGCACCCTCCCGCTGGGCGGGCGGCGAGCCCTCCCTGACCCAGGTGGTCGTCATGGAGGTCATCAGCGGCCAACGCGGGAAGGTGTAACGGAGGTGGTCAAGGAGCTTGATGACGATCGCCACCATCGCGGCGACATGCAGGGTCGAGGCCAGCCACAGGACGACGCCCGGCACCGGCACGAGGTACCGCGCCGCCTTGATGAGACCGGTGATCGTTATGAGCGCGAGGAGGATCGACCAGCTCGGGAACTCGACGACCTGCTCGTAGAACGTGAACTTCCCAGCGGGCGGCCGCGGCTGACTGAGGTCGATCCGCAGCAGCTTCGCATACGGCCCGCGTATCCGCGGTGGCAGCTCGTAGGCGAGCCCGAGCAGATGGCGAGCCCACTGGCCGCGCGGGACGAGCAGCGATCGGTCCCCGGTCATCCAGAGGTACGACACGAATGCCGCGACGGCGAAAAGCACGATCGACGCGCCGATGTAGTGGACGCGGTAGAAGAGGTAGATCGGGATCGGGAGGTTCACGTCGAGGATGCCGCCGAGGTACTGCCACATGCCTGTGGGTAGAGCCAGGACGAACCCGAGCGTGAGGACCCAATGGCCGAACACCGTGCCGGGGCTCCAGCGCCGGACCGCGCCGTCGGAGCGGACCTTCGCGCCGTAGGTCCTCGCCATGAGCAGCCCGACGGCGAAGCCAAGTGCGAGCACGAACGGCAACGCCTTGATGAAGACGAAGTTGTCGGAGAGCTCGTTGCTCCATGGCTGCGCGCCGGAGCCCGCCTGGCCGAGGGCCGTCATCACGCCGACCACGGTGAGCGCGAGGCCTACGAGGACGACGAGCCAGGACACGATCTTCACGGTCTCTCCGGCGCCGAGCTACGCCTTGCCCTGCGCCGGACTGCCCTCGAACGTCTGGAACGCGCGTAGCTTGTTCCACGTCTCTTTGGTGGCCGCGGGAGCGTCGAGACACAGCCGCCCAGGTTCGGTCTTGATGATCCCCTGACGGATGCGGACGTTGACCGGGCAGCGCTCGACGCACGCGGGTCCACCTTCACGCCAGAAGCACAGATCGCATTTCGCGAACGTGTCGGCGACCGGGTCGTACGTGATGCGCGACTTCTGCGGCGGCGATTGCCCCTGGTTGGTCGCGATCGCCATATCGCTGGTGGGGAAGATGCAGGCCTCGTTGCAGCGTCCGCACGACACACAGGTGTCTTCGCGGATGAACCGCGCCCCGGTCTTGGGCTCGACCTGCACCGCGTCTACCGGGCAGACGTAGAGGCATTCGGCGGTCGGACACTGGAGACAGGGCTCCTGATGGAACTGCCCGCGGTCGGGATACGCAGCTTGGATCAGCGGGTCGACCTTCGTCTCTGGGTCGTTGAAGATGCGGATGCGCGGTACATCCGACAGACCGGCTCGCTTGTGCTCCTGCGAGCAGATGACCTCGCACGTGAGGCAGCCGATGCACAGCGTCGGGTCGGGGAAGATGACGCCCTCGGCGAACTTGGTCGTGCGCGGCGTCGCCGCGCTCGCGACAGCAGCGCCGCCGAGCGCTTCGAGGGCCACGAAGGCGACGATCGGTGCCGCTCCCCGCAGGAAGTCCCGACGCGAAACGTCCACCCCGTCTGCCTGTCCGTCCTGCCTGTCCGGGCCTGCACTCACCGCAGGGGCAAGTTAGACACCCCGCCAGCCTTCGTCAACGCGACCGTTCTTGTTGTTTGCGCAAAGCGTGGGATCAGCCACGGGACGGCTCGAGATCACCCTTCGTATCGACATCGCGGACCACGCCCGCGTCGTCCACGTCCAGGTCGACGCGGTCGTCTTGATGATGATGCATCACCTCGTGGAGATTCGCGGTCGGCGATGTCGCTGCGATCTCGTCCCGTAGAGAGAGCGGCATCACGACCGGATGGCCGCGCTTGCCACGGTACCGCGGCGACACGATCGCCGATCGCTCGCGGAACTTCGCGATGACCGCGCGCACGGTCTCCGGCTTCACGTAGGGCATGTCGCCCGGAAGCACGACGAGCGCGTCGCCGTTCGCGGTCGCGACTCCCGCCTGGATCGATGAGAACATGCCGCGTGACGGGTCCGGGTTCTCGACCGGTCGCACGCGCGGGTCATTCATCGCGTTCACGTCGCGCTCGAGCTCGCGCCGCGCGTCGGCGCCGACGACGACGATCACCTCGGTGACACCGCCTTCGAGCAGGCTGCGGATGGTGTGGTCGAGGAGCGGCTCGCCGTCGATCGAGGCGAGGAGCTTCTTCCCGCCGAAGCGCTCCGCCGATCCTGCCGCGGTGACGACGGCGACGGCGCGGAAGGTGTCAGGCATCGCGGAGGGATCGTAGGGCGCGTTCGGTGAAGACGCGGGCCGCGCGCTTGCGCTGCGAGATCGTTCCCGACGTGTTGTCCATCGGCCGTGCGGCCTTGTGCACCGCGTCCGCCGCCGCGGCGATCGCGTCGTCATCGAGCTTCGTCCCGACGAGCGCCTTCGCGTCGACGGCGACCGGGCGCGAGGCAAGCGCGGTGACCGCGACGCGCGCCTCGGTGACGGTGTCGCCATCGAGCCGGACAGCGGCGGCCACACCCGCGATCGGAAAGTCGAAGGAGTTGCGATCGCGGAGCTTGAGATACGTGCTCCGCCACCCCGTCGCGTCCGGCAGCGTCACCGAGACGACGACGTCCTCGCGACCGATCGCGAGGTAGCGGATGCCATCCTCGCGGTACAGCTCCGCGAGATCGAGATCGCGGCGGCCTCCGGCGTTCTCGACGGTCACCTTCGCGCCGAGCGCGATGAGCGCGGGCACGGTGTCGGCGCTCGCGACCGCGAGGCAGCGCGGACTCGACGGAGCGACGCGGCACACGACCGACGGATGCGTCTTCATGCAGTAGCCCTCGGCGGTGCGCCAGAAGAGCGATTGGTCGTACCAGTTGCAGCGCGTGTCGAGGCAGAGGTTGCCGCCGATCGTCCCCATGTTGCGCAGCTGCGGCGTCGAGACCGCGCCGGCGGCCTGCGCGAGCGCGGTGTACTTCGAGCACACCGTTGGATGCGCGGCGACCTCGGTGAGCGTCGCGCCGGCGGCGATGCGCATGCCCGACCCGTTGCTGATCTCGCGCGCGCCCTTGACGCGGCCGAGCGAGACTAGGACCTGCGGCGTGAACTGCCGGCGCTTCATGTTCGGGAAGAGATCCGTGCCGCCCGCGACGAGCATCACCGGCGCGTTCGGCGTGCCGCTCGCGATATCCGACGAGGCGGCGCCGTGCTCGCGCAGCAGCGCCGCCGCCTCGGTCCACGTTGTCGGTTCGACCATCCGGAAGCGCGGCAGTCGCAGCATCCTCTTAGTCCGCCGGTGTCCCGGTCTTCTTGCGCTCGCGCGCGTCCGTCGAGGCCGCGAGGCGGCGCATCGCGCGCTTCGGGTCGACCTTGCCATCGCCGAGGCCGCTCGGCCCGATGCGGTCCTTCGTCACGCCGCGGTTGTCGCGCTTGCCGAGCGCGTCGAGGATCTTGTCCGCCGTGATCGGGGTCTCGTCGAAACGCACGCCGATCGCGTCGTAGACCGCGTTCGCGATGGCCGGGATGACCGAGTTCAGCGGACCCTCGCCCGCCTCCTTCGCGCCGAACGGACCCTCGCTGTCGTTCGTCTCGACGATGATCGACTCGAGCTCCGGAGTGTCGAGCGACGTCGGCAGCTTGTAGTCGAGCAGCGATGGCTTCTTGTGAAGACCGCCGCGGAAGATCTGCTCCTCGACCACGATCTCGCCGTATCCCATGTAGGCGGAACCTTCGATCTGCCCCTCGACGTTCGCGGGATTCAGCGCGCGCCCGCAGTCGTGCGCCGTCGTGATCTTGTCGACGGTGAGCGTCCCCGTTTCGAGGTCCACCGATACCTCGGCGACCGACGCCTGGTAGGAGTACGCCGGCGTCGGCCCCACGCCCGCGCCCTTGTAGCTTCCACCGATCCCGGCCGGCGGCTTGTAGCTCCCCGCGGCGACGAGCGTTCCGTGCTTGCCTTCGGCGATGTTCGCCGCCTCGATGAACGACAGGTATTTCTCCGGATCGCGCAGGGCGTATACGCGCCGGTACGCGGTCGCGAGCCGCTCCACCGGGACGCCGAGCTTCTCCGATGCGGCCTCGAAGAGGAACGCGCGAAGCTTCATCGCTGCGTCCTTCACCGCGTTGCCCGCCATCATCGTCACGCGGCTTGAATACGAGCCGAGGTCGACCGGCGCGAGCGAGGTGTCGCCGGACACGACGTGTATGTCCTCGGGAAGCACACCCAGCGTCTCCGCTGCCACCGAGGCAAGCATGTTGTCGGAGCCCTGGCCGATCTCCGCGGTCCCGCACATCACGGTCACGCCGCCGCCGCGATCGATGCGGATCTCCGCGCCGGAGTGCGGCATCGGGTTCCAGTAGATGGGCAGGCCCGCGCCGGAGATGTAGGCGCTGCCGGCGACGCCGATGCCCTTTCCCTTCGGGAGGCCTTCGCGCTTCGCGTCCCAGCCCGTCGCCGTACGCACGGCCGTCAGGCAGT
>WNGF01006337.1_pt1 | contig 17108 bp, 20 predicted proteins | sample 5400641 | NCBI WGS metagenome assembly WNGF01 (sample SAMN13153371, study PRJNA577476) | soil metagenome | isolation source: 80 cm soil or saprolite under grassland replicate 2 | place: USA:California | collected 2016-06-15
CGACGGTGCGCGCTGGAGCGGCATTGCCCTGGCTCACAACGTCCGCTCGAAAGATGAGGTCCACGAGGTGATCGAGCAAGCGCGGGAGAACGGCGCGCAGATCACGCGCGAGCCGTCAGACACTTTCTACGGAGGGTACGCCGGCGCATTTCGCGACCTCGACGGGCACGCGTGGGAGATCGCGTATAACCCGGGCTTCGGGCTAGACGACGATGGCAACATCGTCCTACCGCGAAACGAGTAACGAGCCGCTCGATCCCCTCGTCGATCAAATCGCTCGCCTAGAGGGCCTTCCAGAAGATCGTCGTGTCGCAGGGCCGGCCGTCTGGATAGAGCGCGTAGCCGGGGATCACGCCGACTCTCGTCCACCCGAGTCGCGCGTACAGACGCTCAGCGTCGTCGCCGGTCACCGTGTCGAGCACCAGCAGGGTCTTGCCTTCCGCGCGAGCTTCGGACTCGGCATGCTCCATGAGCACTTGCGCAATGCCGCGCTTACGTGCCGAGCGGTGGACGAGGAGTTTTGCGATCTCCCCACGGTGCGGCTGGTTCGGTGGCAGCGCGAGGATTACTTGAACCGTGCCGACCAGCCGGCCGCCGGCAAACGCACCGAGAAGCAGCCGGCGGCCCTGCTCGACCTCAGCGGCCACCGCTTCGAATGCGGCTCGCGCTTGCTCGTGTGAGAACGGCGCCATATAGCTCACGGATGCACCTCCGGCGACGCAATCGGCAAGGACGCCCGCGAGCGCGTCAAGCTGCGCATGCAGCTCGGTTCCGGCAAGACGGCGAATCTCGATCTGATCAGCCGCGGGCATCGCGGACATCAGGTCACGTCCGACTCACTGGTCTCCTCGCACTCCAGGCAGATCCAATCGCCGGTCGGCGCCTCCCGTGCGCTGAGTGCCGCCGGCACCATCGTCACGCCGCAAGCGGGGCAGATGGGAGGGCGCTCGTCATCCACGCTCTGGCTTCTCCCAGACCGAGACGTGCTTGCGGCTGTCACTCGTGAACGGCTCCCGTTTCCACCCGCTCCAGCGCTCTCGCAGCCTCATCTCGGCGAGCTCTGCCATCAGGTCGAGCTCCGCGGGCCACGTGTACCGGAACGGCATTGAGAGGCGCTCGAAGCGCCCGTCCACGAGCTCGAAGTGGTGCGACGTGAGCCCCTGGTTCGCGACGTCGTATTCGTCGATGCCCCAGTGCGTCTGGCTCGCGTGGAAGACGCGCATCGTCTCGCCGGGCGGGAGCCGCCGGAGCTCGGGGACGCCTACCTCGATGACGAAACAGCCACCGGGCTCGAGGTGCGCCGCCACGTTGCGGAAGCACGCGACCTGCGCCGCCTGCGTCGTCAGGTTCGAGATCGTGTTGAAGACCAGGTACGCGACGCAGAACGTTCCGTCCACGGTCGTCGTCGCGAAGTCGCCGATCGTCACGCCGATGTCTTCGCCGCCCGGCTTCGCGCGCAGTCTCGCGAGCATCGCCTTCGACAACTCGATCCCGTGCACCGGTACTCCCCGCTGCGCGAGCGGTAGCGCGATCCGGCCCGTCCCGATCCCGAGCTCGAGCGCGCGCCCGCTTCCGGCGAGGTCGACAAGGAAATCGACGACCGGGTCGACGACCGCAGGATCGAACATCTCAGCCGAGGACTCGTCGTACCTTGCCGCGACGGGCTCGTCGAAATAGCTGTCGTCGTGCACCGCCGGAATTTACCGCCTGGGCCAAGTTGCCCTGCCTGAGGCGTTCTAGCGTTGAGACCTGAGGACCTGCGTGCAGCGCGCACTCGCAAGATGCTCGCCCGGCGCGTCATACAGTTCACCCGCGCAGAAGACGACGCGCTTCGTGCGGTGCACGACCTTGCCCTCCGCGCGCAGCGTGCCGGGGCGCGAAGAGCGAAGAAACTCGACGTGCAGGTCGGCGGTGAGAAACGTCTCGCCTTCCTCCAGAAGCGACCAACACGCACCGCCCATCGCCGTGTCGAGCAGCGTCGCCACCAAACCGCCGTGGATGATCGGGCCCGACGGCGCGGGAAACGCGTACTCGGGCGTCGCGTCCCACTCGAGCACCGACTCTCCCCCGCCCTGCGACACCCGGCGATAGCCGAGCGTGCGCCAGACGTGCGGCTCCGCCGGCTGCTCGTCCTCCCACGGTCTGCGCTGCGCCGTCACAGCGGCGGCCGGATCCCTTCTTTTCCTTCCACACGCGGGCCGGGGAGATTCGGGAAGCGGAACTTCATCGGCTCGCGGCCCGGCTGCACGATCCACGCCTGACCCACGTCTTCGTCCTCGGCGGCGCGCAAAACCGCCGCCGCAACGTCTTCCGGCTGCAACAGCGGAAAACCTGCCGCCTCGAACGCGGCCCGGCCCACCTCGTCGAGCATCGGCGTGTCCACGAAGCCGGGATTGACCATGTTCAGCCGGATGCCGCGCACCGCCAGCTGCGGCGCGACCGAACGGACGAAGCCGACGACGGCGTGCTTCGTCAGCGCGTAGAGCGGATCCTGCTCGGTCGACGTCAGGCCGGCGAGCGATGCGGTGACGACGATCGACCCGCCGTTCATCACCTGCGCCAGGCGCCGCACGCCGAACACGACACCGTCGACGTTTACGCCCACGATGCGGCGGTACTTCTCATCGCTCAGGCGCGCCACGTCCGCTTCGCCCGCGACGACTCCCGCGTTGAGACACGCCAGGTCGACCGCGTCCACTGCGTCCCACGCGCTCGGATCGGAGACGTCAAACCCGTCCGCGATGTCGAGCACGCGCACGTCGGCGCCCTCCCGCTCGAGCGCCGAGACGATCGCGGCGCCGATTCCCGAACGCCCGCCCGTGACGAGGGCGCTACGTGGTGGCAACCGGAGCCTGGACGAACTGCTCGCGCAGCGCGGTCTTGCGGAACTTCCCCACGGCGGTCTTCGGGATCTCCGACACGAACTCGAAGCGATCCGGCAGCCACCACTTTGCGAACTGCGGCGCGAGGAACTCGCGCAGCTCGTCCGCCGTCGCGCTCGCGCCCTCCTTCAACACCACCGCGGCGAGCGGCCGCTCCGCCCACTTCTCGTCCGGAATCGCGATCACCGCCGCCTCCGCGACGGCCGGGTGAGCCATGAGCGCGTTCTCGAGCTCGACAGACGAGATCCATTCGCCGCCGGACTTGATCACGTCCTTCGAACGATCCTTGATCATCACGAAGCCGCGCGGATGCATCGAGACGATGTCGCCCGTGCGGAACCAGCCGTCGTCCGTCCAGCGGTCTGCCTGCTCCGGTGTGTCGTAGTACGCGGCGGCGATCCACGGGCCGCGAATCTCGAGCTCGCCCATCGACTCGCCGTCCCACGGTAGGAAGCCGCCCGCGTCGTCGCGCACGCGCAGCTCGACGAACGGGAGCGGGATGCCCTGCATCGCGATGTAGTCGAACCGCGTCTCGTCGTCGGCCTCCGCGATCTCGCCCGGGAGCATCGCGACCGATGCGACCGGCGACGTCTCCGTCATCCCCCACCCATGCACGACGTTCAATCCGTGCCGCTGCTTGAAGCCGGCGATCATCGCGCGCGGCGCCGCCGATCCACCGACGAGCATCCCTTTCATGCGCGACAGATCCCACTTGCCGGGATTCGCGTCGAGCAGCTGCAGAATCCCGAGCCAGATCGTGGGCACGCCCGCGGTCCAGGTCACGCCCTCCTGGACGAAAGCGTCGAGCAGCGACTCTGGGTCGAGGTGCGGGCCGGGATACACCATCTTCGAGCCCAGCATTCCCGCGATGTACGGATAGCCCCACGCGTTCGCGTGGAACATCGGCACGACGGGCAGGATCACGTCCTGCTCGGAGATGCCGAGACACAGCGGATTGCCGGCGGCGACGCCGAGCGTGTGCAGCACCGTCGAGCGATGCGAGTAGACGACGCCCTTCGGCATGCCGGTGGTGCCGCTCGTGTAACACATCGCCGCAGCGGTGTCCTCGTCCAGCTCGGGGTCGCGCCAGTCGTCGGCGCTCGCGCCCGCGAGCAGCTCTTCGTAAGAGTCCTCGACGAGGAAGACGTGCTCGATGTCGGTGTCGTCCTTGAACGCCTCGACGAGCGGCAGCAGCGAGCGGTCCGCGATCAGCACGCGGTCGCCGGCGTGCTTGGCGATGTAGCCGACGTCGCCATGGTGGAGCCGCAGGTTCAGCGTGTGGAGGACGAAGCCGCCGCACGGGATCCCGAAGTACGCCTCCATGTGCTGGTAGTGGTTCCAGCACAGAGTCGCGACGCGATCTCCAGGCTCGAGCCCGAGCTGCTTCAGCGCGACAGCGAGCTGCTTCGCGCGCCGTGTCATGTCGGCGTACGTGTAGCGGTGGAAGCTCTTATCGGGCAGCCGCGTGACGATCTCCTTCTCGCCGAAGAACGTCTCCGCGCGCTGTAGCAGGTGCGGAAGCGTCAGCTGGAAGTCCATCATCAGGCCGTTCACGGCAGGCTCCTTTTTCGACCGAGGTGGACGAATCGTAAAGCGCGCCGCGCCTTCTAGCTAGGCGCCGAGTACGCGGCGAACGATCACGCGGTCGCGGAGCCGATCGGGGAGACGCTCTACGCGCGCCCGGAGCTTCGCATCGCGGCCGACCAGGTAGCGGGTGCGGGGCTTGTCCGACGTCAGCGCGTGCTCGACGGCGTCGGCCACCGTCTCCGGCGGCGCGCCCGCGGTGCCGCGCTTCACGGCCAGCCTGCGGAAGGCATCGATCCGCGCGCCGTAGAGTGGCGTCGCCTCCGGCGGCGGGTCCGGACGCTCGCGCGTCCAGATCGGCGTCTTGATCGTCCCCGGCTCGACAATCGCGACGTGGATTCCCCACGGCGCGAGCTCGACGCGCAGCGAGTCGGTCATCGCCTCGAGCGCGAACTTCGACATCGCGTACGCGCCGAGGAACGGGAGCGCGTTGAGACCCGAGATCGAGCCCATGTTCACGACGCGGCCGCGTCCCTCGCGCAGCGCCGGCAGGCAGAGCTGCGTCATCCGCAGCTGGCCGACCACGTTCACCTCGAGCTGGCGGCGCAGCTCGTCCGGCGGCAGGAACTCGAGCGGCCCCGCGACAGCGACGCCGGCGTTGTTGACGAGGCCGTGCAGCGCGTCGAGCTCGAGCAAAGGCGGCTCGGTCACGTCGACGAGCAGCTCCTCGGTTCCCTCAGGAGCCGTGCCGGGACGCCGAACGCCCGCGAGCACGCGCCAGCCGCGGTCGCGCAGCCGCACGGCGCACGCCGCTCCGATCCCGGACGATGCGCCCGTGACGAGGACTGTTCTCAATCCAGCAGGTGTGCGGCGATGCGCGCGCGGTGCTTCGACGCGTAGCCGGCGTGCGCCTGAATCCAGAGCGCGCGCTTGTAGTACACGTGCAGCACGTGCTCCCAGGTGAAGCCGATGCCGCCGTGCACCTGGATCGAGCGCTCGCAGGCGTCGACCGCAGCGTCACCGCAGTACGCCTTCGCCGCCGCGCACGCAACGTCGACCTGCTCGTCGCCCTCGGCGACGCACCACGCGGCCCAGTAAGCGAGCGAGCGGGCGAGCTCCATCTCGACGTAGGTGTTCGCAAGCTGATGTGAGACCGCCTGGTAGGTGCCGATCGGCTTGCCGAACTGCTCGCGCGTCTTCGCGTACTCGATCGCCAGCTCGAGCGCCTTCGCGCCGATCCCGACGGCCTCGAGTGAGAGCGCCGCGAGCCGCTCGTTCTCCGGTGCGTCTTCCTCGAAGAACTCCTCCCCGCGGTTGGCCCGGCCGGCCTCCTCGTAGAGGACCGCACGGTCGAGGAAGCCGAGCTCCGCGACGTCGGCCTTCCCCCAGCCGCCGTTCGCGAGGACGTCGCGCGCCTCACGCCGCAGCAGCTCCTGCTCATCCGTGAAGGCGAACTGCATCTATCTGCCCCTTGCTAGGCCGAGCACGCGCTCGGCGATGATGTTGCGGAGGATCTCCGACGTGCCGGCCTCGATCGTGTTGCCGCGCGAGCGCAGCTGCTGATGCCGCCAGTAGCCGTCGTCCTCGCCTTCGAGGATCTCCATCGCAAGCTTCGTCAGCCGCTGGTTCTGCTCCGACCAGTGCAGCTTCGAGCCCGAGCCCTCCGGTCCGGGGATTCCCGTCTGCATCAGCGTCGTCAGCGAGCGGTTGTTCGTCAGCTTCAGCGCCTGCAGCTCGATCCACTCCTGCGCGACGCGGTCGCGGATCAGCGGATCGTCGGCCGCGCGCTGTTTCGCGAGCGTCAGGAGCTTGGTCACCTGCAACTCGAGTGCGCCGCCGAGCGCGAAGCCGAGCGTGCCGCGCTCGTGCAGCAGCGTCGTCATCGCCACCAGCCAGCCGCCTCCGATCTCACCGAGCAGGTTCTCCTTCGGCACCTTCACGTCGGTGAGGAAGATCTCGTTGAACTCGGGCTCGCCGGTGATCTGCCGCAGCGGCCGCACTTCGACGCCCGGAGCCTTCATGTCGACGATCACATAGGTCAGTCCCTTGTAGCGCGGGGCGTCCGGATCGCCGAGGCCGACGAGGATGCAGTAGCTGGCGAGGTGCGCGACCGACGACCAGACCTTCTGGCCGTTGACGAGGAAATGCTCGCCCTTGTCCTCGATGCGGGTGCGCACCGCTGCGAGGTCGGAGCCGGCGCCGGGCTCGGAGAAGCCCTGGCACCAGATCTCCTCGGCCGTGAGCATCTTCGGCAGGTAGCGCCGTTTCTGCTCCTCGCTGCCGTGCGCCATGATCGTCGGCCCGGCCATGCCGAGAGCGATCACGTTCATGTGTTGCGGCGCTTCGTGGCGCGCGAACTCCTCGAGCATGATCGCCTGATGGCTGTACGGCTCGCCGCGCCCGCCGTACTCCACCGGCCACGGCAGGCCGGCGTAGCCGGCCTCGTAGACCTTGCGGCTCCACTCATAGCCGGGCTCGGCGGGAAGGTTGTCGCGGAGCCACGCGCGCAGCTGTTCGCGGAAGGCGGCTTCGTCCGGAGAGTCGCGGAGGTCCACACGGCTATTAGAACACGATTACGTCGCGGCCACTACTGTCCCGGCGTGCGCTACTTGAACCTGGGACACACGGGGCTGCGTATCTCCCGCGTCTGCCTCGGGATGATGAGCTTCGGCCCCAGCGAGGATCGGCCGTGGGCACTCGGCGAGGACGACGCGGAGTCGATTGTCCGCCGCGCCGTCGAGGGCGGCTTCACGTTCTTCGACACGGCAGACGTCTACAACGGCGGCGAGAGCGAGGTCCTGACCGGGCGGATCCTCCGCAAGCTGCTCACGCGCGAGGAGTACGTCGTCGCAACGAAAGTTCACGGGCAGACGATGCCGGGCGAGAACGGGCGGGGGCTCGGGCGCAAGCATGTCCTCGCGTCGATCGACGCGTCGCTCGAACGGCTCGGGCTGGACTATGTCGACCTCTACCAGATCCACCGCTGGGACGATCGGACGCCGATCGAGGAGACGATGGAGGTGCTGCACGAAGTGGTCCGGGCCGGCAAGGCCCGGTACATCGGCGCGAGCAGCATGTACGCGTGGCAGTTCGCGAAGGCTCAGGCGGTCGCCGAGACGCCGTTCGTCTCGATGCAGAACCACTACAACCTCGTCTACCGCGAGGAGGAGCGGGAGATGATCCCGCAGTGCATCGACCAGGGCGTCGCGATCATCCCGTGGAGCCCACTCGCGCGCGGCTTGCTCGCCGGCAACCGGACGCGCGAGGGGAAGCGGCTCACGGTGCGTGCGGAGACTGACTCCTTCGGCGACTCGCTCTACGTGCCCGACGTCGACTTCGCAATCGTCGACCGCGTCGTCGAGGTGGCCGGTGCGCGGGGCGTCGCGCCCGCGCAGGTCGCGCTCGCCTGGCTGCTCCACAAGCCCGGCGTCACCGCGCCGATCGTCGGCGCAACGAAGGACCAACATGTCGACGACGCGCTCGCGGCCGAGGAGCTGGAGCTGAGCACGGACGAGATCGCGCGGCTCGAGGAGCCGTACATCCCGCACGCTGTCTCAGGGCACAGTTAGAGGACGATCACCGAGCGGATCACGTCGCCGCGCCGCAGATCGTCGAAAGCGCGCTCGACATCGTCCAGCGCGATGGTCTTCGTGACCATTGCGGCGAGGTCGAGCTGACCGTCGAGCGCCCACTGCGCGAGCCGCGGGAAATCGACGGCCGGCCAATGGTCGCCGCCATGGGAGACGAGGATCCGCGTGCGCTTGTCGAAAAAGGGGTTCAGCTCGAGCTCGGCGCGCGCGCCCGGCTGCGGCAGGCCGATGTAGACGAGCGTTCCGGCGTGGCCGAGCATCGCGAGGCCCTGCGCGACCGTCTCCGGACGGCCGACCAGGTCGAAAACGAAGTCGAGCTCCTCGCCGGGGCCGGTATGCGTAGCGCCGAAGCGGCGCGCCGTTTCGAGCTTTCGCTCGTCGAGATCGAGAGCGTAGATCTCGGACGCGCCGGCGATTCGCGCGCCCTGCACGGCCGACAGGCCAACGGCGCCGCAGCCGATCACGCCGACGCGTGCGCCCTCCCAGACCTGCGCCGTCTCGAGCACGGAGCCCACGCCGGTCGCGACGGCGCAGCCGATCAGGCACGCCTGCTCCGGCGGAAGTCCGTCCGGAATCCGGATCGCGGCCGACTCGTGCACGACCGTGCGCGTCGCGAACGTGCCGAGCTGTAGCGTCTGGAACAGCTTGTCGCCGTTCGCGCGGAGCCGCCGCGCGGCGCGCGGCGGCGTGCGGCAGCGGCGCTGGTCGCCGCGAGCGCACCAGCGGCACTCGCCGCACGGCGAGCGCCAGCCGAGGACGACGCGGTCGCCGACGGCGAGCTCGACGCCGTCGCCGGCCGCCTCGACGACGCCGGCGCCCTCGTGACCGAGCAGCACCGGCAACGGATGGTTGAAACCGGTCAGCGTCACGTGCAGGTCGGTGTGGCAGACGCCGGTCGCCTCGAGCCGCACCACCACCTCGCCCGCCCCGGGCTCGTCGACGGCGAGCTCCGTGAGCTCGAGCCGTCCGAGCTCGCGGACTACTGCGCCGCGATCCACGTCGGGTCGAGCTCGGCGACACCGTGGGCGCCGAGCAGCGCGAGCGTCAGATCAGTGTCTGCCGCAAACTGCTCCAGCACCGCGTGCACGCCGTCCTCGCCGCCGACCGCGAGGCCGTACGCGTACGGGCGGCCCAGCAGCACGGCGTCCGCGCCGAGCGCAATCGCCTTGAGCACGTCCGCGCCTCCGCGGACGCCGCCGTCGACGAGCAGCGGAACGTCGACTGCAGCACGCACCTCGACAAGTGCGTCCAGCGATGCGACCGCGCCGTCAACCTGGCGGCCGCCGTGGTTCGAGACGACGATGCCGTCGACCTGCGCCGCCACGGCGCGGCGCGCATCCTCCGCCGTGAGCAGGCCCTTCACCAGAATCGGCAACGCCGTCTGCTCGCGCAGCCAGGCGAGGTCGGCCCAGGTCAGTCGCAGGTTCGGGAACGTCGAGAGCATCGTTGCCGCCGCGGTAAGCGGGTCGTCGGCGGGCGGCTGCCCGAGCCGGCTGCAGAAGACGGGGTCGCTGAAGAACTGGGCGCAACCCTGGCCGCTGAGGAAGGGCAGGTACGCGTTGCGCAGGTCGCGCGGACGCCAGCCGAGCGTCAGCGTGTCCAGGGTAACGACTATGGCCGCGTATCCGGCAGCCTCGGCGCGCTGGACGAAGCTCGCGCAGATCTCGCGGTCGTTGACCCAGTAGAGCTGGAACCAGCGCGGCGCGTCACCCATCGCCTCCGCAATCTCCTCGATCGAATGCGACGCGGCGCTCGAGAGGATGAACGGGATCCGCAGCGCCGCGGCTGCGCGCGCCGCCGCGAGTTCGCCGTCCACGTGCGCGATCGAAAGGACACCGATCGGCGCGAGGAAGAACGGAACGGGTGACGGCGTCCCGAGCACGTCGACGGAGGTGTCGCGTTCGATGTTGCCGCTCAGCATCCGCGGGCGCAGGCGGCGGCGGTCGAACGCCTCGCGATTCGCGCGCAGTGTCGACTCGTTGCCTGCACCGCCCGCGATGTAGCCGAACGGACCCGGCTCGAGCACATCCCGAGCGAGGTCCTCCCACGCGTCGGCGCCGACGGGCCACTGCGATTCGCCCGAGATGTAGATCGCGTTCTGGATCACGCTGCCGTCGATCCGCACGGCGCGATCCTACGCCTCGCAGATGGCAGAGGAGCTGGGCCGGGCACAGACCGGCGCGAGGCCGACGGTGCCGTTCGGGCGACCGCGAGCGCGATGCACAGTGCGAGGCCGGCGACCGCGGCGCCGGTCGCCGCGTCGAGGAGAAAGTGGTTGCCGGTAGCGACGATCACGAGCACCACGAAGAGCGGATAGAGCACTCCGGTGACGCGCGCCGCGCGTCGGTTCGCGTAGCGGAGGAGACCGCCTCCGACGACGACCGCGTAGCCGATGTGCATGCTCGGTATCGCCGCGAACGGGTTGTAGAGCGGGCTGACCAGACCGCGATTCAGGTCAATGTGCGGACCCGAGATCGTGTCTGCGATGTCGATGCCTGCGAGTCGCGGTGGCGCAGTCGGATACAGAGTGAAGCCCGCGAGCGCGAGCGCGCTGGAGACGAGCAGCGTCGTGCGGATGAGCGGATACGCCTCCGGGCGACGACGGTACAGCCAGAGCAAGAAGACAGCGGTCGCGGTCAGATGAAGCGTCAGGTACGCGACGCCGAGGGCGCCGACGAGCCCCGGCACGGCGTGCGCGCCATCTTGCAGCCGCCGCTCGAGAAAGACGTGCAGCGATTGCTCGAGCGACGCGACTTCATGCGCATGCCGGACGGCGGCACCGCTGTCGCCGACAACGAGGCCGCGAGTGGCCTCGTAACCGGCGTAGAGCGTGAGGACGGCGAACGCCTCCGCGCGGAAGGAGTGCCGTACGGACAGCCACTCGCGGGCTGCCCGTACGGCTGGACGAATCAGTTCACGCGGCGACGCCGTACGCCTCGCCCGTTTCCCTCACTGTGCTCGCCAGGCGTTCGCGAACACGCTCGATCTCTGCGCTGTGCGCAGCGATGTCGCCCGCGCGGGCGCCGCGCGACTCGAGCAGCTCGCGAACGAGCACGAGTCCCTTCAGGTGGAGCACGAGATCGTCGATCTCGCGGAAACGGTTTCCCATGCGTCCTCCTCTCCTCATGCCGCCTCGAGCGCGAGTTCGGCTTCAACGGCTTCTTCCTCTTGTGCGACAGGCGGCTTCGACTCGATCAACGCGGCCGCCAGCACGGCGGCGGCCACGACGAGTCCGGCGAGGACGTAGAACGTGATCTCGAAGCCGTGGGTCAACGCGCTGCCCGAAAGCGGCGAAGTGCCCGGATGTGCGTCGACGTAGCGGCTGGTGAACGTCGTCGCGATGGTCGTCGCGGCGGCGACCCCGATCGCTCCGCCGATCTGCTGACTCGTCGTGAACAGGCCCGAGGCCACGCCCGCGTCGGATTGCCGGACTCCGGTCAGGCCTCCGATCACCATCGGCACGAAGGTGAGCGCGAGTCCGACGCCGCTGAGCAGGAAGGCCGGGAAGAGATCCCAGAAGTAGCGTCCATCAACCGGCAGGCGTGCGTAGAGCACGAGCGCCCCGGCCGACATCACCAGCCCGACCGGCAGGATCCGGCGGATGCCCACCCGGGTCACGAGGCTCTGCGCAAGAGCTGAGATGGTGATGATCGCCAGCGTCAGCGTGATGTATGCGACGCCGGTCTGGAGCGCCGAGTAGTGCAGGACCTGCTGCATGTACAGCGTCAGCAGGAAGAACTGCGAGAACAACGAGGCGGCCACCAGGAGCTGCGTCGCGTTCGACGTCGCGAGGGTGCGCAGGCGGAAGATGCGCATCGGCAAGAGCGGCGCGTGCGAGCGAAGCTCGATCACGACGAACGCAACGATTAGTCCGGCCGATGCCGCGAGCAGCCCGACCGTCGACGCGGTCCCCCAACCGTGCTGCGCGGCGCGCGTCATCGCGTACACGAGCAACATCAGCCCGGCGGTGATCGAGGTCGCGCCTGCAATATCGAAGTGCCGGTGGTCGAGCTTGGCCCGGCTCTCACGCAGCAGCCACGGGCTGACCGCGAAGACGAGCACGCCGACCGGCAGGTTGATGAAGAAGATCCACGACCAGCTCAAGGAACTGGTCAGCACACCGCCGAGCAACACGCCCGCAGCACCGCCGCTTCCCGACGCGGCACCCCAGACACCGAGCGCGATGTTCCGCTCACGGCCCTCCTGGAACGTCGTGGTCAGGATCGACAGCGCGGCCGGCGACAGCAGCGCCGCGCCGAGCCCCTGGAGGGCTCGGAAGCCGATCAGCGATCCTTCCGACCAGGCCAGCCCGTCGAGCAGCGAGCTGACGGTGAACAGTGCGAGGCCCGCCATGAACAGGCGGCGGCGGCCGAGCAGGTCGGCCATGCGGCCGCCGAGCAGAAGCACGCCGCCGAACAGGATCGCGTACGCCGTGACCACCCACTGCAGGCTCTCCTGCGTGAAGTGCAGATCGGTCTTGATCGACGGCAGCGCGACGTTCACGATCGCGACATCCAGGACGACCATGAACTGGGCGGCGACGATCACCGCCAGTGCGATCCAGCGCCGGCTATCGGGCCGAGCCGCGACCGCGGAGGCTGCGAGGCTCTCTGAGCTCATTCCGTATATCCCCCTATAGTTGAGTTCTTCCACGATACACGGATCCAACGATAAGGTGCGCTACACTTATTCCGTGATACCGACTCCGATACAGCCCGAGGGCTGCATGCCCCGCGAGCTCGTGGCCAGCACCGTCTTCCTGCTAGGGCGGCTCGGCTGGACGATCAAGAAGCAGGCGATGCACGAGCTCGAGGGCGCGGGGTTCAGCGGTTACGACTACAGCGTCCTGGCCCTCCTCGCCGAGCGGCCGAGTGAGACGCAGGCGACGATCGCGGACACGCTGCGGCTCGATCGAAGCCAGCTCGTCGGGCTGCTCGACGGGCTCGAGGATCGCGGGCTAGTAGAGCGGCGGCGAGACCCCAACGATCGGCGCCGCCACACCGTCACGCTCACGACTGACGGAAAGAAGCAGCTCGCGCGGCTGCGCTCGATCGTGAAACGGATCGAGGACGAGTTCCTCGAGCCGCTCGACGCCGACAGCCGCGAGAAACTTCAAGAGTTGCTCTTGCGCCTAGCGTGCCATCACGATGTGCGCTTCGCGCCGCCGAGCGAGACGCTCGCGGCGAGCACCTCGACGTAACCCTTCAACTTTCGTCTGCGCAGTCGACGTTGACGTAGCCTGAGCGGAACGCATGTCGCTCGCCCGTGTCTGGGTCGAACGCGTGGCGCCACACGCAGCCGGTGTCGTTCGTGAGGAGATGGATCGACACCGACGCCTCGGCCGACGTCGTTCGCACGCGATGGATGTCGTTTGCCGGCGGGAGCAGCGCGTAAAAGTCGCCGGGCACGAGCGCACGTTGCTCGGCGAGCTCGAGCCGACCGGCGTGCTCCGAGTAAATCTCCTCGTCTTGCGTGCCCCGGTAGAGACCGACGAGTCCCCACGCGAGATGGTCGTGCACCGGAGTCTGCGCACCCGCCGGGACGACGAGCGAGAAGAGCGAGAGCGAGCCGTCGCCGGCACGGAAGAGCAGCCATTGCCCGATGCCACCGCCCATGCCGCTCTCGGGCGCCGGCGCGGCGTACTCCGCCGGCAGCCAACTCTCGTCGGCGAGCAAGGTCGCGAAGCGCGGACGGATCGCATCGCAGGCCGCCTGGGGCGACTCCGCGACAGCGAGTACCCCGCGAACCGCGGCGACGAACTCACGCACCGTGTCAGTCGCGAGGACGTACTCGTCCGCGCCCATCGCCGCGAGCCTACTTGCAACCACTCCCAGGGGTGTTAATCCCGTCAAAACGGGAACAGGCGTAGCAAACGACCCCTCGCCCAAGGAGACGGCAAATGCTTCGCACCGCAGCACGGTTCCTCGCCGTCGCGCTGGCACTTGCGTTCCCGGTCGCGGCCGGCGCGGCCCTCGATCCGCTTCGCCTGTCCTTCGACCCGCCCTCGCAGGTCAGCTCCGGCCCCGCGTACCAGGCGGCCGAGCCGTCGATCCGGGTCGACGCGTTCTCGAGCCCCACCCAGCGCATCTGGATCGCCGCCCCGTCCGGCATCGGCGTGAACACGCGCTCGCTTGCCGGGCCCGAGGGCGGCGACCTCTTCTGGTACTCGGATGACGACGGCTACAGCTGGCACTTCGTCACCGGACCGGAGGGCCTGGGGAGCCCGACGATGGTCGGCGGCGGCGACAGCGACATCGCCACCGCGTTCGGGTCGCAGGTGTACGGCACCGGCCTGACGCTCGCCAACATCACTCTCGCCGCCTCGTGTGCGGAAGGAGAGGACAGCACCTTCACGTTCAATCCGATCTCGGTTCTGAGCGCGCCCGACGACCGTCAGTGGATCGACACGTACGAGGACCATCCCGCGCCGTTCGGCGCGCCGTCGTTCGTGCTCACGTATGGGAATTTCGGCGCGGGCGAAATCTTCTTCAACCAGGTGCAGAGCCCCGGTTGCGCACCGCCGGTCGGCGGCCCCGACATCGACGCGTCGATGCTCGATTGCCAGATCGGCCCGGACTGCTACCAGTGGCCGGGCAACGTCGCGGTGGACGAGGTGTTCGGCGACGCCTACGTCACCTACAACACGCAGGGCGATCCGGACAACGACGACATCATCGTGACGCGCATCGGTCGTCTGGAGCGAGCGCCATGCGGCAGCGCAGACGACCGACACGATGCTCGCAGTCAGCAAGGACCGCGGCTCGACCTGGACGCAGCCGATCAAGGTGAACAGCGGTCCGCAGACGACGACCTTCCCCTGGATCGTGGCGGGTGACGCCGGCAAGATCGACATCGTCTACTACGGCACGAGCGAGAAGGGATTCTCACCGGAGACGGTGCCCGAGACATCGAAATGGAAGGTCTGGATGGCGCAGTCGCTGAACGCGCTGGACGTAAAGCCGACATTCAAGGAAAACCCGCCCACCGGGTTCATTCACCAGGGCTCGATCTGCACGTCGGGAACCGGCTGCGCGTCAGGAACGCGTGACTTGCTCGACTTCTTCCAGGTTGACGTCGATTCGCTCGGCCTCGCGAACATCGCCTACACCGACAATCTCAACGGGCCGCCCGACGGCACCGACCCGCACCAGGAGCTCATCTACTTCGTGCAACAGCGAGGCGGCAAGACCCTCTACGGCAAGTAAGCGATTCGAGGGGGACGGCGCCGCCGTCCCCCTCGACCGTCCTCAGCGCGAACCAAGCCTCGTCTTCTTCGGCGCCGCCTTCGCTTTCTGCACCACGAGGCGGAAGGTCTGCACACCGCGGATGCCGCGGTTGTCGATGATCTGCACAGTGAAGAGCGAGACGCCCGCTTTGGCCGGCACTCCGGAGAAGACGCCGTCGCCGGCGAGGTGGAGCCCCTGCGGGAGCGAGCCGCGGGCGAGGCTGAAGATGTAGCGCGGCGAGCCGCCCGAAGCGAAGAGGGCGTGAAGGTAGTTGTCGCCGGCTCGGGCCGACGGGATCGCGACCGACGTGAGGACGATCGTCGGCGCCGCGAGCGAGAACGTGACTCCCATCGTGGCCGCGGCGCCTGCCGCATCGCGAGCCTGCACCGTGAACGCGAACAGGCCTGGGACATCGTCGGGAACGCCGCTAAGACTGCCGTCGGGCGAGAGCGTGAGCCCCTTCGGCAGCGTGCCCGCGACGACGGAATACGTGTAGGGAGCGGTCCCGCCCGTCGCGCTGACGGTCGCGCTGTAGAAGATGCTCGACGTTGCCGGAAAGAGCGCCACGGGCATCAGCACTAGCGGGGTCGCGGCATGCGCCGCATCCGCGCCGGCGCCGGCGCCGGCGAGGGCGACTGCAGCGACAACGGTCGCGAAAACGCGCATCTCGAGGTGAAGATCGACCTCCGAACGGGGCTACGATGTCCCCCGCACGAGGGGCGCTCGCTGTTACGGAGAGGTGTCCGAGCGGTCTAAGGAGCGCGACTGGAAATCGCGTACGTGCTGCAAGGTGCGTCGCGGGTTCAAATCCCGCCCTCTCCGCTTTTACCGGCCGAAGTGCTCCGCACTTCGGCCGGTGGCGAACTGTCAGCGGTAAATAGCTGCGACCGCTTGGTGCTCGCGGGGTTCTTTCTTTTCCTTCCCGAACACCCACACGGCGGCCATCATGCCGATGAAGAAGAGCACCGTCGCGAACACGTACCAGCCGAGGCGGCGGCCGGGGAAGTCCGGCCGCGTGCGCGGGATCAGCATCGCGGATACGAGTGCGAAGGCGATGAAGACGAGGCCCGAGAGGCCGAGCCCGAGCTTGTGGCCCGTGGACAGCGCGGCGAGCACCGCGGGAACCTACCAGCTACGCGCTTTCGAGCAGCCGAGCGTCGCTGCGGCGGCGTCCGGTGCGCACCGCAAAGACGACGGCCGCGGCGAGCAGCGCGATCGGCCCGACCACGATCAGCGCGTAGAGCAGCCATGAGAGCTCGCGCACGAGGAACTCGCCCGCGTTGCTCACGGTGCGGTCCAGCCGTCCCTGATGGTGCGGCGCCACAGCCGCGGGCTGCGGCGTGAAGAACGTCATCGAGACGGTCGCGAGCGTTCCCTCGCGCAGGGTCGTCGTGCGTGACTTCGTCTTCTGGGCGAGCGATTGCCTTGCCTGGTCGAGCTGGTATTGCAAGCGCAGCCGCTCCTCCGGCGAGAGCGAGCGGGCGAGCTTCCGCTGGAGCGTTGCGATGGTCGTGCGCAACTTGAGGATGTCGCGCTGAAGCACGTTGGCCCGTCGCTGCAGGTCCTGGATCCGTACGCGCTGCGCGGTCACCTCGCCCAGCTTGCCGAGGCGGAGTACCGCGTCCTCGACTTTCGTCACGGGGACGCGCAGCACGAGCGACGCCGCGCCGCTCTTGCCCGGCGTGTTCATGTCGACCGAGGCGACGTAGCCGCCGTAGCCGCGCGCGATCTCCATCGCGCGTGTCGTGACTTTCGCGAGGCGGTCGTCGCCGACGCGCACGCGCAGCCACGCGTTGTACTTGTTGAGCCGCGTCGCAGAAGGCGGAAGCCCTGCCGATTCCTTCGCGAGGGGCAGCGCCCCGATGGCGCGCCGCTGCGCTTGCTGC
>WNGF01009525.1_pt1 | contig 17108 bp, 9 predicted proteins | sample 5400641 | NCBI WGS metagenome assembly WNGF01 (sample SAMN13153371, study PRJNA577476) | soil metagenome | isolation source: 80 cm soil or saprolite under grassland replicate 2 | place: USA:California | collected 2016-06-15
CATCGCTGACGTAACGACAGCGGTCGCCAAAGGCGATCTGGGCAGAAAGATCACCGCCGACGCAAAGGGCGAGATTCTCGAGCTCAAGAACACGATCAACATCATGGTCGACCAGCTGAGTGCCTTCGCCGCCGAGGTGACGCGTGTTGCGCGCGAGGTGGGAACCGAGGGTAAGCTCGGCGGTCAGGCGAGCGTGCCGGGCGTTGCGGGCACCTGGAAGGATCTCACCGATAACGTGAACACGCTTGCCGGAAATCTCACCAGCCAAGTGCGGAACATTGCAGACGTAACGACCGCCGTCGCGAAGGGAGACCTTTCGCGCAAGATCACGGTCGAAGCGCGTGGCGAGACGCTCGAGCTCAAGAGCACCATCAATACGATGGTCGACCAGCTGAGCTCGTTCGCCGACGAGGTGACCCGCGTTGCAAAAGAAGTTGGTACGGAAGGAAAGCTCGGCGGGCAGGCGAACGTGCCGGGCATCGCGGGCACCTGGAAGGATCTCACCGACAACGTGAACGCGATGGCGTCCAACCTCACCAGCCAGATTCGCAACATCGCCGACGTGACAACGGCAGTCGCCAAAGGAGACCTCTCGCGAAAGATCACCGTCGACGTGCAGGGTGAGATCCTCGAGCTCAAGAACACCATCAACACGATGGTCGACCAGCTCAGCTCATTCGCCGACGAGGTGACTCGCGTAGCACGCGAGGTGGGAACCGAGGGTCGACTTGGCGGTCAGGCGCAAGTGCCGGGCGTTGCTGGAACATGGAAGGATCTAACCGACAACGTGAATTTCATGGCATCGAACCTCACCGGTCAGGTGAGAAACATCGCCGACGTCACCACCGCCGTTGCGCGGGGTGATCTGTCGCGGAAAATGACGGTGGACGTGAAGGGAGAGATTCTCGAGCTGAAGAACACCATCAACATCATGGTGGACCAGCTCAGCGCATTCTCGTCGGAGGTTACTCGTGTCGCCCGTGAGGTCGGTACGGAAGGCCGACTTGGCGGTCAGGCACAGGTGCCGGGAGTGGCCGGGACGTGGAAGGATCTCACCGACAACGTGAACACACTTGCTGGAAACCTCACTGGACAGATCCGCAACATCGCCCTCGTCACCACCGCTGTTGCCCAGGGAGACCTGTCGCAAAAGATCACCGTCGAGGTCCGGGGCGAGATACTCGAGCTGAAGAACACGATCAACGCGATGGTCGACAGTCTCCGCGTCTTTGCCGACGAAGTAACCCGTGTCGCCAAGGAAGTGGGAACCGAGGGAAACCTTGGCGGCCAGGCGGAAGTTCCGGGCGCGGCCGGCACGTGGCGCGCGCTGACGGACAACGTGAACGCGATGGCCAACAGCCTGACGCTTCAGGTGCGAGCAATTGCCGACGTGGCCACGGCTGTCACCCGAGGCGATCTCTCTCGGCAGATCACGGTCGAAGCGCAGGGTGAGCTGGACGAGCTCAAGAACAACCTGAACCAGATGATCGCGAACCTGAAGGACACGACCGAGAAAAACACGGAGCAGGATTGGCTGAAGACCAACCTCGCGAAGTTCTCCCGGATGATGCAGGGGCAAAAGGACCTCGAGTCAGTTTCGAAGCTGATCATGTCCGAGCTGACGCCGCTGGTGTCGGCGCATCACGGCGCGTTCTACATCATGGACAAGGAGCAGAACGCTTCGGTGCTGAAGCTGATCGCCAGCTATGCCTACAAGGAGCGGAAGCATGTTGCAAATCGGTTCCACCTGGGCGAAGGGCTGGTGGGGCAGGCCGCTCTGGAGAAGAAGCCGATTCTCCTCACCAACGTTCCACCGGATTACATACGAATCACATCGGGACTCGGCGAAGCTCCGCCGAAAAACATTCTGACGCTGCCCGTGCTGTTCGAGGGCGAGGTGAAGGCGGTGATCGAGCTCGCTTCGTTCCTCCCCTTCAGCCAGATCCATCAGCTGTTCCTCGATCAGCTTGGCGAGAGCGTGGGCGTCGTGCTCAACATGATCGCCGCGAACATGCGGACGAGCGAGCTGCTGGAGCAGTCGCAAAGCCTGACGCAGGAGCTTCAGAGCCAGTCTCAGGAGTTGCAGCAGCAGCAGGACGAGCTCAAGCGCTCGAACACCGAGCTCGAAGCGCAGACGAAATCGTTACGTGCTTCGGAGGAGCTGCTGCGCGATCAGCAGGTCGAGCTTCAGCAGGTCAACGAAGAGCTGGAGGAGAAAGCTTCGCTGCTCGCCGAGCAGAACCGGAAGGTCGAGCAGAAGAACGACGAGGTGGAGTCAGCGCGCGTTGCTCTCGAGGAAAAGGCGGAGCAGCTTGCGCTGAGCTCCAAGTACAAGTCCGAGTTCCTCGCGAACATGTCACACGAGCTGCGGACGCCACTCAACAGTCTGCTCATTCTGTCGAAGCTTCTGACGGACAACAAAGAAGGGAACCTGACGTCCAAACAGGTCGAGTACGCGCAGACGATTCACTCTTCAGGGACCGATCTGTTGTCGCTGATCAATGACGTGCTCGATCTGTCGAAGGTCGAGGCGGGCAAGATGCAGGTTCACGCTACCGACGTGTCGCTGGCGGACCTGAGCGAGGCTTTACATCGGAGCTTCGACGCAGTCGCCGAGGAAAAGAAGCTGGCGTTCAAGGTAGATATCGCGTCCGATGTACCGGCCAGGATGCGAACGGACGGCCAGCGGCTCGAGCAGGTGCTCAGGAACCTGTTGTCGAATGCGTTCAAGTTCACGAATGAAGGGAGTGTCTCGCTCAACATCCGGCGAGCCGACAAGGGCCGGAGATTTGCCAACTCCGTGCTCGACAGCAGTCCGATGGTAGTCGCCTTCGGCGTCACCGATACGGGGATTGGGATTGCGAAGGATAAACAGCGGCTCATCTTCGAGGCATTCCAGCAGGCGGATGGAACCACGAGCCGGAAGTTCGGAGGCACGGGGCTGGGCCTGTCGATCAGCCGCGAGGTAGCCAGGTTGATCGGAGGCGAGATCCGCGTGGAAAGCTCACCAGGCCAGGGTAGTACCTTCACTCTGTTTCTGCCGGTGTCGTATCGAGATCCTCAACCCGCCGATGTCTCGGCGCGTGCCACGACCCAGGCTGCGGGTGCTGGCGACAGCGTGCGATCGCCCTACGTCCGGCCGAATCCAACGTGGAGACCGACGCCGGCACGCGGCGCAGGCACCGCTACGACTGCAGTGCCCGAACGCCGCGCCCGGCAGTACGTCGTGGAGGATGATCACGAGCACATCGAGCCCGGCGATCAGACGCTGCTCATTATCGAGAACGACGTGAACTTCGCCAGGGTCATGCTCGACATGGCGCGGGAGAAGCGGTTCAAGGGTATCGTCGCTCTCGACGGCGACAGTGGGCTGACAGCGGCGGAAGAGTATCGTCCCGACGCGATCACGCTCGATATCGACTTGCCGGGCATGGACGGATGGAAGGTGATGGAGCGTCTCAAGCACAGCCCGCATACGCGCCATATCCCGGTGCACATCATCAGCGGCATCGAGCGGCGCCAGCAGGGACTTCGTGCGGGAGCGCTGGCCTACCTCGCAAAGCCGGTGAGCAAGGAGGCTCTTGAAGAGGCGTTCGCCCGGATAACGAATTTCCTGAACGACGTCCCGAAGCATCTCCTCGTAGTGGAAGACGACTCGAAGCAGCGTGAAGCGATTGTGGAGCTGATCGCCCACGAGGACGTTGAGATCACCGCCGTCGATTCGGCAGAGGCAGCGCTCAAGGAGTTGGGCTCGGGCAAGCACTACGACTGTGTAGTACTGGACCTTGGGCTCAGCGAGATGAGCGGGTTCGAGCTGCTGGAAAAGGTCAAGTCGAATCCCGCGATTGCCGACCTGCCGATCATCGTCTACACCGGGAAGCAGCTGACCGGAGCGGAAGAAACCAGGGTCAAGAAATACGCTGAGACGATAATCATGAAGGACGTAAAGTCTCCTGAGCGGCTGCTCGATGAAACCGCGCTGTTCCTGCATCGGGTCGAGGCGAAGCTTCCCGAAACCAAGCGCAGGATGCTGGAGCAGCTCCACGATGCGGACGCGGTGATCGCCGGCAAGCGTGTTCTGATCGTGGACGACGACGTGCGCAACATCTTTTCGCTGACGAGCGTCCTCGAGGATCACGGCATGAACGTGCGATTCACGGAAAACGGAAAGGATGCGACCGAAGCGCTCGAGAAGGACCCCGAAGTCGACGTGTTCCTGATGGACGTGATGATGCCTGAGATGGACGGGTACGAGACGATGCGAAAGATCAGGGGAGATGCACGGTTCAAATTGCTTCCGATAATCGCACTTACCGCGAAGGCGATGAAGGGGGATAGAGAGAAATGCATTGCTGCCGGAGCCTCGGATTACATCATGAAGCCGGTTGATACGGAGCAGCTCATTTCCTTGTTACGCGTGTGGCTTTACAAATAGAAGAGACCGTTCCTGCCGCGGCGGCAACGCCGGCGCAGTACAGTCCCGAGCTCGAGCAGATCGAAATCGAGCTTCTTCTCGAGGGGATATACCAGCAGTACGGCTTCGATTTCAGATCCTATGCGTACGCGTCAATAAGGCGCAGACTATGGAAGCGCATCGAAGCCGAAGAGCTCACGACGGTCAGCGAGCTACAAAGCCGCGTCCTTCACGAGCCGGCGATGATGGAGAAGCTGCTGCTCGACCTCTCCATCAATGTCACGGCGATGTTCAGGGATCCGAGCTTCTATCGGGTTTTCAGGGAGCAGGTGGTTCCGACTCTTCGCACATACCCGTTTATCAGGTTGTGGCACGCCGGCTGCGCGACGGGTGAGGAAGTCTATTCGATGGCCATTCTGCTCGAGGAGGAAGGCCTCTACGAGCGATCGCGGATCTACGCGACGGACATCAACGAGGTGGTGCTCCAGAAAGCCAAGTCGGGAATTTTCCCCCTCGACAGGATGCAGGAATACACCGAGAACTACATCGCCGCCGGAGGGAGGAGAGCTTTTTCCGACTACTACGTCGCGCGGTACGGAGGAGCGATCTTCCCTCCGAGCCTGATGAAGAACGTCGTTTTCTCGCAGCACAACCTCGTAACCGACAGGTCGTTCAGCGAGTTCAATGTGATTCTCTGTCGCAACGTTCTCATTTATTTCGACAAGACCCTGCAGTCCAAGGTCCTGAAGCTTTTTTACGACAGTCTGGCGATGTTTGGAGTCCTCGCGCTGGGCAGCAAGGAATCACTACGATTCTCGCCCTACGAAGAGTCTTACGAGCAGATCAACGGGCCTGAGAAGATCTATCGGAAGGCGCGATGATTGAAACATCGATCGTTGTTGTCGGTGCTTCGTGGGGAGGTTTGTCGGCGCTGAGCCGACTGATCGGCGGCCTGCCGTCGGATTTCGAGGTGCCCGTCGCCGTAGTGCAGCACCGCAGCCGGCACGCTGACAACCTGCTCGCCAGTCTGCTTCAGGATGCCACGTCGCTCAAAGTGGTTGACGTCGAGGATAAGGAGCCGCTGTTGCCGCGTACAGTCTACGTGGCTCCGCCGAACTACCACATGCTGGTGGACGACGGGCATCTCTCACTCAGCACAGATCCGTTCGTCCGCTACAGCCGACCGTCCATCGACGTCACTTTTCTCTCTGCCGCGGACACCTATCCAGGGTCGACGATCGGTGTAATTCTCACCGGGGCCAACAACGACGGGGCCCGCGGATTGAGACATATCGTTGATCGAGGCGGTTGGGCGGTGATTCAGGATCCAGCGACTGCCGAGAGTCCGGTGATGCCCGAGGCCGCGCGGCGAGCCGTCCCCGAAGCGGCCATCGTGCCACTACTCGGAATCGCACCGCATCTGGTTCGCATGATTCGCAACGAGGTGGCACCCACCACGGGATCGACCGGATGACCTCCGACGATCGCGTTAAGATCCTGCTGGTCGATGACCGCGCCGAGAATCTGCTGGCTCTCGAGGCTATACTCGAGCCGCTCGGTCAACGGCTGGTGTCCGCGCACTCGGGAGAAGAGGCGCTCAAATGCGTCCTTCAATATGAGTTCGCGGTAATCCTTCTCGATGTCCAGATGCCGGACATGAACGGCTTCGACACGGCGCAGATCATCAAGTCGAGGGAACGATCGCGTTTCATACCAATCATCTTTTTGAGCGCGATCAACAAGGAAGACTCGTACGTTTTCAAGGGCTACTCGATGGGCGCCGTTGATTATGTCTTCAAGCCATTCAATCCCGACGTCCTTCGCTCCAAGGTCGCCGTATTCGTCGACCTTTACCTGAAGCAGGAGCAGATAAAACAGCAGGCCGAAATGCTTGCGGAGAGCGAGCGCCGCGAGCTCGAGCTGCAGCATCGGGCGAGGCTGCTCGAGTCGGAGGCAAAATCAGCGGCGCAGCTCGCCGAGCTCAACAGCCAGCTTCATAACAGACAGATGGAGCTCGAGCAGGCGATGGGCGTCAGAAACCGGTTCTATGCCTCGATGAGCCACGAGCTCCGGACACCGATCAACGCCGTGATCGGATACAGCACTCTACTCATCGACAACATTTATGGACCGCTCAACGAAAAGCAGCGGGAAGGCCTTCAGCGCACATTGAAAGCGGCGAGGCATCTGCTCGAGCTGGTCAACGATGTGCTCGACCTGTCGAAGATCGAAGCCGGAAAGATCGAGCTCGCTCTTCAGCCAGTGAACGTCGCGGCGCTCATTGACGACCTCTTTGTTACCGTGAGACCGTTGGCCGACGACTACGAATCCCAGCTTTCTTTCGAGCACCCGCCTGATGCGGTCACGATTACCACCGACCCACGGCGAGTTCGGCAGATCCTCCTCAATCTGCTGTCGAATGCGATAAAGTTCGGGAGAAAGCGGCCCATCCAGGTGCAGTGCATCCCCACCGAGGATGGCGGTGTATCAATCAATGTGGTCGACAACGGCGAGGGCATCTCGGACGAAGACAAGGCGCGCGTCTTCGAGGAGTTTGTTCAAGTCTCACCAACGCAGCAGCCTGGGACTGGCCTCGGACTGCCAATCTCGAGGCGGTTAGCCGATCTGTTGGATGGGTCGCTGGAGATGGAATCCGTGCTCGGCCAAGGGAGCGTTTTCAGGCTGATTCTGCCACGTGAGGCCACGCCTCGGAGCATGGATGTGGACGAGTTTTCGACCGCATCAGCGGCGTGAAACGGGTCGTCGAAATGGCCCGATCTGGCACGGTCCCTGCCTGCTACTAAGGTCTGGGCGCGTTCAGCGGCCAAAATTCAGGAGGATGTAATGAAAATCAATCGAATGCTTTTTCTCGTTCCGGCGGCCATTTTGGCGGTTGCCTGCGGGCGTGACGATAGCAATAAACGCGTTGACGATGCTCTGAATTCTGACCTGTCTCTGGCGGCTCAGGCACGCCCTTACACAGCGTTGGACAGCATTTCGGCTGCGGAGCGCGCAGCGCAGGCGCAGGGACTGGCGCCAGTGGGCTACATAGGTGGCCAGCCCGTCTATTCGACCCCACAAACGACGGTTCGGTCGACTGCCCCTGTTCGCCGGACAAGCACCAGGCGGTCTTCGTCGGGTGGCGGGGTCTACTATCCCCCGGCGCGTCGTCAGGTGATCGTCAAGCATACGAAGCGTGATGCCGCGATCGGCGCCGCAACTGGTGCAGTACTCGGCGCGGTGACCAGCCGTGACAAGGTCAAGGGCGCAGTCATCGGCGGTGTGGCAGGCGCGATCCTCGGTGGCGTCATCGGAAACAACGTCGACAAGACCAAGCGCTAAAACCGCATCGAAAGCAATAGTAGCAACACCCCCGCGTCTCTCTCGAGATGCGGGGTTTTTTTCAGGATGCCTATATGGCAGGGTGCCTTGAGGTGAGCGGGCGCTCCCGATGGGCTTTTTCGGGTAATCAGTGTCTACTCGGGACGTCCTCCCGGTAGGACAGGGAGCCCATGGGGACTTGTCAGGATCGCCATGCTTATCTACGATGGTGTCGTGAGCCAGCGAGACGGGACGCTCCGCGCGCTTTGCGTGGGTCGGCATGAATACGTGTCAGAACACCTTGGTCGGTATTTCGGTCAGCTCGGACTCGATACCGAATCGGTCGTTGGAGTGGATGGCGCTCTCAACGCCGCACGTCACGGCACCCCGGATGTGATCCTCTGCGAGTACGAGCTGCTCACCAGCTTTCCGCTTGCTGCGTGGGAGAACGATGAGCGTCTCTCGAAGACTGCAGTGATCGGCGTCAGTCTCTCTCGCCGGCCGAACGAAACGCCACCTCTCGACGTCAACAGCATCGCCGGGTTTCTGTATCTGCCAACGCTCGACCGGGACAACGCGCTTCGCGTGATCCACGCCGCCGCTGCGTCCACCCGTGCCCAGTACACTCCGACTGAACCGCGCTCATCGGCGAGCCTGCCGGAGCCGCGAAATCTCTCGACGCGCTAGAACGCGGAATCACGGGCCCAAGCTTCTCGGCGTTTCGTTCGCCGCATTAAATTAGGCGAATGTCCACGCAGTCAATCACCGGCGTATTCAACGATGGATACGTGGCCGAAGTTTACGAGGCATACCGAGGTGATCCATCGTCGGTGGACGAGTCCTGGCGTCAGTTTTTTCGGCTAGCGGAATCGATCGGCGCGAGCGTCGCAGCCGGCACTTCGACCGCCACGGCAGGGGCTCCGGGGGCGAAGGCCCCGGCGGCTGATGTTTCGCTCCTCAGAAAGGTTGCAGGTGCAGCCGAGCTGTTGGATTCCATTCGCGCCTACGGCCACCTCGCTGCGGAGATCGATCCGCTGGGAACGCGTCCCCCGGGGACTCCCGAGCTCACACCCGAATTTCATGGAATTACCGAAGCCGATCTCCAGGCAATTCCGGGCAGCGCGCTTGGCGCAACCGAGCCCACTGCGGCGGAAGCTTTGGCCCGATTGCGAAAACTCTATTCCTCCAATGTCGGTTATGAGTTCGATCATCTTGGCTCCGCGACTGAGCGTGCGTGGATTCGTGAGCAGATCGAGAGCGGAAGGGCTCAGCAGCCGCTCACGGCGACGGAAAAGAAAGCGATCCTCAGGCGATTGACTGAAGTGGATGCCCTTGAGCGTTTCATCGGACGTGTTTATCAGGGCTACAAGCGATTCTCGATCGAAGGCACTGATGCCCTGGTGCCGATGCTCGACGTGGCGATCGACATGGCCGCCGGGCACGGTGCCCGTGAAGTCAGCATTTCAATGGCACACCGCGGGCGCATTAACGTCCTCGCGCACATTCTTGGCAAGCCGTACACCGCGATCTTTGGCGAGTTCGAGGGAAAGCACGCGGCCGGCAGCGCCGAGAGCGAGACCGGCGACGTGAAATACCACCTCGGCGCGCAGGGCCAGCGACAGGTAGCAGGTGGCCGTGAGATCGCAGTCACACTGATTCCGAATCCGAGTCACCTGGAGTTCGTGAATCCGGTTCTGCAAGGCGTCGCTCGCGCGAGACAAGACCTGCTGACCGATGGTGAGCAGCGAAACGAGTCTGCCGTCGTTCCGGTATGCATACACGGCGACGCCGCGTTCCCTGGCGAGGGAGTCGTTGCGGAAACATTCAACCTGTCGCGGCTGCGCGGTTACCGTGTTGGCGGAACACTACACATCATTACCAACAATCAGGTAGGCTTTACCACCGACCCGTGCGACGGTCGATCGACGCGATATGCCAGTGATCTGGCGAAAGGCTTCGAGGTTCCAATAGTACACGTGAACGCCGAACACGCAGATGCATGCGTTCGGGTGGCGCGACTGGCGATTGCATATCGGGCGAAGTTTGCAAAGGATTTCCTGATCGATCTGGTCGGCTACCGGCGGCATGGTCACAACGAGACGGATGAGCCGTCGTTCACACAGCCGGCACTGTACGCCCAGATCGAATCTCACCCGACACCAAGGGAGGTGTGGGCTAACCGCCTCATCGCCGAAGGAATAATCACCGACGAAGAGGCACGAGCTCTCGAGGCAGAAATCACCGCCAGACTCGAGCGTATTCAAAGCGGCGCAATGCCCGAGGACGGTGATGGCCTGGCGGAAGAAACCGAAGCGCTGGAAGAGGGTGGACGCGAGGACGCGAGCTCGAGCAGATCCGCTGCTCCTCGTCCCGATCAGCTCATCTCGCTCAACGAGCAGATACTGGCATGGCCGCAGACCATCAAGCCCAATGCCAAGCTGGTCAAGACGCTGCGCCGCCGGCGCGATGCGATGGGCGACGCCGGTGGTATCGACTGGGGTCACGCCGAAGCGTTGGCGTTCGCCTCGCTGATTGTCGAGGGCTCGACGATCAGATTCAGCGGCCAGGACACCGAGCGAGGAACGTTCTCGCACCGTCAGTCCGTATTACATGACACCGAGACCGGCGAGCAGTACACACCCCTCGCCCACCTATCCGAAGCGCGGGGCAAGTTCGAGATCTACAACAGTCCGCTGTCGGAGACGGCTGCGCTCGGGTTCGAGTACGGGTTCAGCACGGCGATGCCTGAGGCGTTGGTTCTGTGGGAGGCGCAGTTCGGTGATTTCGTGAACGTTGCGCAGCCCATCATCGACCAGTTCATCGCATCGGATCATGCAAAATGGCGACAGGATTCGTCGGTCGTCCTGCTGCTGCCGCACGGATATGAAGGACAGGGGCCCGAGCACTCGAGCGCGCGACTCGAGCGATTCCTTCAATTGTGCGCCGACGACAACATGCGCGTAGCGTACCCGTCCACTCCAGCCCAGTACTTCCACATTCTCCGGCGCCAGGCAACGTCGGGTCGCAAGCGGCCGCTTATTCTGATGCAGCCGAAGAGCCTGCTGCGGCTGCGCACAGCTGCATCGAAGCTCAGCGACCTGACCGACGGAAGCTTCCAGGCGGTGCTCGACGATCCAGTTGCTGCCAAATCGCGGAATGGGGTTACACGTCTCGTGTTCTGCACGGGAAAGATCTATTACGATCTGCTAGCCCAGCGAAAACCGCACATTGCGCTGGTGCGGGTGGAGGAGCTCTACCCGTGGCCGCACGAAGCCGTGGCGAAAATCGTCGATCTCTATCCCGCAGCGGCGGAAGTCGTCTGGGCGCAGGAAGAGCCGAAGAACATGGGCGCCTGGACGTACGTGTCTCCACGCCTTCGCGTCTCCACCGGTAACGTGATGATTGTCCGCTCACAAGGCCGAGCAGGATCGAATCATCGCCGAAGTGACGGCCGAGCTTATAGCCCCAGCGGGAAGCAGGAAACGCGGTGCGGTGGTCAGCTCGTAACGACTCCAGCGCCCATCAAACCAAGAGCATCGATGAAGCGCGCACTGATTGCCTTCGCGGCGGTATTCACATTGTCCGCTCCACGCTCCGCTGTCTCACAAGCGCGCGCGAGCACCGCACCTGCGACGCCGGGGTCGGCACCCGCTGAGAGGCTGAGAGTACTATGGATCGCGGCGCATCCGGACGACGAAGACACGCAGCTCATCACGTGGCTGTCGCGCGGCGGACGTGCTGAAACCGCATATCTGTCGCTCAATCGGGGCGACGGCGGTCAGAACCTGATCGGCAACGAGCTTGGCGAGCAGCTCGGAATAATCCGTACGGAGGAGCTGCTTGCGGCTCGTCGTGTGGACGGAGCGCATCAGTACTTCACACGGGCGTACGATTTCGGGTTCTCGAAGACGGCAGCAGAGACATTCAGCCACTGGCCGAAGGATTCACTCCTGGCCGACATGGTGACGGTTTTTCGCGCGTTCCGGCCGCACATCATCATGACCACCTTCTCCGGAACACCGCTCGACGGCCATGGGCAGCATCAGGTGTCTGCGATCCTCGCCAAAGAGGCTTACGAGAGTGCCTCCGCCGACACGGTGCGGTTCCCTGTTCGTATCTATGGCCAGCCGTGGATTCCGCTGAAGTACTATCGGCACGCGAGATTTTCCCCCGAAGGCACGGCGACGATTCGGGTCAATGTAGGCGAGTACAATCCAGCCTTCGGAAAATCGTACGCTGAAATCGCGGCCGAGAGTCGCTCTCAGCACAAGTCGCAGGGGTTCGGAACGCTGCAGCGCAAGGGAGTAGTGTGGGACACATTCCGACGCGAAGCCACGCGAGTGAACGCCGACATACCGGCGAACAATGAGCACTCTCTTTTTGACGGTCTGGAAAAGATCGTGGCGCCTGCGTCGCAGACGCTGGACTCGAGGCTCACAGCGCCGAGCGTTGCGGTAGAGGCGGTCGCTGATCGCCAGGTAGTCGCGCTGGGAGACAGCGCAGCGGTAACCGTGACCGTCTATAATCGGAGTCCTATTCAGATCACAGCGCGACCAATCTGGGCCGGAGCTCCCTCGGGCGCGGTTGTCGCCATCTCCCCTGACAGCAGTTTTCGGTGGACGACATTCCTTCGCGGGACGCAGATCACACAGCCGTGGTGGCTGGCGTCGCCCAGAAATGGAGACCTGTTCTCTCCGAAGCTCGGCCCGCTCCCCGAGGACGAGATCGAGAAACAGTCATGGCTGGGCGTGTCGATTTGCGGGAGCGGAGCGTCGTGCGCGACCCAGCGAACTCCTGTCGTCTATCATTTCGCCGACCCGGTTCGTGGCGACATTCAGCGGCCGGTAGCCGTAGCGCCGGCGATGAGTGTGTCACTCGATCGGACGGTGGAGATGGCTCGGGCTGGTGTTCCGCTGGACCGTTTTTTCAGCGTCACGCTCAGGTCGGCGCTGATGTCACGCAAGCCGGTATCGGTGGCACTGACGGTCCCTGCCGGTCTCGTCGCGGACTCGGCGCAGCGAATGGTGATGGTCGATTCGGCGGGAACGCGGACCGTGACGTTCCATGTTCGCGGGAAGCTTCCTGCCGGGATGCATGTCGTTGGTGCGACTGCGACAGTTGATGGCGTCGCGAGCCGCATGGGATACGTCCCGATCGACTACGAGCACATTGCTCCGGATCGACAGTATCGGGATGCGACCGTTGCAATCAAGTCGGTTGACGTGGCGGTCCCAGCAAGTCTTCGAGTAGCCTACATATCGGGCGTCGGCGACAACGTTGCTCCATCCCTCAGGCAGCTCGGCATCCCCGTGACGATCGTGCAGCCGTCGGAGATCCCGTCGACGGATCTGTCGTCATTCACGACGGTCGTCGTCGGTCCACGGGCGTATCAGGCAAGCAGAGAGCTGCGTGACAACAATCAGTATCTGCTCGGGTTTGCCCAAAACGGTGGGACGCTGTTGGTGCAATACGGCCAGTACGAGATGACTCAGCCAGGAATGATGCCGTTTCCAATCACCATCGCCCGGCCGCATGACCGGGTGACTGAAGAGAACGCTGTGGTCACCGTCCTCGATGCGACGTCGCGCGCATTCGGAGCTTCAAACAGGATCACCGCTGCGGATTACGACGGCTGGGTGCAGGAGCGCGCGCTGTACATGCCGCGCACATTCGACCCCACGTACCATCCGCTGCTGGCGATGAACGACGAGGGCGAACAGCCTAATCGGGGCGCCATCCTGATCGCTCCCTACGGGCGGGGACTTTACGTCTATACGACGCTCGCATTCTTCCGTCAGCTCCCGGCGGGGGTTGGCGGAGCCGCGCGACTGTTGGTGAATCTGCTAGCGATGAGGGGATCGGGCAGCAGATGAGGCGTTGGCCGGCAGTCGCGCTGTTGCTGCTGTCGGCTCTAGGATGCTCGAGCGACAAGCGCACCGTCCTCATTGTCTACTCCCCGCACGGGAAGGAGCTTCTCGAGTACCTCGAGAAGGGATTCGAGAAGACGCACCCGGATATCGACGTGCAATGGGTGGACATGGGGTCGCAGGAAGTTCTCGATCGTGTGCGCGCTGAGAAGGACAATCCTCAGGCGGATGTCTGGTTTGGCGCACCCGCGGAAGCGTTCGACCGGGCGACACGCGAGAATCTGCTCGAGCCATACATCCCCACATGGTCGAACGCAATCAGTGTCGAAGGGCGCGAGAACAACGACCATTGGTACGGTACGTATCTCACGCCCGAGGTCATTGCCTACAACACGCAGGCTGTTACTGCAGCGCAGGCGCCAAAGGATTGGGATGAGGTACTGGATCCGAAGTGGAAGGGAAAGCTGCTGATTCGCGATCCCATCGCGTCGGGGACGATGCGTGCCATATTCGGAGCGATCGTCGCCCGCTCAGTGGCGCGGACGGGAAGTCCGCAAAGTGGATACGAGTGGCTGAGAAAGCTCGATGCGAACACTCGCGAGTACGTTCTGAATCCTACGATTCTCTACCAGAAGCTCGGCAGGCAGGAGGGGATCATCACTCTCTGGGACATGCCCGACATTGCCACTCTTCAGCAGAGAACGGGAATACCGGTTGGCTATGTCATTCCGTCGAGTGGCACTCCGGTTCTGGTGGACGGTATCGCGATCGTAAAGGGCACGAAGCATCCGAACGAAGCTCGGTTGTACTACGAGTTCGTCACGACGCCGGAAGCGCTGAAAGCAGCGGCCGAGCAGTTCCTCCGGATTCCGGCGCGCACGGACATTCCGGTTTCGCAGCTGCCAAAGTGGATTCGGGACGCGAAGTCGAAGATCAAACCGATGTCGGTTGATCGCCGCGTAATGGCGGAGCATCTCGACGAGTGGATGAAGTACTGGGACGCAAACATCAGGAACCGCGGGCACAGGCAGTGAGCGCGGGCGCGCTCGCGCTGAAGGGGATAACGCGCCGGTTTGGCGATCACACCGCCGTCGATAACGTTTCGCTGGACATCGCGGCTGGAGAGTTGCTCGCCCTGATTGGCGCGTCGGGCTCGGGTAAGACAACGACTCTGAGGATCGTCGCGGGATACGAGATCCCCGACAGCGGAACGGTGATGCTCGACGGACAAGACATCACCTCGCTACCGCCACAGAAGCGTGGATTCGGGATGGTGTTTCAGCACTATGCCTTGTTTCCTCACATGCCCGTCGAGGACAACGTCGCGTTCGGGCTGGAGGCGCGTGGTGTTCCGAAGAGAAAGCGACTGGAGCGCGCACGAAGCGCCCTGGAGTCGGTGGGGCTGGGCGGCGCAGGTCATCGTGGAATCCAGTCGTTATCGGGTGGTGAACAGCAGCGGGTGGCTCTTGCGCGGGCGCTGGTGATCGAGCCTCAGGTGCTCCTGCTCGACGAGCCGCTGTCGAACCTCGACCCGACCCTGCGACAGACAACGCGCGACGAGCTACGGGCGATGCTGCATCGCGTGGGAGTCTCAGCGTTGTTCGTGACGCACGACCAGGAAGACGCGTTCGCTATCGCGGATCGAATTGCGGTGATCCGGAGAGGGAAGCTGCTGCAGGTCGGTACGCCGGAGGAGCTATACGCACGCCCGGCGTCGCTCGGTGTAGCGAGCTTCATTGGCCGTGCGACGATTCTACCCGCCGAGCCAGGAGCCACTACGGCCTCCAATGAGGAGAAAATGGCGCTGACTATCGGGGGCGTGCGCAAGGAATTCAGGGTGACGCGTGCACCCGGCACGGTCTCGACGGGACGGGCGATGAAAGTGGTGTTGCGGCCGGACGCGCTCGAGCTGGTTGCGCCCGAGACAAGTGGTGCCTGGATCGGCGAAGTGATCACAAGACGGTTCGCCGGAGGCAACGCAGTCTATCGCGTGAAGCTGGCAGGCGGGCTGATGATCGAGGTCGAGTCGCCGAAGATGAACGTGCGCGAGGGAGATCGCGTCGCGGTTGCGATCGCGAGAGAGCCGGTGCCAGTCGTCGAAGACAGTGATTCGTAACGCCCGGTCACTACGTGGAGCGCGAGCCAACTGGCTCATCGCGCTGCCGGTGCTGGCGCTTCTCCTGTGGAGCGTAGTCTACCCCAACGCTGCAGTAATCGCTGGCAGCTTTGAGAATGGACTTGGCCACTGGCGAGAGTTCGCCGCCAGCTCCACCGATCGGGAAGCGCTCACGACGACCCTCTTCATCTCGCTCGCCTCGGTGGCTGCTTCGCTCATCATCGGTGTGCCACTGGCGTTCCTCCTGGGTCGATTCGAGTTTCCGGGACGCAGAATTCTCCGCGCTGTGGCAACGCTGCCGGCGGCGCTGCCGCCGCTGGTTGGAGTGATCGCGTTTCTGTTTCTGTATGGCGAGAGCGGGCTCATCACGCGCGGAATTCAGCGGATGCTGGGACTGGCGGAGGCGCCGTGGCGGCTCACTGGCGTGTGGGCGATAATCTTCGTCCACGCGTACACGATGTACGTGTACGTTTTTCTGTTCGTGTCGGCGGGCCTCGAGCGCTACGACACAACGCTGGACGAGGCCGCCGCAGGCCTGGGTGCGAGCTCGTGGCAGAGACTGAGGCGGGTGACGCTGCCTCTGCTCATGCCCGCCATTGCCGGCTCGATGCTCCTGGTGTTCATGACGGCGCTGGGCTCATTCTCTGCGCCGTACGTATTTGGCGGAGGAATTCGCGTACTCTCGACGCAGATCGTGGCGTCAAAGCTCAACGGTGAGTTAGGACTGGCGTACGTCGAGACGACGGTACTGGCACTGAGCGCGGTCGCGGGATTGATGTTATTTCGATGGCTGGAGCGAAAGCGCAAATACACACTCGCCGGCAAAGGCTCGGCGACGAAGCGGGTAATCCGCTCTCGAGGCGCGCAATTCGCCGCTTCCGGGCTGGCACTCGTCACGGTAATCATCCTGGTAATGCCGCATCTGATGGTTGTGCTGGTATCGTTCGCGCGTGATGGCGCGTGGACGACGCAGGTGATCCCGCCGGAATACACGCTCGCCAATTATCGGCGGCTGTTCTCCGAGGCCGAGCTCTGGCGGCCATTGCACTCGGCCTCGCGGCGACGTTCAACCGGAACGATCTGGCCACGATGCGCGTGCTGCTCGTCGGAACCTTCTGGATACTGCCGCTCGCCTATTTCATCCGAGACATTCCGCTCGTTGCTACAGCCGTTGAGGGGTCGCTGCGACAGATGGATCCATCGCTCGAGGATGCAGCGCGTGGACTCGGTGCTTCGTGGTGGTTGACGATGCGCCGAGTCGTGCTGCCGGCGGCGCGTCCCGGTCTCGTGGCTGGAGCGCTGCTCGCGGCAGTCACCGCGGTGGGAGAGTTCGTCGCCAGCGTAGTTCTCTACACGCACTCGAACCGCCCAATCTCCATCGAGATACTGG
>WNGF01007061.1_pt1 | contig 17104 bp, 17 predicted proteins | sample 5400641 | NCBI WGS metagenome assembly WNGF01 (sample SAMN13153371, study PRJNA577476) | soil metagenome | isolation source: 80 cm soil or saprolite under grassland replicate 2 | place: USA:California | collected 2016-06-15
GCGAGTGGGCCGGCGCCGGCCTGGCGCTCCGCTCGTTGGCTTGATCAGAAGCTTGTCCGCCGTTTGTGGCGTGACTTCTCACAGACCTGCCGCGTGCGGTTCCGATGTGTCAGGCCGGCACCGGAATTGTCCCCCGTCGTGCGGAGGTGGAAGAGATGTTTGCAGAGTCGGTCGACGTCGTGATCGGCGTCGATACCCATCGCGACAGTCACGCGCTCGCGTTGGTCGACGCCGGGCTGGGTGCGCTGATCGCGGAGGAGCGGGTCGAGGCGAACCGAGAGGGCTATCGGCGGGCGCTCAAGCTGGCGAGCGGTTGCGGCCAGCGTCGGCTCTGGGCGGTCGAGGGCACCGGTTCCTACGGAGCCGGTCTCGCTCGTTATCTACAGCAGCGGGGCGAGCGGGTGCTCGAACTCGAGCGGCCGGCCCGCAGCGGTAGCCGCGGCCGCGCCAAGAGCGATGCCCTCGACGCGCTGCGCGCGCTTGTCAGCCGCGAGGCCTCGGTCGCGGTCCGCCGCAAGGGCCTCAACCAGCTGCGCGCGCTCGTCCTGACCGCACCCGCCGAGCTCCGGGAGCGGTTGCAGGGGCTGCCGAAGGGCGAGCTCGTCAAACGCTGCATCGCGCTGCGCCCACGCCCGGGCCAGCAACCGCAGCTGCGCGGCACACTGCTCGCGCTTCGCTCCTGCGGCCGCCAAGTCAAACTCGCCAGCCGCGAAGCCGCAACCCTCGAACGCGAACTCGCCGCCCTCGTCCAGCAGCACTCGCCGCAGCTGCTCAGCCACTACGGCGTCGGGCCGATCACCGCCGCCCAACTCCTCGTCTCCTGGTCCCACCCCGGCCGCCTCCGATCCGAAGCCGCCTTCGCACGCCTCGCCGGCGCAGCCCCGATCCCCTGCAGCTCCGGCAAAACCATCCGCCACCGCCTCGACCGCGGCGGCGACCGCCAACTCAACCGCGCCCTGCACACAATCGTGCTCGCGCGCCGCCGAGGCGACCAACGCACGATCGCTTACGTCCAACGTCGAATCAGCGAAGGCAAGACCGAACGCGAAGCGATCCGCTCGCTCAAGCGCTACAACGCCCGCACCCTCTACCGACTAATGGAGCACACCAACCGAGACGCTTGACAAACATAGAAGCATCAACATAGAAGCATCACCCGATGTTCTTCGGAATCGCCGGAGCATGCGCGCCTCCCACATAAGCTAAAGGTCGTGATGTTCGCCGTTGTTCTTTGGGCGGGCTTCGTCGTCGGGCTCGCGTGCGCCTGGAGCCGCAGGTGGTACGTCGTTCTCGCCGGAGGCATCCTGCTCTCGATCGCGAGCTTCGCCGGCGCGATGGGCTACCTCGGTGGAATCGTGGTGTCCCTCCTGCTCGCACGGCCGAGGAGGAGAAGGGCGGCGTAGAGCTGAGTCCCGGCCGGGGCGCCTGGATCGCTGCCTGCGCGAGCGTCCTCTCCCCCGACCTAACCGAGAGCGAAACGGGCCGCCTGGTATGGAGCGTTTATGGAGCCCAGCGGGCGCAACCAGGAGGGGGTCGACGGTTCGAGTCCGTCAGAGGGCTTCGGGCTTTGTCCTGCTTAGCTGGCGCTTTCGTTGTCTGCGCTGGCAGCGGACGCCGGCTCTGGCGTCCACTCAACGTCCACCAGCGTCCACCGTGGACGTTTCCCGACGCTGAGCTCGCCGAGCAAGCGGATCGCATGCTCGCGACCGTCGCGCGCGAGGTGGCCGTAGTGACGGTCGGCCATGGTCAGGCTGGCGCCCATGTAACGGGAGAGGTCAAAGGTGGAGATGCCGGCACGGAGCGCAAAGGTGGCGAAGGTGTGTCGGAGATCGTAGATCCTGCGCAGCGGCTCGATCCCGGCCGCGGCCACATCTTTCGCGACGATGCAGCACGCGATGCGCACCTATCTCGCCCTGGGAGACAGCATTTCCATCGACGACTACACCGGCGTGCCCGGTGGGGGAGCGCCCTCGCAGCTCGCGCGCAAGCTCGGTGTCGAGCTTGTCGACCTCACCCGCGACGGGAACACAACCGTGGGCGTGCTCGGCGACCTCGCTCGTGCGCCAGCGGCGGCCGACGTCGTCACCCTTAGCGCTGGTGGCAACGACCTGCTCTTGGGCGACCGCCCGGGCGCGGTCCTGCGCCGGCTTGATCAAATCGCAGAGCGGATCCAGCCGCTCGGCGCGCGTGTCGTTATCAACACCGTCTACGACCCGAGCGACGGCGATAACAACGTGGGACGGCGCGAGCTGGGTCTGTCGCGGCTAGCGGCGATCGAGCTACGACGGCGGCTGAACGCCCTGAATGGCGGCATCAGGAAGCTAGCCCGCGAGCGCGGCCTTCTGCTCGCCGATCTGGAGGGGCTCTTCCACGGGCACGGCGTCGCATCGAACGAGCCCTGGTTCGTTCAGGTGATCGAGCCGAACCTCGCAGGCGCGACCGCCATCGCCGAGCATTGGTACGAGCTGCTGACGCCGCAAAACGCCAAGTCCTGCGAACCCGAAGGCCAACAGGACTTGACCCGGCGACTCTGACACGCCCACGCACGAGCGTCAAGCGACACTGCGCCAGGTGCTGAACAACGGCGACACGGTCAAGATCGCTCCCAGATCAGTTCGCGGCAGCGCTGGCTGCTAGAAAACCGAGCGCGCGTGATGCCGAGCCACAGCCCGCCGGTGTGCCCAGCCTCGGGATCTCCCACAGCGGGCGGCTGACGCACCTCCCTCAGACCTCTCTCGGGACGTTGCCGGTCAGGGTGAAGACGAGGCGCATCGCCTTGTGCCCGAAGTCGGCGGTTGGATCGAACATGCAGGGACAACCCCCGTCGATCACGCCGATGCCCTGCTTCCGGCCGTACTCGGCCGCGGCTTTAGAGACGCTACCGGCGCCCGGGCCGCGGTGCATCCATACGTGCTTCACGCCGAGTTCGGCACACTCGCGCATCGTCTCCTCGGCGGTCTCGGGACTGGTCCCGATCACGACCGCCTCGACGCCACCGGGGATCGAGCGCAGGTCTTGATAGCAGCGATCGCCCTCGACCTCCTCTGCGTTCGGGTTGACCGCGAAGACCTCGTAGCCACGGTCGCGCAGGCGCTGGTAGACGACGTTGCTCCCGTGGCCCTTGGGCTCTCTCGAGACGCCGGTCACGGCTACTCGCTTGTTGGCCAGGAACGCGGATGCGGCTTCCTTGATCGTTGCCATCGAGACCTCCTTCCCCCGAAGTGATCAGGCGCCGCGCCGGGCGGCCGTGGCGCCAGAGGCTTCCAATGCCGCGCTGATCGCGGCGAGATTGCGCTCTTGCTGTCTGTGCATGAAGCGACCCAAGATGGGAAGCAACAATCTCAGCGCTCCCGTCGGCCTCAACTCCATCCGCATGACGAGGCGCGCGCCCTTCTCTGTGACGGAGACCCGCCCTTCGCTCCTGGCATCCAGGCGGCGAGAGCGACCGACGGATCCCACGCGATCGGGCGGTCGAAGCGCACGAACTCGATAGTCGTGGGGTTGCCCTTCAAGAACTCCGCCTCGTACCGCGTTCCGAGACCGATCGGGCCGGCGCTCACCTTTTCCACGCGTTTCGCTTTTGGGTTCCACTACAACTGCCATGCCGCCGGTTTGCGTCTTCATCCGCTGCCACCTCTGGTGGCGCCGGCCCTGTTCTCGATCGCGAGTCGCTCGGCGCGCCGCTTCACGTTGAGGAAGAGCTTCCGCATCATTGGGAAGTCGCCGAACTCCATCAGGATCAGGGAGACGAGCGCGTTTCCCGGCGAGTCGCGCCAGGCGTAGCGATCCTTGACCCGGGTGACGAGACGTGTGCGACCACCCTTGAGCGGGACGAGCTTCCATGCCCAGGTGCTGTGCGGCTTCGCCCAAAGCATCCATCGGTTCGGCTCGAACGCCTTGATCTTGAAGGCGGTGGTCTCGTTCACCTTGCTCGCCATCGGCACCCAGTCTCCGATCTTCGGGTCCTGGTACTCGGGCAGGATCCGCTCCGCGCTGGGACGAGCGGCGTTGTCGAACAGGTCGTAGCTGTACCAGCCTGCCCGCCCGAATCCGATCTGCATCAGCCATGGCCAGACCGCTTCTGGCGGCGCGTCGATGGTGATCGCGCGCGTCGCGTTGAACGAGGGCTCGGAGACGAGTTCGTCACCGGGCATTGGTCCCGCCACCTCGGCGTCGGTCGCGCCCCAGCGTAGGTGCCAGCGCCGGTAGACGGGCGCGAACAGAAACAGCGGCGACGAAATGGCGACCTCCCCCAGACCGTGCAAGACATGTCTGTCGTTCACTGCTGCCCTCCCTCCTTCGGCGGCGTTCGCCGCGGGATCGAAGCGAGCGACCAACCAAAGGCGAAGGTCAGTACCAGGCTGAGGCGTAGCCAGCCGGCCCAGGAACTCGACCAGACAGCCGCCCCGAGCAACCAGGGAAGGAGCGCCACCCAAAGAACGAGCTCCGCGAGAAGCGGGAGGTCACCGACCCAGCGCCAGACCTCGTCGATCCGGTCGGTGGCCAGGAGCACGAAGAAGCCGGCCCACATCCCGATCATCCAGACGAACCAGATCGTCGCGCCAAGCGGCCGCCGCTTCGACCCCGCTACACCCGGAAGCGCGGCTTCACTCATGCCGGACTCACCCCCGCAACCTTCGACCGCTCGAACACATCCTCCTCCACGGTGTCGCGCCCGACCGAGTCAGGCAGTGTCTCTTGACGGCGCGCGACGACGAGCCCGGCATGCCAACCTGGGGCGCGCCCACCTGCTGGGGGGTGGATCGCGTCTGTTGGCACGCCGCTTCGCGCAAGGAGCCAGGCGATGATCGAGTTCGAGTTCCACATCTCGCCCGCAGCGAGTTCGTCGCGACCCCAAACAGCCGTGGGCACGTGGGGAGCGAGGTCGAGCACTCGCTGTGCCACCCCTGGATCATCTGTTAGTCGCCGGGGACTATCGACTGCTTCGTCGACGTCCGGGATGACGCCGCCACGCCAGCGACGCACCTCGTAGCGGAAGATCCGGAAACGTCCCGCCCAGCGGGTTCCGACCGCGCCTTCGGCGACGACGCCATGTTCCCCGCCGTCGCTGTCGCGAATCGGCGTCTGCTCGATCACGAAGCGGCCCTCCGGCACGTGCACCTCCAGCGCAGAGTGGTAGAGGTCGCAAAGCGGCCGCCGCTTGAGCCGCGCTGCCACCGTCTCGAAGACGCGCCCGTTCAACCGCACGAAGTGGCCGCCCGCGCCGAGCGGAAGCCAGTAGAGGTCGACGCCGACATCCGACTTCGCCGTCATACCAGGCATCGTTCGCAAGCATCAGGCCGGGGTCATCGGAGATGAGACTGATTACACCTGCGGTGAACTACCGTTCCGCCAGCAGCCCAGCACGATTCCGGTCGCCCCTCGGCATCGGTCCGAGGCGCCGCCTGCAATCGTGAGCTTGCCTCGGCCGGGGTTCTTGTCCGGTCGAAGCAAGAGATCGCCCGGTACCTACTAAGGGGTCCTCGTGAACAAGACAAAGTGGGACCGCTGGGCTCCGCTCAGCGGCATCGCCTTCATCGGCCTGATCGTGACGACCTTCTTCTTGCCTCCGAAGTCGCCGCCGACCGTGGCCGACTCCGCGGCCGAGTGGGCGTCCCATCTCCAGGACCATCGCACCGCGCTACTGATCTCCTCCTACATCACCGGGATCGCGCTGGTGTTCTTCCTCCTCTTCCTGGGATCGCTCGCCAGCCGGCTTCGAGGAGCCGGCGAGGCGCGGCTCGCAACCGTCGCGTTGGGCGGAGGGCTCGTCACCGCTGGCATCTGGGCCAGGAACTCGGACGCCCCAACGATCGCGACGATCGGCCACCAGTAACCACTGCACGGTCCGCCGTCCGCCGGCCGGCCTCGACCAATCGCAGCTCACGGTGTCGCGGGGGCTGGCTTCGGCTGTGCCTGCACAGCCATGGCGCCTCCTTTCTGTCGACAGCGGTAGCTTCGCCCACGGCAATCGCCGCGCCATCGGCGTGGCGCCCGATCGTGTTACGGCGAAGTACTGAACCGTCTGTGCCCGAAGATGGTTCTACAGAGCAGCCGCTTGCGGAACATCGTCCTCCGGGCAAGGTCGCCGGTGGTCCCGAAGGACCACGAGCGCATCGGCGAGCCGGCTCCCGGGAGAGGCCGACGACGTCATGGGAGGAGCCTCTCCAAGACGTGAGCGTAGAGCGCGAGGTGCGTGTCGCCGAGGAGTTCGCGCGCAGCTCGCTCGTGTCCGCTTCGGCCCATGCGTGCCGCCTCAAGCGGCTCCCGCAGAAGACGCTCGACGGCCGCCCCGAACGCCTCCTGGTCGTGCGGGTCGGCGAGGAGGAGCCCTTGCTCGCCGTGCTCAATCTGGTCGACGATTCCCCCGACTGCGCTGGCGACGACCGGCCGCGACTTCCACATCGCCTCGGCGACCGTCAGGCCGAACCCCTCGGCGAGGCTCTTCTGGACGACGACGGTGGCGCGCCGCTGGAGCGCGTTCACGATCGCCGCCGCCTCGTCCGGGTCGGCCATCGGGGTGCAGGCGAGGTGGACGCGGCTTCGCGCCTCGTGAGGCAGCTGGCGCCAGCGGTCGATGCAGTCGTCGTGCACGTCGGCCGCCTCCGGGTCGTCGGCGACGCCGGTCACGGCCGGGCCTGCGAGGACGAGGTGCGCCCCCAGCGCCGGATCCACGTGGGAGACGAAGCCCTCCATTACGCCGGCCATGTCCTTCATTCCGTCCCAGCGCGACGCCTGCACGACGAGCGGCGCGCCCGCAGGCGGGGCCGGACCGAGCTGGAGCACGTCCGCGCGTCGGGTGATCCGTCCGCGCGAGCCGTCCCGGCGAGTGAACGGGACGACCGGAGGATCGGCCGTCCCCTCGACCAGCCCAACATAGCCGAGCGCGAGCCGGACGTTCCGGTCCGACATCGGCTCGTTCTTCGCCGAGAACGGGTCGATCGACGGCAGGACGACGAACGTCTTCGCGGCATCCGCCCATGGCGGCGCGAGGGCCGCACGCGAGAAGACGTAACCGTCGACCTCCTCGAGGTACGGCCGGAGAAACGCCCATGCGCGCCCACTCCACTCGTTCGGCTCGTCGAGCCCCACATGGCAGCGCCAGAGGACGACGTTGCCCGCGCGACGGAGCGCCGGCGCCATCCCGGCCGTCTGCGGGTCGTGCAGCAAGACGACGGCGTCCGGCGGCATTCGATCGAGGAGGCCTCGGGCGTTCTCGTTCTCGATTGCCTCGTAGTGCGCCCGCTCGTCCAGGCCGAGGGCACCGCCGTCCCCGGGCCCACCGTAGAGGCCGTTGTGGATCCGCTTCGTCACCGCAAAGAAGTCGGGGTCGCCCTGGATCACGAGCCAGCGCGCGTCGACGCCGGCTCCTCGCGCGTACGCGAGCAGCGTTTGCAGCATCTCTGCGACGCCGCCGCCCACAGCAGTCGAGTTCACGCTCACCACGGCCCGCCCGGCGAGCCGCTCCCTCGTCTGCTCCGCCACCGCCTCGAAGCGGGCCATCCGCTCCGGACCAACAAGCGGCTCAAAGCGTGCTGCGTCGAGCGCGTCCACCTCCACCTGCTCGAGCTGACTCACGCGGACCGCCATCACTCGACCGCGATGAGCTGCTTGCCTGGGGTCCGTGGCCGGCCGAACCTCGCGAGCGCTTCGGGCACCTTGTCGAGCGTGAGGACAGCCCCGATTTGCGGGGCAAGCTTGCCGTCGGCGAGCATCGCCAGCAGGGTGGCGAGGTCGTCGCGATACCACTCGGGGTGGCGGCGACCGAGCAACCTGAGCGCGTGCGAGACGCTGTGCGACCCGTGCCTCTGGATGCTGTACAGCGAGGTCCGCTTGCCGCCTGGGCGCAGGTTGCCGGCGAACGGACGCGCACTGTTGACGACCGTCTTCGCGCTGCTCCGCCAATCGCGGTCGCCGCGCGAGAGTAACGCGACATCCCCGAACCACACGAGTCGACCTCCCGGCCGGAGCGCCCGCAGCGAGCTTGGGGCGGTCGCACCGACGGCATCGTAGGCGTAGTCGACCCCGCGCCCGCCGGTCAACTCTCGGCACCTTCTCACGATGTCTTCGTGCTCGAAATCGATCAGGGTGCCGCCTTGAGCCTCGATGTGCGCGCGTTTTGCCTCGCGGTCGGTTCCGAGCACGCGAACGCCGAGCTGGCGGGCGACCTGCATGAATGCCGTGCCGGTGCCTCCGCCGACACCCTGAAACAGGACGGTGTCCCCCCGCTGCGCCGCCGTGGAACGCGTCAGCATCTGGTAGCCGACCACGTAGTCGAAGACGACGCAGACGGCGGTCGTCGGCGCGACCGCGGCCGGGACTGGAACCACCCACTCCCCGGGCAGGTTCGCGTATTTGGCCCAGCCGCCGACAATCGGGAGGGAGGCCACGCGCTCACCCACACTCACGCCCTCGATCTCTGAACCCACCGACTCGACCACGCCGACCACGTCCCAGCCAGGGACGTGCGGCGTCGGCCGCCGCTCCGGATGCAGGCCCTGGCAGACGAGCAGGTCGGCGAAGCTGATCCCCGCCGCCTCGACACGGACCCGAACCTCCTGCGGTCCCGGCGGCGGCACCTCCCACGGTCGCACGTCCAACGCCTCCGCTCCGCCGTGTCGGGTCAAGACCACGGCGGTGCCCGTCAGCGGCTCCGGCGCAGCCACCGGCGTCGCCGCCGGCCGCTTCGGCTGTTCTCTAGTGATGGGCTCCTTGAGCACCATCCTCACCTCCTCGCAAGTGGACTCAGTCCCCACCGTGCCGCTGCGCGGTCGGCGGAGGCGAACGCGCGGATGATCCAGGGCGCGAGCATCAGCAGAATCAGGCCGCCGAGCGCGACAGGGATGATCTCGTGCCACGTGTTGAGGCGCTCGCCCGCCCAAAGCTCAGGTGGCGAGTGCGTGGCGTAGAGCGGAAGTGTCAACGCCCAAACCGGCAGCGCCCAAGCAGTAACGGCAATGCAGAAGTTGACGACAGACTGGATGGGCTGCACGAGCGAGACGTAGACAAGCTCCCTCCACGTCGTGCGATCGCGCAACGGCGCGACGAGTTTCTGAAAGAGGCCCTCGCCGTGTGCCGGCGCGCGCACGGGCGCCTCGATCGCGGTTCCGAGGAAGACGCGTGCCCGCCGACGTTCAAGCGTTGCGGCCGCGCGAGCGAGGTAGAAGGTTCCGGTCAGGATCGGCAGGCCGATGAGCGTGAAGAGCAGGCTCGCGCCCGTCGCAACCAGAGTCGTGAAGATCGAAAACCACGCGACGCCGACGAAGAGATCGAGGACGAGGTCGCCGGTCTCGACATACGTCCGGCTCTGTTGTAGCGGCGCGAGGAAGGGGATCCGGGCGACGATCCGCGCGGGCTTCCAGGCTCGCCTCCGCTCGACGATATCCCCCCTCCTCTGTTCGTTTGCTGAAACGGTCATGAGAGCTCCTTTCGTCGGCGTGATGGACGGGGTCTAGACGGCGGCGGGCGTCGGCCTCACTGCCGGCGGGGCTTCGGACACCTCACGCTCAGGCCGGGGAAGCCACTCGAGCCACCGGGGCAGGTACCAGTTCCAGTCGCCGAGCAGCTTCATCGTGGCGGGCAAGAGCACTGCGCGGACGATCGTCGCGTCGAGCAGGACCGCCGTCGCGAGCCCGACGCCGAACTGCTTGAAGGTCAGGATCGAGAGTGTCCCGAAGATCGAGAAGACGGCGACCATGACGATCGCCGCGCTCGTGACGACGCCGGCGCTGGCCTTGATCCCGTGCGCGACCGCGTCATCCATGCTCGCGCCGCGATCGAACGTCTCCCGGATCCGGCTGAGGATGAAGACGTGATAGTCCATCGAGAGCCCGAACAGGATCACGAACAAGAGCAGCGGTACGACCGGGTCGATCCCGGCGGTGGAGCTGAAGCCAAGCAGCCCCTTGCCGAAGCCGTGCTGGAAGACGAGCGCCAGCACCCCGTAGGCCGCACCGACCGAGAGCAGGTTGAGCGCGATCGCGTTGGCAGCGATCACGACCGAACGGAAGGCGACCATCATGAGCGTGAACGCGAACAGCAGTACGAACGCGACCACGAGCGGGAGCTTCGACTTGATCTGCGCGGTGCTGTCCTTCCATTCGGCGGTCCACCCGGTGACGCCGGACTCGACGCCCGGAACCGCCCCCACCGTCTGCGGCACGACCGTCTTGCGCAAGGCAGTGACGGCGGCGTTCGAGGTGGAGTCAGCTCCCTTTCCGGCGATCGGGACGGTGATGTTCGCGACGGTTCTGGCCTTGTTGACGTCGACCGTGATCGGCTCGTGCATGCGTCCGCTTGCGAGCGCCCTCTGCTTGAACCGGGCGATCGCCTCGCGGACCGCCGGGGCATTCACGTTCGACGCCTTGACGACGACGTTGGCAGCGAATGCCTTGCCAGGAAACGCCTGCTGCATGCGGTCGTACGCCTTCACGACCGGCAGCGAATGCGGCAATGTCTCTGGTCCCGGCTTGGCGAAGTGGAGCTCGACCGCCGGCAGCGCAATCGCAAGCAGCACGGCGCCGGCGAGGACGGTGGACAGCACGGGGCGGCGCAGGACGCGGTCGACGATCGCGCCCCAGATCCGCCCTTCACCGTCGTCGCGGCGGAGCCGGGCGACGAACGGAACGCGCAGCCGGTCGACCTTGTCTCCGAGCTTCGAGAGCAGCGCCGGGAGAACGGTCAGCGAGCCGAGCATCGCGATCGCAACCACGATCATCGTCGCCAGGCCGAAGGAGGCGAAGGCCGCGTTGCCGGTCAGGAACATGCCGGCCATCGCCACCATCACGGTCAGGCCGGAGATCAGCACCGAGCGGCCGGAGGTCGACGCGGCGGCCTCGAGTGCCGCCCGTTCGCTGCGCCCGGCGGCCCGCTCCTGGCGTTCGCGCTTCAAATAGAACATCGAGTAGTCGACGCCGACGGCGAGCCCGACCAGGAGCACGATCGCGAAGGCCTCTTGCGCAGTCGGCAGCAGCTGGCTCGTCAGCGCCAGCACGCCGAACGTCGCGAAGACGGCCGTCAGACCGAGCAGCAGCGGAATACCGGCTGCCACGAGCGCCCCGAACGCGACCACGAGGATGATCAGCGTGAGCGGAACCGAGAAGGCGCCCGCTTTCTTCAGGTCGTTTGCGAACGCTGTGTCGGTTCCCGCGGGTGCGCTTGCGTCGCCGAACTCGCCGATGAAGAGGTGAGGATGTGCCCGCTGTACATCGGCGACCCGGTCGACGATCGCGCCGACCTTGTCGACGGACTTGACACGGTCGCCGCGGATCTCGAACCCGACCAGCGCCGCGTGCCCGTTCTTCGCGATCTGACCCGCATTGCCGGGAGCGAGCGGCGAGCGAACATGCTGAACGGCGTGCAGCCTGGAGATCCCGGCGACGACGTCTTGGATTCCGGCGGTGAACGCCGGATCGCTCGCTCGAAGCGAGCGGCTCTGGATCAGGATGTTCTCGGCGGCGGGGTGCTTGAAGCCGGCCTTCAGAATCCTGTCCATGCGGCCGGACTGGCCCGGCCCGGTCTTGTCCGGGTCGATGTTCTTCACGCCGACCGCGCTGCTGAGCGCAAACGCGACGACGACGAAGCCGAGCCAGCCGAAGGTCGCGGTCTTCCAGTGAGCGGCGCTCCAGCGGCCCATGCGCGCCGCGTAGTTCTTAGGTTGCGTAGGCGGGGACATGCGTGCTCCTTTCAGACCTATCGAGCGAGGTCGAGGGTGTGGCGCTCGCCGTCGTGGTGCGGGCAGTTGCCTTAGGCCGCCTACGCGAGCGATTGGTAAGAGGCATCGAGGCCGCGTTAAGGACCGCCGCGAAGCGGCGGTCGAACCGCTCGTCGAGCGCCTCCGCGATGCGGATGCCGCGCTCGGCGCGATGGATCGAGGCCGCCAGCGCTGCCCGGTGCCGCGCTTCGATGTCGCGCAGCGCGACTAGCCGCGCTGCCTGGAGGTGACGACGAGGCTGCTTTCTTTCCTCGTGCGGCACGTCCCGCGTCGGGCTCGGAGTCGTCGCAGTGGACAGGACCACGGTCACGGGATCTCGACCTCGCTGACGCTCGTTGCCGTGGTGCGCTCGGCGACGTAGAAGGGGAGAAGCCGAAGCGCTTCCTCTGAGGTTGCTGCATCGACCGTCCACCAGATCGCGTGGCCGCCCGAGCGACACGATGCGAGGGTTGGTCGGTGGCGAAGTGGGCTTTGATGCCCTTTGAAGGAGGCGAAGACAACGCCGCACTCGCGCGCCTCGTGACGGTGCTGGAGCAAGTAGCGGGACATGGGTCGAGCCTGCCATCGTGCGGCTGCCCCGACATCGGGGCGACACCCTGAACCCGCACCCTGATTTCTCGATCGAGCACCCTGATCGAGCTGGTCCGCTCGAGCAGCTCGCGCTCGAACGACCCCTCCGATGCTGGCGCTCGCCGTCGGTCGTCCGGAATTCTCACGCGCGGCGCACAAGCACACCTACTTCGCGGAAATCCGTAGAAAACACTGACTCAAACGCGTGCTTCCACCGATGGCCCCCGCCGTGCGATCGCCAAAGACTCCGTCCAAAGGAGGCGCGGGAAGCGTGTGACCCTGCTTGCCGCCCCCCTCGTGGGGCGTGCCGACGAGCTCGGCTCGCTCGAGCAGGCGCTCGACGAGCCCGGTCGAGGCTGCTCGGGCGCGATCGAGCTGATCGGGGAGCCAGGGATCGGCAAGACCCGGCTGCTTCGCGAACTCGCCGCTCGCGCGGAGCTGCGCGGGCAGCTTGTGCTCGCCGGGTCGGCGTCAGAGCTCGAGCACGACCTCCCGTTCGCTGTTCTTGTGAATGCGCTAGATGAGTACCTCGCGAGCCTCGGGCCAGGACGATTCGCCGTGCTCGACGGCGACATGCAAGCGGAGCTCGCGCACGTCTTCCCTTCGCTGTCGGCACTCGCGACCGCGGGCGACGTGGCCCTTCAGCACGAGCGCTACCGCACCCACCGCGCCGTGCGCGCGCTGCTCGAGCACCTTGCCGAGACGAAGCCGCTGGTGCTCGTGCTCGACGACCTCCACTGGGCCGACCCGGCGTCGGTCGAGTTGCTCGGCGCGCTGCTGGGACGGCCGCCGGCGGCAGCCGTGCTCATGGCACTGGCGCTCCGCCCCCACCAAATGCCGGATCGTTTCTCAGCCGCGCTCGAGCGGGCCCATCGGGCGCTGGCGCTGACCCGCATCGAGCTCGGCCCTCTGACGCCCGTTGAGGCGCGAGAGTTTCTGGGCGAAGGCATCGACGTCGCAGACGCAACCGCCCTCTATGAGGAGAGCGGCGGCAACCCGTTCTACCTCGAGCAGCTCGCCCGGTCGCGCGACCGCACAGGTGGAGCCATCCCCGCTTCCGAGAGCTCACTAACGGGCATCGGCGTCCCGTCCGCCGTCGCCGCCTCCTTGAGCGAAGAGCTGGCACGGATGTCGGACGGCGCCCGCCTTGTGCTCGCAGGAGCGGCGGTGGCGGGCGATCCGTTCGAGCCCGACCTGGCGGCGGCCGCGGCTGCCACGTCTGAGGCTGCGGCGATCGGCGCGATCGACGAGTTCCTGCAGCTCGATCTCGTTCGCATCACCGACGTGCCCCGGCGCTTCCGCTTCCGGCATCCACTCGTGCGACGCGCGGTCTACGAGGCCGCGGCCGGTGGCTGGCGGCTGAGCGCCCACGAGCGCTGCGCGAAGGCACTCGCGGCGCGGGGGGCTACAGCGGTGGCGCGCGCCCACCACGTCGAGCGCTCAGCGCGCGAGGGCGACGTCGGCGCCGTCGCCGTTTTGCGGGAGGCCGGCGAGGCAGCCGCGCGGCTGGCGCCGGCAAGCGCCGCACGCTGGTTCGGCGAGGCGCTGCGCGTCCTCCCGCAGTCCGCGTCTCCCCACGAGCGCGTCGAACTCCTCCTCTCCCGTGCCAGGGCACTGGCCGCGACGGGGCAGTTCCCCGACAGCCACGAGGCGCTGCTCGAGGGCCTGGCGACCGTCCCGGACGAATCAATCGCGCTCCGCACCGTACTCACGACGGCCTGCGCGAGGACCGAGCATCGTCTCGGGCAGTACGAGCCGGCCCACGCCCGTCTCGTGACCGCTCTTGCCGGCCTACCGCCGGTCTCAGCCGACTCCGTCGCGCTGCTGATCGAGCTCGCCTTGAACGACTTCTACCGCTCCAAATACGAGTCGATGCACGACTGGGCCGAGCGCGCCGTCTGCGCCGCAGAAGTGCTCGGGGACGCGCCACTGACAGCGGCGGCGCTCGCGATGCCAGCGCTCGCCGACGCCATGACCGGAGAGGGCGAAAGAGCTCAATCCCACCGTGCCACCGCAGCGGCCCTCGTCGACAGCCTCTCCGACGACGACCTCTCGCTCCGCCTTGACGCGGCGGCCTGGCTCGCTGCCGCCGAGCTCTACCTCGACCTCTACGCCGAAGCCGACGCGCACGCCGACCGCGCCCTCACTCTCGCCCGCGCAACGGGACAAGGGGAGCTTTTCCTCGTTCTGGTCCAGATCCTGGGTCGAGCCTGGTTCGTGCGCGGCAAGCTGGCCCCAGCTACCGAACTCCTCGACAGAGCAATCGAAGCGTCGCGACTGTCCGGCAACACGCAGTCCCTCGTGGGGAACCTCTTCAACCGCTCGGTCGTCGCGGTCGCGACCGGAGACCTGGATATCGCCGTTCGCACGGCACAAGAGAGCGTCGATCTCGCTCGCCACCTCGAAGAAGGCTTCGTCACGGCCTGGGCAGCCGTGAGGCTCGCCGGTGCCCTGCTGGAAACAGGACATCCGCAAAGTGCCGTTGAGTTAATTCTCAGCTCCGCCGGCGGCGAAGAGTTGACGCTGATCCCCGGTAGCTGGAGGGCGTATTGCCTCGAGCTGCTCACACGTTGCTGGCTCGCGCTCGACCGCCACGCCGAGGCGGAGCGCGCAGCCGCCTGTGCTGACGCCTCAGCCTCGGCCGTACAGCTCCCAATGGCCGCCGCCTGGGCCGATCGTGCCGCGGCGGCCGTCGCCCTGCACGCCGGCGACCTCGCGTGCGCTACCGAACGGGCGCTCGCCTCGGCTGTTGCCGCCGAGGACATGGAGGCCCCAATCGAGGCAGCGTTATCGCGTACGCTCGCCGGCCGCGCGCTCGCCCAAGCCGGTCAGCGCGACCACGCTATCGCCGAGCTTGAGCGCGCCGCCGAAGACCTCGACGCCTGCGGCGCGCTGCGCTATCGCGACGACGCGGAGCGCGAGCTAGGACAGCTCGGTCATCGCACCCACCGTCGCACACGGCCGGGCAAGACCGATGGAACCACGATCGAATCACTTACCGAACGCGAGCTTCAGGTCGCACGGCTGGTCGTCGACCGCAAAACCAATCGCCAGATCGCTGCCGACCTGTTCCTCAGCCAGAAGACGATAGAGACCCACCTGCACAACATCTTCCGCAAGGTCGCGGTCTCGTCGCGCGTCGAACTAGCGCGTGCCGTCGAGCGCGCCGACCTTACGGCGCGCGCAACCCCGAACTAATCGATCCTCGCTCGCGAGTGGGACAGTGCGAGCGCAACGGGCCGTCGCCGGTCGGCCGGCGCGGATGGAGCCTTACCTGTAGTGAGGCCCCCGCGCACTCGGGCGTCGACATGATGCGTGCGCGGCTGCTGCTGGCTGCTGTTCTTGCCGGCCCGAGGCAGCCGCGCGTCCTAGCTCAGCCCACCGGCGTCAGCTCCTGTGCGCGCTGACGGGCCAGCCTCCGGCGCGCGGGGCGCCCAGCCTTACCTAGGTGCACGGACACAGACGACGGTCCGGCGACAAGATGATCGATCGGGTGTGATCCCCGCGAGAGGTTGCTTGCGGCCGCTCGGTCTTTAGGGGCCGTCCAGGCGGTCGGGGCCTGGCGGCAGGCTCCTTGCGGGAGCCGGCCGCAAAGCATCTGCGTGATGACGGGCAGGCGCGCGCGGGTGCTGGCGTGGTTAGGCGGCAGCTGCGATCGCCGCCTCGGCCTGCGGGTCGCCCGCGACGGGGGCGAGCGCTTCGTCGCCGAGCTCGCGCAGGAGGTGGTAGGCGCGCCGGCAGAGCTTGCGGGCAACCGAGAGGCAGGCGCGGTTGTGGTCGATCCGCTCGGCAACCTGCAGGTAGTAGGCGTGGTCGGGCGAGCCGGCGCGGGCGGCCGACAGCGCCGCCTCGAACAAGGCCCAGCGCAACAGCTCGGGCCCCTCGTGCGAGAGGTGGCCGGGCGCGCGTTTCTCGCCTGACTGGTAAACGGTGACGTCGAGGCCGGAGTGGCGGACGGCGTCGTCGGAGCGCGCGAAGCGGCAGGCATCGCCGAGCTCGGCCAGGATCGCGGTCGCACACACCGGCCCGACCCCGTACAGGCGGGCCACCAGGGCGCGGCAGCCGGGCTGGCGGCGGGCGAAGGAGCACAGCTGTCGGTCGAGCGGCGCCAACTCGCGATCGATCGCATCGATCATCCGCAGCGCCAGCGCGACGAGCTCGCGCCCAGCCGGCGAGAGCTCCGCCAGGGCGAGCGCCTCCCGGCCGGCGCGGGTGCGCGGCCTCAACCCGGCCGGCACACCCTGGTGGAAGAGCTGCGCCTGCAGCCGCTGCTGCCAGGCGGTGCGCTGATCGACCAACGTCTTGCGCATCCGCACCCTGGTGCGCAGCTCGAGCAGGTGCGCCGGCGGGATCCACGACTCCGACAGCTCGCCCGCGAGCAGCAGCCTCAGCTGCAGATCACAATCGGCGTTGTCGGTCTTCGCCCGCCGCTTCCGCCCCCGCTTGGCCGCCGTCTCGGCCGGATCGGCCAGATGCGCGCGGTGCCCGGCGCGCTCGATCTCCTCGACGACGAAGCGCCAACCGGTCGTCCCCTCGAGCACGAACTCAGCCTCACAACCGGCGAACCGCGCCAGCCACTCGCGCACGTCGGCCCGCGCCGCCGGCGCGATCCGACCCCGCTTCACCTCACCCGTCTCCCGGTCGAGCGCCTTGTAGGTGACCTGCTTCCGATGCACATCCAACGCCACTACGATCCCCATCGAGACCTCCTCGAGCTCCGTCGAAACGACACCGCGTGACTACCACGCTTGAGCCGAGGGGGTCTCACTACATGTCATCTTTATGGAGCCCCGTGGTTGCAACCGGTGGCTATCAGCGGCA
>WNGF01004993.1_pt1 | contig 17102 bp, 16 predicted proteins | sample 5400641 | NCBI WGS metagenome assembly WNGF01 (sample SAMN13153371, study PRJNA577476) | soil metagenome | isolation source: 80 cm soil or saprolite under grassland replicate 2 | place: USA:California | collected 2016-06-15
CGACAGGCGGGCGGTGGGCCAGACAGTCCGATCGGGTTTCCCAAGGCCCCACCCGCCCCACCCGCCCGGTGGATCGGCGGCGATTGGGTCGCCACAGTTTCGAACTGAGACACTACGCCAGGTGAGGCCGGTCCTCGGCCGAGCCGAGCCCTTCAGTGATCTGAATCCCGCGCCATCCTGCGGTTGGGGGGAGGCAGCGAGGAGTGAGCCTCAGGCGAGCGATGAGCGTCGGAAGGGGGGCGCAGCCCCCCTCCGAGCTAAGTGCAGCGGCCGGCGGCCAGATGGGGCTGCGCGCGGGACTCGAGGAGAGCGTACTCGCGACAGATCGCCTCGGCGACGCACGGCCAGCGGTGCTGCGCCGCCCAGCGCACGCCCTCGCGCCCGAGGCGCCAGCGCAGGTCGGCATCGCCGAGCAGGGCCTCGAGACGGCCGGCGAGCGCGGTCACGTCGCCCTCGGGAACGAGGAAGCCGGTGACGCCATCACGCACCGTCGTGGTCAAGCCGCCCACGCGCGAGGCGACGACGGGGCTGCCGCAGGCCATCGCTTCCAGCGCGACCATGCCGAAGGACTCGTAGTGCGACGGAAGCACGGTGACGTCGGCGGCGACGTAGTGAGTCCGGAGCGCTTCCTGCCGCTGAGCGCCGACGAACCGCACGAGGCCGCCGATGCCCAGCGTCTCGATGCGTCGACGAAGCTCCGCCTCGTGACCGTCCGACGGCTCGTCGGCCTCCCCGCCGACGATGACGAGCCGCAGGCGCCGGCCCCGCCGGTCGAGCAACGCCACGGCATTGAGCAGCGTCTCCAGCCCCTTGATCGGCGCCAGCCGGCCGACGTAGAGCACCAGCGGCCCCTCGGCGAGACCGAGCGCCGCCCGCGCCGCGTCCGCGGCGCCCGGCGTGAACAGCTCGGTGTCGACGCCGCAGGGGATGACGGCGACCCGCGCGGGATCCACGTCCGCGTGACGCACGAGATGGGCGCGCTCGGCGACGCTGGCCGCGACCAGCCGCTCGGCTCCGGCGATGATCCGCGCCTCTTCGGCCAGGCGGATCGTCGGCTCGAGATCGGCGACGCGACGAGCGACGCGGTTCTTCAGATCGCCGAGCGTGTGGAACATCTGCAGCATCGGCACGGACCACCGCTCGCGCAGCGAGAGACCGACGACCCCGGACAGCCAGTAATGGGCGTGGATCAGGTCGTAGTCGACGTCACGACGGAGCCGCCAGGCCTCGACGCCGTCGACGAATTCGTCGAGATGGTCGTGCACGCGCTCGCGCGGTAACGGAGCCTCGGGGCCGGCGGGCAAGTGCACGACGCGCACCGAGGCGGCCATGGGAACGACCCGCGGGATGGCCGGGTTCTGGGAGCGGGTGAAGATGTCGACCTCGACGCCCATGCGCCCGAGCTCGCGCGACAGCTCGCGCACGTAGACGTTCATCCCGCCCGTCTCCTTGGCGCCGAGCGCGGCGAGCGGGCAGGTGTGGACGCTGAGCATCGCGATGTGCAGTCTCATCGGAGCGTCACCCGATACACGTCCTCCGGGGTCGGGCCGAAGTCGTACTTGTAACGCTCCTCGCCGCGCAGGAAGTCGAACCGGTGCTTGCCGCGGGCGATCGCGTCGCGGATGACGTGGGCGAGCAGGACCACGCCGGGCGCGAGCGCCGACCGCTCCGGATCGAACCCCGAGTTGTAGAGCCCCACCGTGCCGTTCCATTCGAGGCACAGGAACGCGGCGAGGGGACCCCCGGGCTCGTCGAGCAGCCACAACCGCAGCCCGTCGGCGTCGGCCAGCGCCGTGGCCACCCGGCGGAAGAACGCCTCCATGCGGTCGTCCATGAAGCGCGCCTTGCCGACGCGGGAGCGCCGGTGCAGGACGAGGAAATCCTCGAAGCGGGACTCGACCTCGGGCCGCGACGCGAGCCCAATGGCGCGTGCCTCGGGAACCTCACGCTCGAGCCGTCGCATCTTCCGCCCGAGCTCGTGACGCTGCTTGCCGGAGAGCGCGGCGAGGTAGGCCTCCCACGTCTCGGGCAGTACCAGGACGGGACAGCGCTCCTCGAGCGTGATGGTGACGTCGACGCCATGCTGCGCGGCCAGCGCCGGCAGGCGGACGACGGTGGGCGAGGCCGCGGGCACCGCGGGCAGATCCCACGCCGGAGCCCCACCCGCGCGCGAGGCCAGGAGCGCGCCCCACACCTCGTCCTCACGTCCGGCTTCGGCCAGCACGTCGAGGTAGTCGGACACGTCGGCACCGCCGATCAGCTGGAGGACGTCGGGCGCGACCTCGTACAACGGCAGGAGACCTCGCAGATGGCCGCCATCATCCGTCACCCGACGGATCTGTACCCGATCGGGAGGCGCGAAGGCCCGCGCCCATTCGCTCTGCCAGGTCCAGGACAGGAACGGCGAGCGCAGCGCGGTGGCGGCATGGAGGGCCTGCCATGCGGAGGGCCCGACGGCGTCGAGCCCCTCGAGAACCTCGATCTTCACGCGCGGGGGCCGGGGGCGCCGGTCACAGCTCGTCGGCGGGACCGGACGACGGCAGGGAGTCCTGGCCGTCCTCGTCGCCCGTGGATTCGTTGAGCGCCTCGTCCACCACCTCGTCGAAGTCCTCGCCGACGTCGTCGCCCATCTCGCGGCCCATCTTCTTCATGAACCGGGCGACGCTGGCGGGGTCGTTCTCGTCGACATCGCCCAGGTTGGACGGATCGGCGAACGACTCGAGCCGCGCGTCTTCGGACTTGATCGTGGCGAAGCGGGACATCAGCCTGGTGAGGGCGGCCCCCCGGCAGCGGGGACACCGGGGCGGCTCGGCGGCGGACGGCCGCAGCACGAGCACGCTGACGACGCGGCGACAATCGCGACACTCGTACTCGTAAATCGGCATCGACTCGATTCTAGCATGCGGGTCCGGGGTGTTTCCCCCGCGACACCGCCGAGGGCACGGTGTCACGCGCACGCCGCCCGGTGACGCCCGTTGCTCGCAAACCCCGCGTGGAACAACGCGTCCGTGTCGGGCATTCTTCTTGCTCCGGACGGAGACGTCTGCGATGTCCCACGTACAGACCGCGAGTCAACAGGACGTGATCACCTGCGACAGCCTCACGAGCGTCGAGGAGCGGGAGCGGCGTCTCATCGAGGCCGTCGTCGCGCTCGCGCGCTCGCTCAGGGACGAGCGTGATCGGCTCGCCGCGCGGCTGCGGGAAGTCGAGCGCGAGCTGAACGCGCTGAGCGGAAAGCTCGATGCGGGCGACCCGGGCCCCCCCGGGCCGGACGCGCTCAGCGGCTTTCGAGCAGGCGTTCGAGCCGATCGACCGCCACGTCCCAGTCGAAGGCGCGTGTGACCAGCTCGCGGCCGGCGCCGGCGAGGCGACTCCGGAGCGGCGCTTCCGTGACCAGCCGCTCGAGCCGGGTCGCCAGGGCGTCGACGTCTCGCCGCGGCGCCACGAGCGCCGTCTCTCCGTCGCGCGCGTAGTCGCGACACCCGCCGTTGTCGTACGTCACCAGGGCGGCACCGCATGCCATGGCTTCCATCGCCGGCATGCCGAGGCCCTCGTCCCACGACGGGCATAGATAAATGTCGCTGCCGCTGTAGAGGCGGGCCAGCGCGTCCTGCGGCGGATTCGCGTGGAACTCGTCGTACGGCAGCGCGCGCCCCGGCGCCTTCAGGCCGAAGCCGACGAGGACGAGCCGAGTGCCGCGCCGGCGGACGCGGGCCACCGCGTCCACGCCGTCCGCCACACCCTTCCATGCGTAGTCGTGATGCAGCATGAGCACGCGCGGCGGTCCCTGCCGGCGCACGCCGGCGACCGGATGAAAGAGCGTCGGATCGACCGGCGTCACCAGCACCTCGGCGGCGGCGCCGAAGCGGTCACGCATCACGTCCCGCAGCCACGTGGAGATCACGATCTGGCGCAGCGGCAGCCGGTAGGTCGCGTCGACCCGCTCGGCGTCGCCGTGGTAGAGGCTCTCGTAGTGCTGCACCAGATAGAACTTGCGACCGCACCGCGGCCCGGCCGCGGCGACCACCGGTGCCGACCGCCAGGCCGTGGCGAGGAGCACGTCTGCGTCGGGCAACCGGCTCGCGTGCCAGCGGTCGACCCAGCGGACGCGAGCGGCCAGATCGGTCACGAACGTCGGGCCCCGGTGCCGCAGGTTCCGCCACCAGGCGCGCAGCGCATGCTTGGCGGGAACCTGGAGCTCGACGTCGTGCCCCTTCCGGGCGAGCCGGTCGGCATAGCCGAGGATCGCCCGCACGCCGCCCGCGATCCGCAGATGCGGGCAGAGGATCGTGATACGGAGCCGGCTCAAATGGCCATCGAGACCTGGCCCGTGCGGCGATACGCGGCGGGATCGAGCGGCACGTTGATGCACCAGACCTCGTCGGAAGCGAGCGCGCGCTCGAGCGCGGGCGCAATCTGCCCCGGCTCGGTGACGAGCGCGCCGCGACCACCGAGCGCCTGCACCATCACGTCGTAGCGCGTCTGGGGCAGCGACGTCGCCACCGCCCGCGCCTCGCCGAAGAACGACAGCTGGGGATTGCGGATCTGGCCCCATCCGCCGTCGTTGCCGACGATGCACGTCAGCGGCAGCCCGAACCGGACCGCGGTCTCCAGATCCATGCCGTTCAGACCGAAGGCGCCGTCGCCGGCGATCAGGAGCACGCGCCGCTCCGGGTGCAGGAGCTTGGCGGCGATGGCGAAGGCCGGGCCCACCCCCAGGCAGCCGAATGGTCCGGGGTCGAGCCACTGGCCGGGCCGATGCAAGGCGATCATCTTCGCCGCGCAGCCGACGACGTCGCCCCCGTCGCCGACGACGATCGTGTCGGGCGTGACGACCCGGGCGATCTCCGCCGCCCACCGATAGTGAGAGATCGGGACGGCCTCGGAGCGCGCTTCGGCGTCGAGACGCTGCCGCTCCTGGCGCTCCTTGTCCCCGAGCCGGCGGCGCCATTCCTCCCAGCGCGCGGGCAGCGCCGCGGGCAAGAGATCGCCGAGCTGATCCAGCACGCGGCCGATGTGCGCGGCAATGCCGACCTCCAGCGGCCGGTTGCGCCCGAGCTCGCCGGCATCGCAGTCGACCATGCACACCCGCGCGTCCTCGGCGAACGTCGGTGGACGGCCGTAGCCGAGGCGGAAGTCGAGGGGCGCGCCGAGCACCACGACGAGATCGGCGCTGGCGAGGGCGAACCCGCGCGCCTGCGCGAACGCGAGCGGATGGTCGGACGGAAGCACGCCTCGGCCCGCGCCGTTCATGAACACGGGCACGCCCGCCGACTCCGCGAACGTCGCCAGGGCCTTGGCCGCGTCCTCCCAGTAGACGCCGCTGCCCGCGATGACCACGGGCCGCTCCGCGCGCGACAGCAGATGCGCCAGGCGGACGACGGCGTCGGGATCGGCGAGCGCCGCGGTGCGGTGAACGTAGCCACGGGGCACGGGGGCCAGGCGCTCCTCGATCGACGTCATCAGGAGATCGACCGGGATCTCGACGAAGACCGGCCCCGGGCGGCCGGAGAGCGCCGTGCGGATCGCCGTCGTGAGGACCTCGGGGATCTGGCGCGTCTCGGGCACCGACCACGCACCCTTGGTGATGGGCCGCAGGAGCGCGACTTGCTCCATCTCCTGGAGCGCGCCGAGCCCGCGCAGGCCGAGCGGGGCGGCCCCGCCGATCAGCACGAGCGGGCTTCGCGCGGCGTGGGCGTTCGCGACCCCGGTGACGGCGTCGGTCACGCCCGGCCCCGCGGTCACGACCGCCACGCCGACGTTACGCGTGAGCCGCGCGTAGGCGTCCGCGGCGTGCGCCGCAACTTGCTCGTGCCGGACGTCGATGACGCGGATGCCTTCAGTGAGACAGCCGTCGTAGATCGGCAGGATGTGCCCCCCGCAGAGCGTGAAGACGTGCCCCACCCCGGCTTCCTTCAGCACGCGGGCGACGAGGTCGCCGCCGGTCACCAGAACTTCTCCCATCTGACGCTCTTGCGATCGAGCCCGCGCGCCATGAGCACGTCGCGGACGTCGTCGATCATCTGGCCGCCGCCCGACACGTAGGCGATCACGCCGGCGTCTTTCACGAGGCCGGTCACCACCTCGCGCGCCCTTCCCTGCCGGCCGCCCCACTCGGTATCGCGTGAGTCCACGACGGGATGATAGGCGAAGTGGGGGTCACGGCGCGCCAGGGACACGAGCTCCGCGTGGTACGGCATGTGCCCCGGGTCGCGGCCCCAGTAGACGAGCGTCGTCGCGCGTCCGTACCCGGTCTCCTGGAGATCGCCCACGATCGCCCGGATCGGGACGATGCCGATCTCCTCGGCGACGAAGAGGGGCGGCCGGGGATCCGAGCGCTGGAACACGAAGCCACCGAAGGGCGCCTTGAACTCGACCGTCTGCCCCGGCGTCAGACCGCGAAACCACGCCGAGCCGATCCCGCCCGGTGCGACGTCGGCGCACAGCGTGACCGAGCTCGGCGAGCGCGGCGTGGAAGCGATGGAGTAGGCGCGAACGTTCTTCGGCCCGAAGGGAACCGACACCCACTGCCCGGCGTCGAACGGCAGCTCCGGAGGCTCCTCCATGTCGAGCTCGGCCTCGAGGACGTCTAGAGCGATCGACCGCACGACGCGGACGCGAGCCCGGCAGGGACGCGGCTTCGCCGGCATGATGCTAGCGCGCGGAGAGCGTGGGCAGGATCTCGGCGGCGATCCGCTCGAGTTGATCCCGCTCCTCGGGGGCGTCACAGATCGGATTCAGCAGGAAGTAGGCGCAGCCGGCCGCCCGGAAGCGCTCGAGCTGCTCCAGGCATTGCGCGGCCGTCCCGATCACGCCGTACTTGGCCGCGAGGGGGCCGAAGTCCTGGGCGTAGCGGGCCGAGAGCCGCTTGACCCATCGCTCCCGTGCGGTCTCGTAGTCGCGGCCGAGGGTGATGAACGTCAGATGCGCGGTGACGAAGCCGTCCAGCGGCCGCCGGGCGGCGTCGGCCGCGGCGCGGATCTTCGCCACGCTCTGGGCGTAGCGCTCGGGCGCGACGACGTAGGAGACCCACCCGTCGGCCTGGCGTCCGGCCCGCGCCAGCGCCGCGTCCGAACGGCCGCCGATCCAGATGGGCGGGCCGGGCTCCTGCACGGGCTTGGGGTCGATCGACACGCCGTCGAAGCGCGTGAAGCGTCCGTGGAAGCTCGCCGGCGTGTCGCGCCAGAGCGTGCGGACGACGTCGATCGCCTCGGTCACCCGGGCGCCCCGCTCGTGGTGAGGCACCCCGACGACCTCGAACTCGCGCGGGTTCTCGCCGCCGACGCCGACGCCGAAGATCAGCCGGCCGCCCGAGAGAACGTCCAGCGTCGCCGTGACCTTCGCCGCCACCGCGGGCGGACGCAGGGCGAGCAGGTAGACCGCGGACCCGAGCTTGATCCGCTCGGTGATCGACGCGTACGACGCGAGCAGCGTCAGCGACTCGTAGAGCGGCATGTGGAACGACAGATGATCGCCGCACCAGACGGAGTCGAAGCCCAGCGCCTCCAGGCGACGCACCAGCGCGAATTGCTCCTTCGGCGGATGCATCGAGAGGAAGGCGCCGCAGGTCGCCCGGGACATCAACGAGGAAAGGCCTCGCGAACTCCCCCGTCGACGGTGAGCGTGCATCCCGTGGTCTTCGACGAACGGTCGGAGGCGAGGAAGAGCGCCGCCTCGGCCACGTCCTCGGGCAGGATGCGCACCCCGAGCAGGTTGCGCTTGCGGTAGAAGTCCTCGAGGTCCTCGACAGCGATCCCCTGAGCCGCCGCGCGCTGCCGCCGGACGTCGTCCGACCAGAGCTTGGAGTCCTGGAACACCGCATCGGGGTTCACGATGTTCGTGCGGATCCCGTGAGATGCGCCCTCGAGGGCAAGGACCTTCGCGAGCTGGGCCTGCGCGGCCTTGGCCGCCGAGTACGCCGCGAAGTCCTTGCCCGGCGCCATCACGTTCTTGGTCGCGATGAAGACCAGTGCCCCGCCGATCCCCTGGGCGATCAGCAGGCGCATGGCCTCGCGCGCGACGAGGAAATGGCCGCGGGCGTTGACCGCGAAGGACCGCTCCCAGTCCTCGAGCGCCATCCCCGCCACCGGCGCCGAGTGGGCGACGCCGGCATTGGACACGAGGACGTCGAGGCCGCCATACGCGAGCACCGTGGCCTCGAAGGCCGCGCGCACCGACGATTCGCTGGTGACGTCCATGGCGAGGCCGAGGGCGCGGCCGGCGCCGGCGGCGGCGGCGATCTCGTCGGCCGTCCGGGCGGCCCCGGCGCCGTCGAGATCACCGACGGCGACGTGCGCGCCTTCGGCGGCCAGCCGCCGCGCGATCGCGCGCCCGATCCCCGACGCCCCGCCCGTCACCAGCGCGATCCGCCGGGCCAGCTCCTTGTCCGGCGGGGCGAGCGTCAGCTTGTACAGCTCGAGCGGCCAGTACTCGACGTCGAACGCGTCCCTCGGCGAGAGCGAGACGTACCGGCCGAACGCCGAGGCGTTGCCGATCACGTCGATCGTGTGGTGATAGATGTCGCTCACGATCCCCGCGGTGCGGCGATCGCGGCCCGCCGTGAACATCCCGAGCCCCGGCACCAGCACGACGCGCGGCGACGCGTCCGAGAGCCGCAGGTCCGGCGGCCGGTGCGCGTCGACGTAGGCCGTGTAGTCGCGCGCGAACGTCTCCAGGCTCTGCGCGATGGCCAGAGACAGCCGCGCCCCATCGACCCCGGCCGCGACGTCGACGTAGCAGGGCAAGCGTCGCGTGTAGATCGTGTGATCCGGCGTCGCCGGGCCGACCTGCGAGACGGCCGGCGCCTCGACCGACGAGACGAACTCCGTGACCGCCGGTGAGTCGTCGAAGGTCACGATCACGCGGCGCGCCCGGCTGAGGAGCCCGCGCAGCCGCGGCGCGACGTCCACCGCGAGGTCGCGCCGCTCCGCCGCCTCGCGTACGGAAACCCGAGGCCCACCGAAGACCCGCCGGCCGTGCGTGCGCGCCGCGATGGCCTCCTCGGCGCGACCGATCAGCTCGATGGTCGCCTCGTAGGCCTCGCGGACCGTCGCGCCCCAGGTGATGGTGCCGTGACGCTCGAGCAGCAGCGCGCGGGCTTCCGGATGCTCGGCGATCGTGTCGGCCACGTCCTTGGAGATCCTGAAGCCGGGGCGCCGGTACCCGAGCGCGATCACGTCCTTGCCGTAGACGCCGCTCACGACGTCCTGCGCGCGATCGTTGTTGGTGAGCGAGACGATGGCGTCGGCGTGCGTGTGGACGACGGCGTGAGCGCCGACGAAGCCGTGGAGCAGCGTCTCGATCGAGGGGCGGGCGCCGCCCACGTCGACCAGGCTGTGGGCGAGGTAATCGACCATCTCCTGGTCGCCCATGTCCTCGCGGTCGAGGAGGCCGAGGATGTCGTCCATGCGCACGCCCGGGAAGTCCTTGCGCTGGACCGACTTGAGATCCGAGCCGCTGCCTTTCACCCGCAGGACGGGAACTTCGCGCCCACGGTGATCGCGCTCGACGGCCTTGATCGAGGTGTTGCCGCCACCCCAGACGACGAGTGAAGTCTCGGCGCCGATCAGGCGAGAGGCGTAGACCAGGAGATCGAGCTCGGAGAGTCTGGCGGCTTCGGCGTCATCCCAGCGCGACCGCATGGCAGATCACGATAGCACGCGCCGCCAACGCGCGATGGTTGACATCGGTCGTCCACGGCGCGATCGAGCCCTAGCTCGATCGCTCACGCGAAATGGGGGGGCTGGGGGGCCATTTCGGGGCCCCCCATGTCGGTCAAAAGATCGTGCCGCAGTCCTGCTTCGTCTTGTAGGCGCCGTAGCTGCCGCCGAGCACGGCGCCGGTGAGGCCACCGATCAGCGTGCCCGTGCCCGCGGCTTTTCCGCCGTTGGCGATCGCACCGCCGGCGGCGCCGAGGCCGGCGCCGAGCAGGCCGCCGATCGCGCCGGGCTTGGCGATCCGCCACGCGCGGCCACCGGTCGACGCGCAGTCGGCCGTCGCCACGGGCGTCACGCGTGTTGCGGTCCGCACGACGCGAGGGGCCGGCCGCGGCGCGACGGCGACGGAGGCCGGCCGCACCGCCACGGCGTGGACGGGTGGAGCGGCAGGCGCAGGCGGCAGCGGCTCGGCCGCGGCCGGCGTCGGGCTGATCGCACCGACGGATGCAGGGCGCATGAAGTAGGCGGTCGTCACGCCGGTGGATACTGCGGTGACGCCGATGAGTGCCATACCCGCTGCGGCGAGCTTGAAGGGGTGCGTCATGTTGGCCTCCTCGTCGACCTAGCTGACTGTGAGACGACACGGCGAGCGGCGCTATTCGGTGTCAGCAGACGCGATGGCATTTCCTACACCGCCACCAATTGACACGACGTCTGCTGGCGCCCTAGAGTGCAACCCTCATGCGGCGACTCGTGCCGGCCCTCGCCTGCCTCGCCTGGCTCGGGCTTCCGAGCGCCGCGTCCGCCGACGGCCTCATGCTGATCCAGGCCGGCGCGTTCTGGATGGGCAGAGACGGTGGACCGCCGGAGGAGGCTCCGCTGCATCGCGTGTTCGTGACCGATTTCTGGATCGAGCGTCACAAGGTGACGAACGCCGAGTTCGCCGAGTTCCTCGACGCCCGCGGCTGGCTCTCGCCGGACGGCGAGCGACGCTTCGATCACGACGACGCGGACGCGCGGATCCACCGGAGCGCCGTCCACGCGCCTCGGGGGAACGGTGAAGGGCTCCGCTGGCGATCCGCCCCGGGCTTCGAGCGCCATCCCGTCGTCGAGGTGTCCTGGTTCGGCGCGCGCGATTACTGCCGATGGAAGGGACGGCGGCTGCCGACCGAGGCCGAGTGGGAGAAGGCCGCCCGTGGCGACGATGGGCGTCCCTACCCGTGGGGAGCCGCGGCGCCCTCGGCGGAGCTCGCGGTCTACGGTCGCCCGTACAACGCGACCGCCCCGACGGACGACCGGCCGCGTGGCGCGAGCCCGTACGGCGTCCATGACATGCTCGGCAATCTCCGCGAGTGGACAGCGACCATCCTCCGGCCGTATCCCTATAAGGAGCTCGACGGCCGTGAATCGTGGTCGGGCGAAGGTCGCGTCGTGGTCCGGGGGGCGAGCCACGACGACCCGGCCGAGGAGCTCAGCCTGACGCGACGTCGATCCTACGATCGACGCGGCGCCGCGGCGGGACATCACTTCGTGGGATTCCGCTGCGCGACCTCCGAGGATCTGGGAGGCTATTGAGGGGGATGACGATGGCCGCGCCGCTCGACGACCTGATCATGAACTATCCGCTGACGCTCACGCACTTCTTCGAGCGCACGCGACGACTGTTTCCGAAGAAGATGCTGGCGACTCGCGTGCCGGGCGTCGGGTTGGTGCGGTCGACCTACGCCGATTTCGCCGACCGCACCGCGCGGCTGGCCACCGCCCTCGCCGCGCTCGGCGTCAAGAAGGGCGATCGCGTGGGAACCTTCGCGTGGAACTCGAGCCGCCATCTGGAGGTCTACTTCGCGGCTCCCCTGATGGGCGCGGTGCTCCACACGGTCAACATCCGGCTCTCGGCCCGGGACATCAGCTACATCGTCAACCACGCCGGGGACCGGGTCCTGATCGTGGACGCCAGCTGCTGGCCGACGCTCGAGCCGATCCGCAAGGAGCTCACGACCGTCGAGCACGTCATCGTCATGAAGGACACCCCCACCGCCGAGATCCCGCCGGGAGCCCTGGACTACGAGGCGCTCGTGCGGGAGGCGCGGCCGATGACGGACTGGCCGCGCATCGCCGAGACCGACGCCGCGGGCATGTGCTACACGTCGGGGACGACCGGCAATCCCAAGGGCGCCGTCTACACGCACCGCGCGATCTTCCTGCACTCGTTCGCCTCGTCCATGACCGACGTGCTGGGCATCTCCGAGCGCGACGTCATCCTGCACATCGTGCCGATGTTCCACGCCAACGCCTGGTGCGTGCCGTTCGCCGGCGTGCTGAACGGCTCCGCCCAGATCTTCGGCGGCCCCAGTCCCCAGCCTCGCGACATCATCGAGATCGTCCACCACGAGCGCGTGACTCTCGTCGGCGCCGTGCCCACGGTGTGGATCGCCATCGACCAGATCCTGGAGCAGGAGCCGCAGTGGGACATCTCGTCGATCCGCTGCATCCCCATCGGCGGCTCGGCGGCGCCGCGCGCGCTGATCGAGAAGTTCGACAAGAAGTACGGCGCCTTCATGCTCCACGCCTGGGGCATGACCGAGATGACGCCGCTCGGGTCGGTGTGCCGGCTCAAGTCCGACATCGACGCGCTGCCCGACGAGGAGCGCTACGGGTATCGCGCCAAGCAGGGCCTGCCCGTGGCCGGGGTCGACTTCCGGATCGTCGACGACGCCGGCCGCGAGCAGCCGTGGGACGGCCAGGCGATGGGCGAGATCCAGGTCCGCGGCCCCTGGATCATCCGGTCGTACTACGACAATCCGGAGTCCGCCGATCGCTTCACCGCCGACGGGTGGTTCCGCACCGGCGACGTGGCCACGATCGATCCCGAAGGCTACGTGCAGATCACCGACCGCACCAAGGACCTCATCAAGTCGGGCGGCGAGTGGGTCTCGTCGATCGACGTGGAGACGATGATCATGGCGCATCCCAAGGTGCTGGAGGCCGCGGTCATCGCCGTTCCGCATCCGCGGTGGGTCGAACGGCCGCTCGCCTGCGTCGTGCCCAAGCCCGGCGTGGCCATCGATCCCGCCGAGATCCTCGAGTTTCTCCGGCCGAAGCTCGCGAAGTGGGCGCTCCCCGACGCCGTGGAGATCATCGACGCCGTCCCCAAGACGAGCGTCGGCAAGTTCGACAAGAAGGTCCTGCGCGAGCGCTACAAGAGCTGGAGCGCGAAGGAGTAGCCCGATGTCGACCGTCCCGACCGATCCGACGACCGCCGATCGTGTCCGCGCCCGTGAGCTGCGCCGGGTCGTCCGCGAGTCCCGCGCGGCCAAGCTCCAGCTCGTGCGCTTCCTGTATTGCGGCAACGACGGGGTGATCCGCGGCAAGGCCTGCCACACGCGCTTCCTGCCCTCGTTCCTCGAATCGGGCGTCGGGCTCACGGTGGCCATGCAGTCCTTCAACATGCTCGATCAGCTCGTCGCCGAAGGCTCCTTCGGTCCCGTGGGCGAGATCCGGCTCACCCCCGACCCCGCGACGTTCGTTCCCCTGCCCTACGCGCCGCACTCCGCGCGCCTGATCTGCGACATGCTCACGCTCGACGGCGAGCCGTGGGCCGCCTGCCCGCGGAGCTTTCTCAAGCGGATGATCGAGCGCGCGGCCCGCCGGGGCTTCACCTTCAAGGCCGCCTTCGAGAACGAGTTCACCCTCGCGCGCCGCGAGGGAGGCCAGTACGTCCCGCTGGACCGCAGCCCGTGCTTCTCGACGATCGGCATGGACTCGGCGGCGCCGGTGATGGCCGACATCATCGAGACGCTCGTCGCCCAGGGCGTCTACCCCGAGCAGTACTACGCGGAGCTCGGCCCCGGGCAGCAGGAGCTGCCCGTGCGCTACGCCGACGCGCTGCGGGCCGCCGACAACCAGATCACCGTGCGCGACACGGTCCGCGGGGTCGCCGCGCGCCACGGGCTGCTGGCGTCCTTCGCGCCCAAGCCCTTCGTCGACGAGGCGGGCAACGGCGCGCACATCCACTTCAGCCTGTGGCGCGCCGACGACGGGCACAATGCGTTCCACGATCCGCGCGAACCGTACGGGTTGTCGGAGACCGGTCGCGCGTTCATCGGCGGAATCCTCGCGCATCTGCCGGCCCTCGTCGCCTTGACCGCGCCGACCGTGAACTCCTACCGACGGCTGCAGCCACGGTTCTGGTCGAGCGCGTACACGGCGTGGGGCCCGGACAACAAGGAAGGCGCGCTCCGTCTACCGTCCTCGCCTCGGGGCACGGAAGCGGAGTCGATGAACTTCGAGCTGAAACCCTCGGACCCGTCGAACAACCCCTACCTCGCGCTGGGCGGCGTGCTCGCCGCGGGCCTCGACGGCATCGAGAACAAGCGCGACCCCGGCGAGCCGGTGCACGTCGACCCGGACACGATGTCGGAAGCCGAGCGCAGCCGCCGCGGCATCCACCGCCTGCCCACCTCGCTCGGCGCGGCCCTCGACGCGCTCGAGCGCGACGAGGTCCTGCGTGCCGCCCTCGGCGAGACCCTCGCCAAGGAGTTCGTGATCGTCAAGCGCTCCGAGGTCCGCGGCTTCGAGGGCAAGGACGCCGGCTTCGAGATCGAGCAGCACTTCTACAAGTTCTAAATGAAGCGACGCTGGCGCATGCTGACCCTGATCATTGCCGTCGTGGCCGCAGCGCCCGCGGTGGGACAGGAGCACACACGGGTGGACGGGACGGTCCAGTCGATCGTCGATCGGTCGCTGACGCTGCGCGCCGACCGGCCCATCGTCCTCGGTCCCCCGCTGCTTGGCCTGCCCATGGCGCCGGGATCGACGCCGCGCGCCCACACCGGCCTCTACGTCGATCTCCGCCAGCTCGCGCCCGCCGAGTATGCGTCCATCCGGCCGGGTGACCGCATCACCGTGGCCGGCGTGATCTCGGACGATGGTCTCATCGCGACGTTCATCAGCCTGCGGCCGGGACCGCAATCCCCCTAGCCTGAGCACCGAGCGGCCCGTCGTCCTGTCCGGCCTGCCGATCGTCGACGGGCACGGTCATCCCCTCCTGCGCGATCCCGCCGACCTCTCGCTCGAAGCGTTCCTCGATCTCTTCACCGAGGGCCGTGCGGGCGCGATGCGCGAGCACGTCCGCCACACCGGCTACTACCGGCGCACCGTGCGTGCCCTGGCCCAGCGGCTCGGCGTGGCGCCGACGGCCGAGGCCGTGCTGGAGGCCCGCCGTCGGGTCGGAGCGGATGCCGCTCGCGCCCACCTCGACGAGGCCGGGGTGGAGACCCTGCTCGTCGATACGGGCTATCCACCGGACGCGATGCCCCTCGCCGAGATGCGGCAGCGGCTCGGCTGCGCCGTCCACGAGGTCGTGAGGATCGAGACGTGCGCGGAGCGGCTGCTTCCGCGCCGCCTGCCCTACGGCGATTTCGTGGAGGAGTTCCGGCGGAGCCTCCTCGGCGCCGCCCCCGACTGCGTCGCCTTCAAGACCATCGTCGCCTATCGCTCGGGACTCGACGTCCGCGCGTGGAGCGTCGACGAGGGCGCCGCCTCGTACGCGCGGGCCCTCGCCGCGATCTCTCCCGACGGCCGCGTCAGGCTGACCGACAAGCCCGTCCTCGACCGGCTCGTCGAGGTGACGCTGGAGGTGGCGCGCGAGACGGGGCGGCCGCTCCAGGTGCATGCGGGCTTCGGCGACCCCGACATCGACCTCCTGCGCGCGAACCCGCTGCTCCTGCGTCCGATCCTCGAAGATCCCCGGTGGGCGGAGATCCGCGTCGTCCTGCTGCACATGGCGTATCCCTACGCGCGGGAGGCCGCGTTCATGGCCGCCGTGTGGCCGCAGGTCCACCTCGACCTCTCCCTCGCCCTGCCCTTCCTCGGTCCCGGCGCCGTCCCGCCCCTGATCGAGATCCTGTCGCTCGCGCCCTCGAGCAAGCTCATGTACGGCTCCGACGTCAGCGCGCTGCCGGAGCTGTTCGCGATGTCGGCGACGTGGGCACGATCGGCGCTCGGCGAGGCGCTCGGCTGGCTCGTCGAGCGTGACGGCCTGTCTCGGATGGAAGCCATCGACATCGGCAGCGCGATCCTCGGAGGCAACGCGACCGCGCTCTATCATCTCCGCGCTTCGGCCTGAGGACCGTCCGCTTGCCGCACCGCGTTGGCCGCGTTGGCGACGGCTGGGAAGCGGTCCTATGATTCGCTTAGCCCACAAGGATCCGTCCCGGGCTTGTTGTCCGAGCCGCAGCGAGCCTACGAAAGGAGCGCGAATCATGACCGCTCGACCCGGCATCCCAACCATCCCGACCTCGGCCTCGGCCGAACTCGCCGTCGACACGGCGCCCGTTCTCGATTTCTCACGGATCTATCAGCAAGGATTCGTCGCCGGTCTCGTGGGGGCGGCGACGGTCGCCCTGTGGTTTCTGCTCGTCGACACCCTCAATGGCCGTCCGTTCTACACCCCGACCGTGCTGGGCACGGCGCTGTTCCGGCACGGCTCCGGACTCGGTTCTCCGGACGGCCTGCCGATCTCGTTCGAGATGGTCTGGATGTTCACCTGGGTGCATGGCCTCGTCTTCGCCGCCATCGGAGGCATCGCCTCTCGCCTGCTCGCCCTGGCCGAAGGGAACCCGAGTGTCGGCTTCGGGATTCTCCTGTTGTTCGTGGTGTTCGAGTTCGGCTTCACGGTCGCCGCGATGGTGCTCGCGGCCCCGGTTCTGCTCGCGCTGACATGGCCGGCCGTGCTCATCGCCAATCTGCTGGCGGCGGCGGCAATGGGAGGATATTTCCACCTGGCACACCCGGAGCTCCGGATGAGACCGTAAGCGCGTTCGTCTTCCGCGCGCTCGCCGGCGCGTAGTGTCTCAGTTCGAACCCTGACTGCCCGTTCGCCGGGCGGGAGAGACGGGTGGGCCTTCGGAAACCCGATCGGACCGGCTAGCAGTCCGCCTGAATGTCGGTAACCGGTACGCCTGTCACGACGTACTACGACGGGTTCCCCAAGGCCCACCCGTCTCTCCCGCCCTCCCCGCGGCGCTCGGGCCGCGCAGTCGTGCATCGAAGGACGCTCGTGGAATTGACCGACGATCACGGCCGCACTCAAGCCTGTCGTCGGAAGGTTGGGGGCACGCACTCTCTTCCGGTCGCGCACGAGCGCCTCGCCCCTCGAGTCCTCGATCCGACCGTGAGCACCGCGGAGAGGGCGGGCGGGGGGGTGGGGCCTTGGGAAACCCGTCGTCGTACGTCGGGACAGGCGTACCGGCAACCGACCGGCGGGCGGTGGGCCAGACAGTCCGATCGGGTTTCCCACGGCCCCCCCCGCCCCACCCGCCCGGTGGATCGGCGGCGATTGGGTCGCCATAGTTTCGAACTGAGACACTACGCGCCGGCGGCGGCATTCCTTGACAGGACAGACGCGCCTGTCTACAGTCGTCCGACGTTTGCTCCACGCCAACC
>WNGF01008329.1_pt1 | contig 17098 bp, 16 predicted proteins | sample 5400641 | NCBI WGS metagenome assembly WNGF01 (sample SAMN13153371, study PRJNA577476) | soil metagenome | isolation source: 80 cm soil or saprolite under grassland replicate 2 | place: USA:California | collected 2016-06-15
GGCTTCGCCTCGAGGAAGCGTTGACTCGGGAACCTCGCCTACGGGGCGAAGGACTCGCAGGCGCCGGCGTCTACTACGACGCGTGGACGGACGATGCCCGGCTCGTCCTCGCCGTCGTCAAGGATGCCGCGGCGGAAGGCGCGGTTGTCGCGAACTACGCGGAGGCCTCGGAGCTCGTCCGCGAAGAGGATGAGGTGCGCGGTGTCCGCATCGTAGACAACATCACCGGCGATCGCTTCGACGTCCGCGCGAGCGTCGTCGTGAACGCGACCGGGGTCTGGCTCGATCGTCTCCGAACCCCGAAGCCGCACCCGACGATCCGGCCGACGAAAGGCATCCATATCTTCGTGCCGCGCGCGAGACTCGGGCACCATCAGGCGATCGCGCTTCCGGTGCGGGACGGCCGCGTGGTCTTCGTGCTCCCGTGGGGAGACCTCACGCTCGTCGGCACGACGGACACGGACTTCGCCGGCGACCCGGACGTCGTCGTCCCCGATGCGCCGGAGGTGGACTATCTGCTGTCGGCGGTCAACGAGGCGTTCCCGGAAGCCCGGCTCGCTCCCGAGGACGTCGTCAGCGCGTATGCTTCCCTCCGCCCGCTCCTCCGGAAGGACGGCCAGGAAGCGTCCGAGTCCGAGGTCTCCCGGGAGCACGAGATCTTCGAGGACGAGGATGGGCTGGTCTCCGTGGCCGGCGGCAAGCTCACGACGCACCGCGCGATGGCCGAGGAGGTCGGGAGGCGCATCGTGGCCCGGCTCGGTCGCCGTGCGCCGGGGTCGACGAGGAACCGCCCGCTCGGTCCGAGCGCCTCCCCGCTCGACGACTTCACGAACCTCGGACTCGACGAGGCCTCGGCCTCGCACCTCCAGATGCGATACTCGCTCGAGGCGGTCCAGCGGAATCTCGAGTCGCCCGGGGCGCGCGACCGAATCGTCCATGGGCGGCCCCACATCTGGGCGGAGGTCGATCTCGCGGTGCGCGAAGAGATGGCGCTCCGCCTGTCCGACGTCCTCGTGCGACGGCTCGGGCTCTTCTACGAGGCCGCGGATCAGGCGTTCGGCGTCGCGGTGCAGGTCGCCTCCCGGATGGGCCGGATCCTCGGATGGAATCCGCGCACCATCGAGGATGAGATCACGGCCTACGCGGAGCTCGTCCGGACGCATCGCGCGTTCCGGAAGGACCATGGCGGCTGAGACGGTCTTCATTGTGAACCCGGCTTCCTCGAACGGGAGGACCGGCCGCCGCTGGCGGACGCACGAGGCCGATCTCCGGAGGGAAGTCGGTGGGGCGTTCGACGTGCGCCGGACCGAGCGGCGGGGACATGCGATCGACCTGGCGCGTGACGCGCTCGCGGCGGGGGCGCGGACCGTCGTCGCGGTCGGCGGGGACGGCACGCTGAACGAGGTCGTGAACGGCTTTCTCGCAGACGATGGGCGGCGCCGCACGCCGGACGCACGCCTTGCGTTCCTTCCCGTCGGGACGGGATCGGACTTCGCCCGGACGTTGCCGATGCCGCGGTCGGCGGAGGCGTTGGCCCGCCTCCTGCGGGAGGGTCGGATCCGCAACGTCGACGCGGGGCGATGCGAATTCCTCGAAGGAGGCGTTCGGCGATCCCGCTACTTCATCAACATCGCGGAGTTCGGCTCCGGTGGAGCCGTCGTCGACCGGGTGAACCGCACGACGAAAATCCTCGGAGGGCGAATGAGCTTCACAATCGCGATCCTCCGCACGCTGCCGAAATACCGGAACACCCGCGTCGTGTACGAGGCGGACGGCGGCGGGCCGCGCGAGGCCATCGTGAACGACTTCGTCGTCGCGAACGGGCGCTACTTTGGTGCGGGCTTGCTCCCCGCGCCGACGGCGGACCTCGAGGACGGCCTCCTCGATGTCGTTGTCTTCGGCGACATCGACTTCAAGACCGCTCGCCGGAACCTGCCGGCCCTTCGCCGGGGAGAGCATCTCACGATGAAGGAAGTCACGACGTTCCGCTGCCGATCGATCGTCGTGCGGTCGCAGGAGGAGATGATCGACCTGGACGGCGAATACGTCGGCCGCCATCCGCTCCGCTTCGATGTCGTGCCGAAAGCGGTGCCGATCCTCTCGGAATAAGAGATAGCCCCGGGCAGATTCGAACTGCCGTCGCGAGGTCTCCCTTCGGTCCGTGAGGACCGATCCAGAGCCTCGAATCACTGGCCCGCGACCGAAAGCCGGTCACGATTGGCCGCTAGACCACGGGGCTGCGCGCAATTCAACGGGTAGGACGTATTTTTGCCTTCCTACTTGGCGGCTTCGTGCAGTCGGCGGAGGACCCAGTCCTTCTCGAGGACGGCGAGGAACGGCGCCGCGCGAGGGCCGCGCTCGCTCCCGAGCAGGACGAGATAGAGGTCGCGAAAGAAACGGCTCGTCTCGACCGGCAGGCCTCCGCCCTTCGTCAGAGAGACCATCGAGTCCTTGATCGCGTCCTCCGTCCACGCCGCGCGGGCGGCCTCGTCCGAGTACAAGCGGAGGGCGGATCGATCTCGGTCGTCGAGCTGCGCGGCGACGTCCGGCGTCAGCGCCTCCAGCAGGGTCACGCGGTTCTCCCTCGCGTACTTCTCGACCCACACGCGCGCTTGCTCGATCCGGCGGGCGATCCGCGCGCGCTCGGGCGCCGTCGGCGCGCGGGCCAGCATGCCGGTGTCGCGCATCCGGTTCAGGGACCACTCGAGCCGTCCCGTCTCCGGGCTGATCTGCGAGAGGAACGCCGCATGTCGGTACGAGAGGGTGAACGGCTTCCGCTTCGGCGGGGGCGCCAGCTGCGCCAACCCGAAGGCGCGGGCTTGGTCGTCCTCGTCCCCTTTCCGCTCCGCGGCGTAGAAGGCCTCCTCCGCCCGGTCGTACGCGTCGTGGTAGGCGTCCACCCGGGAGAGGTCGAGCACGATCCGGCGGAAGATCGGCGTGAACGCGTACGCGTACCGAAGGACCTCCGGGTCGCCGACCTCGACCCATTGGCCCGGCGTGAAGCCGAGGAAATCGGACGAGCCCATGTCCCCCAGGTCCTTGCCGCGGTCCGCGATCCCGACCCACTCGTACGGGATCCCCATCGGGGCCCGGAAATGCATGACCGTCTCGGCGACGTCCTTGCACGAGTCGCGCGATCCGCCCGGGGTCGCGTGGTCCTTGCCGAACGGTTCGATGTCGACGCGGTAGACCTTCCAGAGGGCGGGCCACTCGAGCCGCCAGTTCAGCTTGCCTTTCTCGACGGACGAGGTGCCTTCGTCCCCGCACCGAGGGCAGCGGTACGTCGCCGTGGTCCCGACGATGGCGAGCGTCTGCGCGCCGATCGTCTTGCAGGCCTCGCAGAACGCCTCGAACGGGATCCAGCCGTCCGGATACGGTCGGCGGGCGCGGTACTTGTTCACGACCGCCCGCACCTCCTCCGCGCGGGATGCGAGGTCGCGGACGAGCGCCTGCATCTCCGGATGCTGGTACGCCTGCGTCGTCGTGACGATCCGGACGTCGGGCGCGAATCTCTCGAGGACGCCTCCGAAGTCCTGCCAGTAGTGGTCGACCCAGTTCGCATGGCATCCGAACGGGTCGGGCACGTCGATGAGCCGCCGACCCAGGTAGGCCCGCCCGTCCTCGTGGGCGAACTGCGCGATCTGCGCCGGCTTCGCCTTCCATTCGTCTTGCGTGTACAGGACGAGGCTCTGGAGCGGATGACGGCCCATCTCGCGGAGGCTGCGGGTCAGGAACTGCGAGAGCGCGATCTCCCCCCGGAGTCGGCCGACGTGCTGGAGGCCGCTGACGCTCAGACCCGCGTTGATGACCAAGTCGCTCTTCTCGCCGACGAACGCCTTCGCCTGGACGAAGAGATCATCGTACCAGTGGGTCAGCGAGGGTCACCGGTCGCGCAGATGGGACGACGGGCCTAAAGGTTTACGGGCTCTCGCGACACGAGCCAGATCAGCCCAACGAGCGCCGCAACTCCCGGGAGGATCAGGAGCCACTCGAATCCGCCCGATGCCCCTCGGAAGACGTACAGCAGTTCGAGCATCAGGCCGAGCAGGAACAGCGTCACGGCGAACTCGATGAAAGACCAGTCTCGTCGCCTGCGAGCCTTCCGCCTGCCGCGCGGCCTCCACGCCGCCATGGGAAAACCATGTGGTTTTCACCCCTCTTAATGGTTGCGCCTTTGCCGCATGCACGGGGGGCCGTTCGCGGACCCTCGCGTGCAAATCAGATCGACCGTGCGCGGATCAGTGCGCGAAGCGGCACGCCCGCCAGATCGTCGAGGGCCGTCTTGTTCACGAGCACGACGGCGAGGACGGCGGTCCCGCCGATGTCGTGGACGTCGCCGATCGCCGCCTTCAGCGTGTCGCCCGTCGAGACGACGTCGTCGACGAGGACGACTTTCTTCCCTTGTGGGGACGCGTAGTTCGAGGAGAACGCGCCGCCTTTCCCGTGGCGCTCCTGGCTCGGCCGGTAGATAATCAGTTCCTTGCCCAGTTCCTCGCTGATCAGCGCGGCGAGCGGGATCCCGTTAATCGCGATGCCGAGGATCGCATCCGCGTCGATCTGCCGCTTCTCCATCTCCTCGAGGGCGATGTCCGACATCGCCGCGGCCATGAAGCCGATGCGGTTCCCATAGACGCCGACGGACCGCCACCCGATCTTCACGTCCTTCGGCGGCTCGCCGCCCTTCACCCCGCGCGTGAGGAGCCACGTGACCGTCTCCGGGGACAGGTGCAACTCGTCCGCGATTTCTTTTTCCGAGAGGCCCTTCTCCTTGTACTCGAGGGCTTTCTTCGCGATCGCGTTCACGTCTTTCATGCGCTCCCCCGGTCCGACGCGCGCGATGCGGAGGTCGCGATATTAAGGTATCGACCCGGAGGCTCCTCCCTTCAGACGGCGGCGTCGTGCAGCCGCCGCAACTCCTTCGTCTTGTGCGCGAAGATCTCCCGCATGTACTTCATGCCGCAACTCCTTCGTCTTGTGCGCGAAGATCTCCCGCATGTACTTCATTGGAAGCGACCCGCTTCGAGTGAGACAGCGTCTTGAGGTCGATTCCCTCGAGCTGGCGCAGGAACGCCTTGACGTGGGATCGTTCCTCGAACTCCGCTTCGTAGGTGGCCGGAGGCACGAGGTGGTCGTATTCGTGAATGCCCGCATGGGTCGCGAAGCTCGGGTTCCACCGAATGTACCAGTCGACGACTTCCTTCGAGACCCCGTCCAGCTCGGCGTCGGACATCGGGGCGGGCATCGCGCCTCCTCGTTTATCCTTGTCGCGCCGTCACACCGGGACACGGCGGCCGCTCTTGTCGCGCCGGTAGCGGCCGAACTCCTCGAGGCCCGCGAGTTGGTCGGCGGTGAAGATCGGGCCGTCGTAGCACACGAGCTGGCTGTCCAGCGAGCAGGCATCGCAGATGCCGATCCCGCATTTCATGTACCGCTCGAGGCTCGCCTGAACGGGGATCCCGCGCTTCCGGCCGAGGTCCACGACGGCCTTCATCATCCGCTCGGGCCCACACGTCAGGATCTGGTCGAACGACTCGCGGTCCATCAGCTTCTCCGCGAGTGGAGGGGCGAAGCCGGCGAACCCGCGCGAGCCGTCGTCCGTCGCGATGTGGACCTCCCCGCTCGCGTTCGCTCGATCGACGAACAGGAGTTCCTCCGCCGTCCTCGCGCCCACGGCCGTCACGACGCGCGCGCCCTGCTGCGCGAACGCCTCGATCGCGGCGATCATCGACGCCATCCCGCTGCCGCCGCCGACCGCGAGGATCCGTTCCCCCTCGAGGCGGAACGCGTTCCCGTAGGGCCCGCGCACGCCGATGCGGTCCCCCGCGTTGTATGCCGCGAGGGCGTGGGTCGCGTCCCCGTAATCGCGGACCGTGATGCCCTTCACGCCCCCGAGGTAGGACAAGGCCATGGGCAGCTCGTCGTACCGCGGGATCCAGACCATCAGGAACTGGCCCGGCTGCTCGGCGAAATCCGCCCGGAAGCGGTACGTCGTCGTGGAGGGCGTTTCCCGGACGATCTCCAGGAGGGGCACGACCTGGATCCTAGGCATGCGCGACCCCGATCGCCTCGGGCACCGAGCCGAAACCCGCTTCCTCCAGGAGAGAGGCCATCTCCTTCGCGATCTCGTCGAAGACCCCGAGGCCCTTCGAGATAATCGCGGTCCCGACCTGGACGGCGCTCGCGCCGGCCATGATGTACTCGAGGGCGTCCCGGCCGGACCCAATGCCGCCGACGCCGACGACCGGGATGTGTACCTTCTCGCAGATGTCGTACACGGCCCGCACGCCGATCGGCCGGATCGCGGGGCCGCTGAGCCCGCCGAAGCGATTCGCCAGGGAGGGCATCTTCAGCTCCGGCGTGATGGCCATCGCCTTCATCGTGTTGATCGCGACGATGCCGTCGGCACCGCCTTCTTCGGCCGCCATCGCGAAGGTCGCGATGTCCTGGACGTTCGGGGAGAGTTTCGGGAAGACGGGGAGGGAAACCGCGTCCTTGACGGCGCGGGTGAATTCCCGCACGGCGTCTTCGTGCTGGGCGATCTCCGTGCCCAGGCCCTCCGCATGGGGACACGACAAGTTGAGCTCGATCGCCTTCACCCCGTACGTCGCCATCTTCGCCGCGACGCTCGCGTACTCGTCTGCGTCCTTGCCGTAGACGGACCCGATGACGACCGCGTCGGCGGCGAGAGCGCGCTTCACCTCGTGCTCATACTCGACGATGCCTGGATTCGGCAGGCCGACCGCATTGAGCAGGCCCGCGTCGAGCTCGACAATCGTCGGGTTGGGATAGCCCTCTCGGGGCTCCGGGCCGACGCTCTTTGTCACGACGGCCCCGGCGCCCGCCCGGTACACGCGGGCCATCGAGCCGCCCGTCTCGTCGAGGAACCCGGACGCGAGCATCGTCGGGTTCCGAAGCTTCACCCCGGCGATCTCGGTCCGGAGGTCGACCATCTCGGCGCACCGAATCGACGGGACCGCTAAAGGCTTTGGGTCGGGGCGAATTTCATATCGTCCGACATATCAAGAGGTCGTCCTTGCCGAACGGTCCGCAGTCAATCGGATTGCCCATGTCCGCGGTGGCCGCGGATCGCCCCTCGAAGGGGGACAGGCTCAAAACGATCGACATTGTCTCCAACGGACCTGAAGGCCCGACGAGGATCAGGTGGATCGCCGCGGCGATGTTCGGCGTTCCAGCAGACCAATTGCCGAGCCGGAGGAAGTAGGTGTCCCAGCCGTTCGGGACCCGGTCGGCGGCAGGCGGACGTCCAGCCGATCGCCAGAGCCCACGAGGCCGTCCGAATCGGCGTCGAGGAACCGCAAGGTCCCGTTCGCCGAGGCCGGCGCTGCGAGGGACGTCATTCGGTCTGCCACCACGAATCCCACGAGGTAAGAGCCCCCCACGGTTGCGGAGGCCGCGAGGTACAACCCCGCCGCTGCATCCGTCAACCCCTTCGCGGAATCGATCGGCCTTCCGCCGGGCGACGTCGGGAGGGCCTTGAGGAGGTCGACGGGAAGCGCATCGGGGCTGTAGCGCGTCCCGTTGAGCGAAGTAATCTCGTAGCCGCTCCATCCGCCCACATCCGTGCCGTTGTACGTGAGCGTCATGTTCCGCACACGGGAGACCGCGTCGTAGACGACGCCGATTGCGCGGTAGAGGGCGGGGAAGGGGCAGGCGAGTTGCGGCGTCCATACGGTCGGGACGCCGTTGATCGTGAACGGCTGCATGTGGAGCGTCGTCTGGTACGATTCCCCGGCCGCGTAGGAACCGTTCGGATCCGCGACGAGGTTCAACGTCCAGGGAACCGCTCCGGTGCAGAATCCGTTGTCGTCCAGTTGAAGGTAGACGCGCGGGCCGTAGCTGGAAATCTCTCGGCCGACCGCCGTGATCCTCCCCTGGAGGGAAATGTCGCTCCCGGCCTGCAGGTGCTCCATGGACAGGACCTCGCCGATGGACCGCGGGCGGAGGATCTCCCAGGCCGCGAACGCAGCCACGGGGATGGCGACCGCCACGACGATCGCGGCCCACTTCCTCCGGTTCAGCTTCCGTCGAGGAGGTCCTGGGACTGGACCCGACGGCTCCACGGACGTGCCGATGGATCGGCTGGCCCTAAAGACTTTGGTCGGCCGAACGAGCGACCCAGCATTCGCCCGCAAGGCCGTCGCTGAGCGAGGTACGCCCACCCGCTTCTCCATCTATATACGCCAGGAACGGTATGCGTCGTCCGGGAGGACTTGGGGGAATGACGGTCGAGCAGAACCTTCGCATGGTCGAAGCGGCGTTTGAAGCGATCAACGAGCGAGACTGGGACCACCTGTGGGGGCTTCACGTGGACAACATCGTCATGTCGGTCCCCGACCTGCCCGATCCTCTGAAGGGTCGCGAAGCGGTCCAAGGACGGCTCCAGGCTTGGGCGGAAGCTTTGCCAGACCTCTCGTGGAAACGCGTGCGAGGCTTCGGACAAGGAGATTGGGTGTGCATGGAACTCCTGATCACCGGAACGCACAAAGGCCCACTTCGCCTCGGGCTCGGCCAGGCGGCGCTCAAGAAGCAGGGTGACAAACCCGTTCCCCCCACCGGGAATCGAATCGAGCTTCGAGGGTGCGTCGTGTACAAGGTGGAACGGGGCGAGATTTCCGAGAGCCACATCTATTACGACCAACTCGACTTCATGAAGCAGCTAGGCCTGGTACGCTAGACCGCGGGGGAGCGCCCGCTTCGTCCGATCGGCCCGGGCCGCCGTCGTACGGATTGGCTCGCGCCTCCCCCGAGAACCTTTATTGGGACCGCCTCGCATCGGATGAGCGATGCGTGTTGCGGACTTGGGTCTCGATCCCCGAATTGTGGAGATCCTGAAGAAGCAGGGGATCGAGGAGCTGTATCCGCCGCAAGCCGACGCGATCGGCCCCGCACTGCTCGGCGAGAACCTCGTCCTCGCGATCCCGACCGCGAGCGGCAAATCCCTGGTCGCCTATCTCGCAATCCTCGCGTCGGTTCTCCGAGGAGGGAAGGCCCTCTACATCGTCCCGTTGCGCGCGCTCGCAGCGGAGAAGTACGAGGCCCTCAAAGACTTTGAGCCCCTCGGGATCAAGGTCGGGATTTCGGTTGGGGATTACGACTCGGCCGATCCGACCCTCGAGAAGCTAGATGTCATCGTAGCGACCTCCGAGCGAGCGGACTCTCTCCTGCGCCATCGCACAAACTGGCTTCAACGACTGAGCGTGGTCGTCGCCGACGAGGTGCATCTCATCAACGATGCGGATCGTGGGCCGACACTCGAGGTCACGCTCGCGAAGCTTCGCCAGGTGAACCCGAAGGCGCAGGTGCTCGCCCTCAGCGCGACGATCAAGAACTCCGAGGAACTGGCACGCTGGCTCGAAGCCGAGCACATCACGAGCGAATGGCGACCCGTACCCCTCAAACAAGGAGTTTACTTCGACGGCCTCGTCCACTTCGCGGACCAGACAATCCAGGAGGTCAAGGTTCGGGAAGACGACATGTCCGGCCTCGTGACCGACGTCTTGGCCTCGGGAGGTCAAGCGCTCATCTTCGTGAACACTCGGCGGTCCACAGAGGCTCTGGCCAAATCGTTGGCACGAGACGTGCGCGAGGCGCTGAGTGAGAAGGAACTTGATCACCTAGACAAGCTTGCGGACCAACTCGTCCGTGGACAAGAGGAAGCCACCTCGATGGCCGCGCGCCTTGGCAAGTGTATCGATGGGGGCGTCGCGTTCCATCATGCGGGTCTCACGAACGACCAGCGAAGCATGGTCGAAAAGGAATTCAAGAAAGGGCGCGTCAAATGCATTGTGGCGACTCCGACCCTAGCGCAAGGTGTGGACACCCCCGCGAGACGGGTCGTGATCCGGGATCTGAACCGATTCGATGTGAACTTGGGACTGTCTCCGATCCCCGTGATGGAGGTCAAACAGATGTGCGGACGGGCAGGTCGACCTCGTTACGACCCCTACGGTGAGGCAATCCTGTTCGCGAAAGACGAAGACGACATCGACGAACTGATCCAGGACTATTTCCTCAGCGAACCCGAGGCGATTGAGTCCAAGCTCGGGTCGGAGCCCGCCCTTCGGATGCATATCCTCGCGAACATCGCGACGGGCCATGTGGCCACGGAAGAGGAACTCTTCGCGTTTTTCAACCGCACGTTCTTCGCGTTCACCGGCGACGTCCATACCATCCGGGGCAAAGTCCTCGAGGTTCTCGAGTTCCTCGCGAAAGAGGACTTCATCATTCGACACGACGGATTCCTGAAGGCCACGTTCTTTGGAAAGCGCACGAGCGACCTGTACATCGATCCGCTCAGCGCCGTCAAGATGCGCGACGCGCTCCACCAAGCCCGCGACGACCGTTTCTTCCACCTATGGACCATCTGCACGACGCCGGACATGCCGAAGCTCTACCTCCGTCGGGGCGACTATGCGTGGGTCGAACAGAAAATCGAGGAAGCGGATCTGACCTTCCCGGTCGAGGACTATGACTTCTTCCTCGCCGAGGTCAAGACGGCCTCCCTCCTTGACGACTGGAGTACGGAGCGGACGGAGGAGGAAGTCACGAAGAGGTTCGGGGTCGGCCCCGGGGACATCCGCCGCATGACGGACCAAGCGGAGTGGCTCCTGTACTCGATGGCGGAGCTGGGCCGGATCTTCAACAAGAAGAAGGTCCGCGCGCTCACCCGCCTCACGATCCAAGTGCAGTACGGCGTCAAGGAGGAACTCCTCGAGCTCATCTCGCTCCGCGGCGTCGGCCGCGTCCGCGGTCGAGCGCTGTTCCAACGCGGATTCAAGACCCTCAAGGATCTGCAGAAAGCGAACCCGAACGACCTCTCGCGCATCCCCACGATCGGAGCGACGTTGGCGGGGAAGATCAAAGAACAAGTCGGCGCCCCGGTCGACGTCCGGGAGATCGAGGGCCAAGCGGCGCTGGGGGACTTCGGATGACGTACTCGATCGGGGGAGCCCGGGTCACTGTCGGAGACGTCGAATCGATCATCAGTCGGGCCCGCGAGTGGGCCTCAAGGAACGAGTCGGAAATCCTCCTCGCAGACGCGCGTGGGGTCTTCGGACGAGACCACCTCGAGAGTGCGGTGCGGCACGGATTGCGGGCCGAATCCGCGGGGACCATGGTGGCGCGTTCCGTGTCCATGGAGACAATTCGGTATCTGGCGGCCCAGAGACAGGTCGCCGACGCACTACGGGTCGCAGGCATACGCAGGGGGACGGGCCGCATGGCGATCGTAGTCTTCGGAACAGGTTCCGTGAACGACGTGGTTGCGGAGTTCGGCTGGACCCGCGATGACTCGGTCCTCGATGCCCTCGGCAAGGACCTCGAGGCGCTCGGTGTGGGGTCCGGCGAACAAGAAACTGTCCCTTCGGACCGCGTCCAAGACCTCGCCCTCGAACGACTCGCGCTCGTCGACGTCGAGAAGTGATTATCGCGTGCGTCGTCCGCAATCAGAAGTGCCAGTACCCGATGAACCAAGCCAGGGTCACGCCGAGGATCGCGAGACCGGCAAACAGGAGGAAATAGAATAGTGTTGGGTCTTCGCGGGCGACCAAGTCTCGATCTCGGCGCGCTGCGAAGTCTCGGTCCGCCGAGGTCTCCGGTATCACCGGGACGACCTGATCGACCCTAAGATTCTTCGCCACCGACAGAGTCGTACCCGGATAATGGGGCCACGTCACTCTCATGAAGATAGACAACGAGGCTACTTAACTTTGTCCGGGAAACCCGGGCGATTGCGGCGGCCAGGATTCGAACCTGGGAACCCCTAAGGGACGAGACCCTAAATCTCGCGCCGTTTCCGAGCTTGGCTACCGCCGCGGGGGTGGAAGCCGCGAGGGGATTGAAAATCTTCCGCCCAGGGCAGTCCAGGGTCTTCCGGAGCGATCACTTCCAGAGCAGGTAGCCGGCCACGAACAGGATCACGACGATCGCCGTAACGACGAACATCCCCCACACCGCGTATGGGCTCGTTCCCGGAACGTCGCGCTTCATAAGTTCCGGAGGAATGTCGTCCCGAATCCGGTTCACGATCGTCGGCGTATTGAACTGGGGAACGGGCGGGCCGGAGACGATCAAGGCCATCGCCTCGGGGCGTAAGTCGGGAGAGAGGCGATCCAACCGGTTGGCAAGGTCATCGCATCCACCCGAGGAAGTAGGCAGCGACGGACGCGACCACGATGACGAGTAGGGCGAGTTCCATCGCGAGCACGAGGCGGCTCGGAGGCGCGAAGGCCGAACGCGCCCTCGGCCGGTCTTCCTCGATAGCCCATCGCGCCTCTTTCGGCCCCTCCGGGCGTTTTACTTGCGCGAAGTCCAGCGTGTCGGATGGCCGAGGACCGTACGTAGCCATGGAACTCCTACGTCCGAACGGAGAGATAAAGGTCCCGCGGGAGGTCCCGCACACAAAGTTACATGCGCGTACGGATGATGCCGTCCGCGAATGACGTTTGCGCGTCTGCCGATCGAGGAAGAGACGTACCTTTTCGACGTGCGGATGTTCGGCCAGGAAGGCTTCGGGGCGATCTACTTGATCGCGGACGATCGGAAGGCCATCATCGAGACCGGGACCTCGTGGGACGCGGCGCGGATCCTCGAAGCGGTCCGTGCGTTTGGGCTCCGGCCCGGGGACATCGACGCCCTGGTCGTCTCGCACATCCACCTCGACCACGCGGGCGGAGCCGGCTTCTTGCTCGAAGAGATGTCGCGCGCCCGGGTGTACGTCCACGAGCGGGGCCTCAAGCACCTTGCCGATCCGACGCGGCTGCTCGCGAGCGCTCGGGAGGCCCTCGGCCCGGAGGAGTCCCAGGCGTTCGGGACGATGCGGCCCATCCCCGCGGACCGGCTCGTCGCGGTGAAGGAAGGCGATCGCCTCGAGCTCGGGAAGCACGTCTTGCGGTTCCTCGACTCGCCCGGTCACGCCCCGCACGAGCTGACGATCCTCGACGAGCGCACCCGGTGCATGTACACCGGCGACGCCGCGGGCCTGTACTTCCCCGGGGACGAGATCCTCATGCCGATCGCCCCGGCGCCCGCGTTCGACCTCGGCCAGAACCTCGAGACGCTGCAGCGCATCCTCGCGCTCGAGCCGAAGGCGCTCCTCTTCAGCCACTACGGGCCCCACGCGAACCCGAAGGAGGCGATCGATGCGATGATGATCGCCTATCCGGCGTGGGCGCGGGTCGTGAAGGATTCGCTCGCCTCGAGGGGCCCGGACCGCGTCCTCCGCCAATTGTACGACATGAGCTGCCGCGCGGCGAAGCGGTACCCGCGGGAGTTCCTCGAGCGGCGGATCCGCACGAGCATCACGGGCCTCGCGGCCTACCATGAGCGGATGGAACATGCTGCCCCTGTCCGTTGAGGAGGCGATCCGGGGGATCGCGGAGGACCGGACGAGCGGCGCGTCGAAGCTCGCTCGGCTTGCACTGGAGGTGATGGGGCTCGCGATCATGGACGCGAAGGGCCGCCCGCAGCCGAGGGATCTCGCGGAAGCCGCCCGCCGGATCTCCGAGGCCCAACCCGCGATGTCGATCGTCCACAACGTCGCGCACCTCGTGTCGCAGCTCGTCGCGGAAGGGCAGGACCCGAAGGCGGTCCTCGAGACGACCCGGCAGGAGCTCGACGCGGCCCGCGAGAAGATCGCCCGCACGTTCCTCAAGGTCGCCCCAGACCGCGGCGCCGTCGTTACGCTGAGCTACAGCGAGAACGTCCTCGAGGCACTCCGGACGGCCCACGGGAAGGGTCGCGTCGACCGCGTGTTCGTGATGGAGTCTCGGCCGCTCTTCGAGGGCCGTGCGCTCGCGAAGGAGCTCGGGGACGCTGGCATTCCTGTGACGGTCGTCGCGGATGCGCTCGGTCCGTCGCTGATGGTCGATGCCGCGTGCGCGCTCGTCGGCGCCGACGCGATCTTGCGGGATGCGGCCGTCGTTAACAAGATCGGCACGTACGCGCTCGCCCTCGCCGCGACCGATGCGAAGAAGCCGTTCTACGTCGCGTGCGAGTCTTTGAAGTTCGATGCCCGATTCGACACGGCCGGTTGGCCCGTCCCGGGTCCCCGTCCCCCGGAGGAGCTCTGGGACGGACGGGGCGAGCGGATCGACGTCCTCAGTCGATACTTCGAGGTTACCCCGGGCCGGCTCGTGACGACCACCGTGACGGAGCGAGGCACCTACACCCCGGCCGTCATCCAGACGATGCTCGCGCAGGCCCGGTCCTCCCGATCCGCGGGACGATGAGGCGTCAGGCATATCGTTGTCCTGCAGGTTAGGAATTCGTTCGGCAACGCTCGACCCGAGTCTGCGGCACCGGCAAACCTTGATTCGCGTCGCCTCCCTATGCCCTGGGGATGGTCGGGGACGCGCCGATCGGCCTGGATCCGATCGAGGAAGGCATCCGCCTCTTCAACGACCGGTACTTCTTCGAGGCGCACGAAGTCCTCGAGGGCGTCTGGCGGGAAGAGCACGGCGAATCGCGGCTCTTCCTGCAGGGCCTCATCCAGATCTGCGCGGCGTACCATCACACGCAGAACGGCAACCCGATCGGCGCGGCCACGCTGCTGGAGCGGGGCGCGGAGAAGATCCGACGTTACCCGCCGGGCTACCTTGGCATCGAGACGGCGCCCTTGCTCGCACATATTGAGGCGGACCGCAACCGCCTCGGACGGATGCAGCGAGGGGAAGAGCCGGAGTCGCCGCTCGACTTCCCGCGCATCGAACGGAAGGTTCAAGCCTGACCGACCCGGCACAGAGGAACGGCGGTGCCTCCATGACCGCGGTCCTTCCTCTCGAGGGCGCTCGGGACGAGCAAGCCTCTAGAGGAATTCGCTCAGGAGTGCTTCCGGGTCCTCGACGCCGAGCGGCTGTCGCACGGGCGGCCCTTTCTTGAACGCGGGCTCGAGATCCTCGTACGTCGGCACGTCCTCGGTGCGGTAGAACAGCCCGAGCGGGATCCGATCCCGCTGGACGAACGGCCATTCGATCGCCTTCGCGAAGGCCGCCTTCATGTCGCTCGGATCGTGCCCTTCCTTCTGCAGGTCGTACACCCTCTCGCGGAAGAAGTCGTACGTGTTCACCTTGTTGTACGTCACGCACGGGGACATGCAGTCGATGAGGGAGAATCCGTGATGCGTGATGCCGTTCTTGACGAGTTCCGCCATGCCCTTCACGTCGCCGCTGAACGCCCTCGCGACGTACGTCGCCCCGGAGGCGAGCGCGAGGGAAATCGGATCGACGGGGTTCTCGATGACGCCCACGATGGGCGTGGATTTGGTCTTCATCCCTTTCTCCGAGGTCGGGCTCGCCTGCCCCGTCGTGAGCCCGTAGGTCTGATTGTTCATCACGAGGTACGTAATGTCGAAGTTCCGACGCATCGCGTGGATGAAGTGCCCCACGCCGATCCCGTATCCGTCTCCGTCGCCGCCGGTCACGATGACGTTCAGTTCCGGATTCGCCAGCTTGACGCCCTCGGCGATCGGCAGCGCGCGTCCGTGGATCGCGTGGAAACCGTACGTCGACAGGAAGTGCGGCAGGTTGCTCGAGCAGCCGATGCCCGAGACGATGACGACATTCCACGGCTCGAGCTGGAGGGCGTGAATCGCGGTCTGTAGCGCCCGGAGGACCGCGAAATCGCCGCAGCCCGGGCACCACGTTGGCTTGATCTCGGACTTGTACGTGTCCATCTCGAACTCGAGTTTCATGCGACCGCCTCCAGGATGTGATCCGCGATGTCCCGCCACGTGAAGGGCTCGCCGTCCGACTTGCCGTAGAACGCGTTCGCCTTGTGGCCGGTCTCGGCCCGCAGAAGCCGCGTGAACTGGCCCGTGTAGTTGCCCTCCACGGACAGGGTCTGTTTCGCGCCCCGGAGGAGGCGCTCCGTCTCCTCGACGTGGAACGGGAAGACCGTCGGGAACTCGAGGCTGTTCACCTTGACCCCGTCCGATTCGTCGACGCGCAGGATCGCTTCGTGGGCCGCCCCCCAGGTCGACCCCCAGATCAACAGCGTCAGGTCCGCGTTCTTCGGCCCCCAGAGCTCCGGGGGTGGCGTGTCCTTCCGCAGGCCGTCGAGCTTCCGCATGCGCTTCGCGTGCATCTTGCGGCGTTCCTCGACGTGCTCCGGAAGGCCCGCGAGGACGTCCGAGATCAGCTCGCTGCTCTCCATGTGCTCGTCCGTCGCCGCGACGTGCTGGAAGCCCTTCGTGCCCGGGATCGCGCGCGGGCTCACGCCGCTCTCCGTGATCAGGTAGCGCCGGAATTCCTTCGAGGTCCCGCCATCCGCCGCCATCATCCCGCGGACGATCGGGACGTTGAAGTCGAGCTTCCCGACCGTGCGGTAGCCTTCGCCCAGGAAGAGGTCCGAGATGATGATGATCGGCGTCTGGTAGATCTCCGCGAGGTTGAACGCCTGCGCGGTGAGGGAGAAGCATTCCTCGGGGTTGCGCGGCGCCAGGATCGCCCGGGGCCAATCGCCCTGGCCGGCGCCGAGTGCGAGGTTGAGGTCCCCCTGCTCCGTCTTCGTCGGGAGGCCGGTCGACGGCCCGCTCCGCTGCACGAGGACCGCGACGAGCGGCGTCTCCGTCATGCCCGCCTGGCCGATCGCCTCGACCATGAGGCTGAAGCCGCCACCCGACGTGGCAGTCATCGCGCGCACGCCGGCGAAGCCCGCGCCGACGGTCATGTTCATCGCCGCGAGCTCGTCCTCGACCTGCTTCACGACGACGCCGTGCGCGGGACCGTGCAAGGCCATCCAATGCAAGATCGACGACGCCGGCGTCATCGGATACTGCGCGAGGAACTTCACCCCGGCCGCGAGGGCGCCGAGGCAGAGCGCCTCATTCCCGGTCATGAGGTACTTCGCTTCGTTGGTATAGGCGAGCCCGTAGTTCAGGGTCCCGCCCGCCTCGTCCACCGCCGCGGCACCGAGCTTCGCGGCCTGGATATTCTGCTGCACGACCTCCGGCTTCTTGTCGCCCCAGATATCCTTGAACGCACTCTCGACGTGCCGGAAGTCCAGGTCAAAGAGCTTGACGGCGGCGCCGAGGGCCACGGTATTCCGCATGAGGGCGTTCGGCGAGAGCGTCTGCGCCTTC
>WNGF01007584.1_pt1 | contig 17097 bp, 17 predicted proteins | sample 5400641 | NCBI WGS metagenome assembly WNGF01 (sample SAMN13153371, study PRJNA577476) | soil metagenome | isolation source: 80 cm soil or saprolite under grassland replicate 2 | place: USA:California | collected 2016-06-15
TCGAGGCCGTGAATCTCGGCGATACCGTCGCCAACTTTGATTACGGTGCCGACTTCCATCACGGTGACGCCGGCTTCAAAGTTTTTAATCTGCTGGCGAATGATTTCGTTTATTTCGTTTGCTTTAATTGGCTCCATAAGCTATTTCTGATTTGCGATTGCCAATTGCCGATTTGAAACTGTCCGCTTGTTCTTTGACAATCGGAAATGGGCAATTGGAAATCGGCAATTTTTATCCCGCCATCTTCTCCTTAATCTGCTGCAATTGATTACGCACCGAGCCATCGTAGACGGTGGAGCCGATGCGCGTTATCAGCCCACCTATCAAATCGGGATCAGTGACAAAGTTCAGGCGCACTTGCTTGCTGGTCAATGACGAAAGCTTCTCGTGTAACTGCTGCTGCGAACTCTCAGATACGGAGCGTGCGGTCGTTACTGTGGCAGCGACCATGCCTGCCCGCTCGTCGAGTATTTCGACCAGCTTGCGATTGATCTCGCTCACTTCGGTCAGCCGCTGATTCTGCAGCAGCACTTTCAGAAAATTCACCGTCGTCTGACGGGGCCGCGTTCGCTCGATCAGTTTGTTGAGCACAGCGCGCTTCTGATCCAGCGCCACGGTTGGATTGCGAAAAACCTCCTGCAGCTGAGGATTTGACTGAATCAATCCTTCCCAGTCTGACAGTTCCCGCTGGACTTCGGCGGCTTCGCCATTTTCCAGTACCACGTCCGCCAACGCTGCCGCGTAACGGCGCGCCACCATTTGCACGCTCATTGCGGGGCGCCCCCCAGTTCTTCAATGTCCCGGCTGATTAGGCGCGCGTCGTCTTCCGGTTTCATTTCTCGCCGAATCGTTTCCTCGGCCAGGCGTACGCTCTGTTCAGCGGTATAACGACGCAATTCATGCCTGGCGGTCTTGCCCGCGTTTTCGATTTCCCGTTGTGCCTGTTCGCTCAACTTCGTTATTTCTGTTTCAGTCGAGCGCGCGATTCGCTCACGCTCTTCGGCCGCCTCACGTTGCGATTGTTCTTTGATTGTCGCGACTTCGATATCAAGCCGCGCCAAACGCTCTTCGACTTCTTTCAACTTCGCCACCGCCGCATCGCGTTCCTGCTGGGCGCGCGCCAATTCTTGGCGAATCGTTTCCTTCCGGTCACGAAACATTTCCGGAACACGGAAAAATCTTCGCATGGCCAGTATCAATGCGATTGCGAAGATGGCAAGATTAATGAACTTCCAAAGCTCAAAGCCCGGGTAGTCCCACCAACGCGTCTCTTCCACGAAGGCAAAGAAGATGATTATGGCGGATACAAGCATGGATTCAATTCATCTCTGCGCCGCTAATAGGTCTACTCAAGACTCGCGCGCCAATCTCCAGAGCGAGCCGGCGTGATTCGACTTCCAGAATCCCGCGCGCTTCTTCGGCCTGGCGCTGGATTGCCTGCTTTTCCTGCCCAATCGATTCAGCCAGTTTCTGTCGCATCTCGTTGAGTTTCTTCTGTCGCTCCTGCATCGCCGCGCCACGCTCGGCCTCCGCGAACGCGTAGGCTTCACCCCGCGCCTGACGCAAGGTCCGTTCGTACTCCGAAAGCTTTTGGCTCACATCGTGAAGAATTTCCTGGGCTTCACTCAAACGGCCTTTGGTGCGTCGTTCGCGTGCTTCCAAAATGCGATTGATTGGTTTGAAAAGCGTTGCGTTCAGCACGTAGACCATCACGAGAATGATCAACACGTGCAGCAGCAACGTGCCATCCGGCACAAGTTGAATCGAATTTTCGGCCAAGCCGAGCGGAAAAGTCATCGCCTGCGATTTAGCTGGGATTTGAGTTTTTCAGATCATGAGTTTGGATCTGAAACGCTCCTTAGATAGCAGACCGAACTGCGTTTGTTCAGGCACAGTGACCCAACTGCAACTGTGTAAAAGCTTTGAAGGCTAACACGCGATTTTGCAACGCGTCAAGGCGCGTTACATCGTGGCTTGACATCACTATAGCGCACGTTTACGCTAGGACTTTTCGTTGAGCGGGGGAATTATCATCTATGCCGAAGCGAACCTTTCAACCGAACAATCGCCGTCGCGCCAAGACGCACGGATTTCGCGCGCGCATGGCGACAAAGAACGGCCGCCTCGTGCTCAAGCGACGCCGCGCCAAAGGTCGCAAGCGACTCACGCCGGCGCATTATTGATCCGTTGGTCTCAAGCAACCAGGCGCCGGACAAAATCAGCCAGGCGCTGCCAAAGCAGCGCCGGTTGCGTGCGCGGCGCGAGTTTCAGAGAGTATACGCCCAGGGGCAGCGTTATGACGGCCGGTTGCTGGCCGCTTTTTTACGTAGGAACGAGTTAGCGGAACATCGCGTAGGCGTGACGGCGTCAACCAAAGCGATCGGAAAGTCCGTCGATCGCAATCGCGCGAAGCGGCTGTTGCGAGAAGTTTTTCGCCGCTGCGCGGCGGAGTTGATGAGCTTGCAGCAAAAATACGATTGGGTGCTGAATGCGAAACGCGCGCTGATGGCGGCAGACGAAGAACTTCGATTCCGCGAATTTCGTAACATCATTGATCAAGTCGCACAGGCCGAGCGTCGCGGCGAGGATTATGTCAGAGGCCCGACCGTGGAGAGAGAGCTCTGAAGCGTTTGATTGGAGCCCGCGGTAACGCCTGGGCTACTGACTCGAAAGCCGATGCGCGCCATTTTGATTTCACTCGTGAAGTTCTACCAAGCAGTGATCTCGCCCTGGTTGCCGCCATCTTGTCGTTTTGTTCCGACCTGTTCCGAATACGCGCGAGAGGCCATTGAACGCTATGGCGCGGTGCGAGGGACCGGCATGGCGGTCTGGCGACTTTTGCGCTGCCAGCCCTTCTGCGCCGGTGGGTACGATCCGGTGGAGTAATTTGGAGTGCGCCGGCAGAGCAGAGCGGCGACGGCGCTTTGGATTTGTAAGGTTAGAGTAATGGAAAGCGGCGTCGCGCTACGCTTGCCGCCGCACTCCAAAATCGAATGCAACAGCAACAGAGATTCATTTTAGCTTTGGTCGCTTCGGCGGCCGTACTGATTCTTTGGAATTATCTCTTTCCGCCGGTGAAGCCGCCGCAGCCAAACGTCAACGCCAACAATCAGCAGGTAACGCAGGGATCGCCCCAACCGAGTGCGCAAGCGACCGCGACCGCTAGGCCGATGCCCGCGCAGGCGACGCAGTCAACTGCGCCCGCGTCTGATAATGTACCCCAACGGAAACTGCATGTGATTACTCCGCTTTACAAGGCGACGTTCGACACGCGTGGCGCCATCGCCACCAGTTGGATCATTAAGAAGAACAAGAACACGGGCCGCGAGATTTACGCAGCTTCATCCACGAAAAAAGATCCCAGGCCATTGGAGTTGATCCCCACGCCTCCGCCGGGCGTCTCGCCAGATCTACTATTTTACCCGCTGCAAATCCTAACGGGCGATCCGGCGATTGATGGTTTGCTGGCTTCCAGGAATTTCAGAACTTCCGGTCCTGCTTCTGAGTCAGGCGACGGAACAATCAACATTTCCAGTGGCTCTCAGCAACTGGATTTCGTTATTCACGACGATGCAACGGGACTCGACGCCACGAAGCGAATCACTTTTTTCGCTGATCGCTATAGTGCTGATGTCGAAGTCAAACTCGCGCGGGGTAATCAGCCGCTGCCGCAGCCAAAACTGGCAATTGGTCCCAGCATCGGCGACCAGGGCATCGATCGCTATAATTTTTACCTGTACGCGCCAGAGGGAATCGCGGTCGTCAACGGTGCAGCGCAACGGATCAACGCCGTCGAGGTTCACGCGGATCGCAAGAACACCGGATTGATTAGCCACCTGTTTGAAGGTATCGGCTTGAAATCACCGATACCTAAGCCTGCAGACCGAGAGACGGTCGATGGTCAGGTGCAATGGGCAGGAGTCGGCGACACTTACTTTGGCATGATCGCCGTCCCGGCGAAACCCGTTTCCGGTCTCGAGTACCGCACCGCTCCGTATGAAGCAAAAACCAACGGCAAGCCCGAACAGCGTTTGCTAATCACTGCGTTCGTTCCGATTCCGGCGGATGGCTCGAAAACTGAACTTTACGTCGGGCCGAAAGATCATCAACTGCTCGACGAAGCCAGCAAAGAAATCGCGAAAGCTGGCGGTCCGCAGGTTGATCTTGGTGAAGCAATCAATTATGGATTTCTTGCCTGGATGCGTCGCGGTCTGGCTGTGCCGATTCTCTTCTCAATCAACGAGTTACAAAAACTCACCGGTAGTTACGGCGTCGCCATCATTCTCTTCACGATCTTCATCTATTCGCTCTTCTTCCCGCTCAAGTGGCAGTCATCGCGCAAAATGAAAAAGGCGCAGAAATACGCGCCGCGCATGAAAGAGCTGCAAGAGAAGTTGAAAGGAATGAAACAGAGCGATCCGCGCATGAAAGAGTTGCAAGTGGAGCAACTGCGTCTGATGAAGGAAGCCAACCCACTCGGAGGATGCCTGCCGCTGCTTATCCAGATGCCGTTTCTGTTTGCGCTCTACAGCGCGATTACGATCTCAATCGACTTTCGCCAGGCATCGTTCTTGTGGATTCCCGATCTGTCGGGGCCAGAGCCTTACATACTCTATTTCATTCGCATTCTGCCCATCATGTTCACCGGGTCGATGATCGTCTTGCAGCTACTGACGCCGGCGCCTTCGGCCGATCCGCTTCAGCGTAAGATGATGGCCGTCGGCATGCCGCTCTTTATGCTCTACATTCTGTGGAGCGCGCCCGCCGGACTGCTGCTCTATTGGTTAGTGGGCAACATCGTGGGTTTCCTGCAACAATTACTGATCAATCGCCTCACCAGGTCTGAAGATGAAGGCCCGCCGCCCGAAGGCAAAGCCGCGAAGAAAAAGCCGCCGAAGAAGTTGAAGCCCGCCGAGGCGTAACGTGACCAGGGACGGCATCAAGACGACGCTCAGCAGTCAGTACCACCCGCGTAAGCGGGTGGGTCTAGCTCGCATCACGCGAGATGACAAAGTGATCCACCTGCTCACGCAGGTGGTACTGACAGCAATTACTTCATCGCCGTCTGCTCTTTATCTTCACCACCCCATAATGCAAACGCACAACTCCATCTGAAAATTTCTTGAACGAAAGTAACTTCAGCGGCACAGTGCGATGGCGCGGGGCGACCAGTGGTATGCCTTCGCCGATGAACGTTGGAATGACGTGAATAATGAACTCATCGATCTCACCTTTGTCGAGAAAGGACGCGATGATTCCGCCGCCACCCATCATCCAGATGTGTTTTCCTTTTGTGGTGCGCAGACGCTGGGCGAATTCTTTGATTGGCTGCTTCACGAACTCGAAACCGGACGCAACCTTCCGCGGCGGTCTGCGAGAGAAGACGTAATTCCTAATACCGCTGTAGGATTCCGGGCTATTTTTGCCTTCCTTCTCAAACCGCAGCACCATATCGTACGTCTTCCTGCCCCAAATGATCGTATCGATCGAACTATAGAACTTGCCCATGCCGTAGTCGCCGGCAGTCCTCGGCCGATCCAGCCAATCGACAGCACCATCCGCTCGCGCGATGAAGCCGTCGGCGCTGGTGGCAATGTAGACGATTATTTTTCGCATGACTTGGAATCCTCAATTTCGCAGCGCCCGCTCACATTGCGATCAATCAACTTGAGTGAGGCCACTAATACTGGGAGCGCGGACGCCCTCGTCCGCACAGCGTGCGCAGCACGCTCCGCGCATCGAGCCTTTTCCGCTGATTTCTTCGCGCTTCGCGCTCATGCGGGCGAGGGCGCCCGCGCTCCCAGTGAAATGTAAGATTCTTTGTTTAAAATTGAACCAGCACTGATCACCGCACGGTAACTATCAACTTGTATCTCGAAGTCCCCTTCGATTCCATAGGCCGCGCGACCGTAATGTAGTAATCGCCGGTTTTTGGCAGCCAGCCCGAGTAATTGTAGTTCGCGTCGTACTCGAGACCCAGCGTGTCGTTGTCCGGCCCGAGAAGTTGAAAGACTGACGACTTCGCTGGCATGGAGGTCAATTTGATTATTAGCTTCTGGCCCCTCTTCGCGGCGAGCACGTATTCCGCTTGTTCGCTGCCATGCACTGTGCCGTTGATTATCGTGCTGTTCGTGCCGTGCTTGAATTCAATTCGGTTAGGCTCGGCTTTGCCTCCACCCTGGGCCAATACGGCAGAGCAAGCAATGAGGATGAGCATCCACGTTGCAAACATTCTTACTGGCACTTCGATATTCACTTTGGTTGTTCCTCTGGCGGGCAGTAGCCCGCCTCTAAACGAAGCACATTATGTTGAAGCCGGTCATCTCAAAACTTAGGATTCACCATCATCACGGCGGCTAAGGTCTCAATTCCATCCCAAAGATTCTGCAGTCGAAGGTTTTCGTTCTCAGCATGCTGATTGTTGTCGTAATTAACGATGGGAACGGTCATCGTTATCGTGCGCAGATGATCCGTAATGATTGACAGGGGCAGGCTGCCGCCCGAAGTCGGCAGCTTTACTATCGGCTCGGTAGAAGTTGATTGCACCGCGGCAATCACGGCGACCGACATTGGTAAATCCATCCTCGTCCGCTCGGCATTATAACCTCCGGATCGCGCCGCTACTTTCGCGATTAGCGCGTGCTGTTTTCGCTCGCTATCATTCGGATCGCGATCAATCACAAAGAAACCTTGCCTCCGAATGTGTTCGATCAACCGCTCCACTTGCCGGTGGTAATCGTTTCCTTTCACCAGCCGCAGATCGAGTACGGCAGTCGCGGTCGTAGGGATGACATTGCGAGCCAGCGCGCCGACATCCCCGCTGCTCATGCCGTTAATGTTCAGCGATGGCTGATTGATTAGCTCGAGCAAGCTCTTCCCGCCATCTTCCGTGCGTGCCAGGCCGAGTTGCGATCGTAGTTCATCGTCGTACGCCGGAGCTTCCATAATTGCGCGCCGCTCTGTTTCGCCCAGCGGTTCGACACCGTCGTACCAGCCGGCGATCATCACATGTCCCGAATCGTCCTTCATCGTGGCGAGCAAACGGGCCAGCGTCATTGCGGGATTCGGCGCCCAGTTTCCATAATGCCCGCTGTGCAGCGGCCGTTTGGCTCCATAGACCGTGATGTCAACATTCTCGTCCCCGCGCACTCCGAAAACCACCTGCTTGCGTCCGGACTGATGCACCGGGCCATCGCAGATGATCCACGCGTCGGCCGCAAGCAGTTCTTTGTGCAGATCGATAATCTCTCCGAGATGCGGCGAGCCGGCTTCTTCTTCGCCCTCAAAAAGAAATTTGATGTTGAGCGAAGGCAAAATACCTTGTGCTCGCAGCGCGTCAAAGGCGGTGAGAATCGCCATCACTCCTGCTTTGTCATCTGAGGCGGAACGCGCGTAGAGCCGCCATTCAGGATTGATCGGTTCATTCTTTGGCGGTAGGGAGACGATTTGTCCGCCTGATTCGAGAGCCGCCGATCGCCAGGTTGGTTGCCAGGGTAAAATCCCGGTCCACTGTTTCGGATCGGTAGGCTGACCGTCGTAATGCGCATAAAGCACGATCGCATGCGTTGCACCCGGCGCCTTCCATTCGCCATAAACCGCGGGCGGCGTATCTTTCGACCTGGCTTCGAGTAACTGTGGCTTGAGTCCCCGCCGCTGCATCATCTCGAGAATGAACTGCGCGTTGCGCCGAATGTTCTCGCGATCGGAAGCAACATTAGGAATCGCAAGTAAGCGTGTGAACTCTTCAAGAATCTGTCGTTCATGTGTGCGGCGATAATCTCTTACGGAAGATTGTGCCAACGCCGCTTGAGCAGCAGCGACGATCACAAGCGCCGCGATTAGCCTGTGCGTGGATTTCATAAGACAGTTTTCCAAGCAGCGAGTGTCCTTATGTTATTGCGCCAATCTTATAGCGCTCGCCCAGCACGCCCATGTGATGGCGCACGTGACCGGCCATTATGAACGCGAGCGCGCGCACCGAAACCGGTGCATGGTTTGCTGTGCCCATGCGTGGCCATGCTTCTTCATCGAGATTGCGAAACATGGCGATGTTTGACAAGCGCACGAGGCGGAACTCGCTCAACAGATCTTCGAGGTCAATACGGTCGTAAGGCGCGGCGAGCATGTACGCATTCTCGTCAAAGTCGGGCAGGTTGTTAATCTCACCGCGGGCGATGGACAATGCCCGATAGCCAAAGACTCGCTCAGCATCGATTAGATGGCCGACGACTTCACGAATGCTCCATTTCCCATCAGCGTAACGATAAGTCTCCCGCTCCGGGGCGACGCTGTTCAGTAAGACATCGAGTTCATCGAGCTGCGAACGCAACACGGGAAGGATCTCTTCCTCGGTTACGCGGCCGATGTAGCTCTGAAAGTAAGGGATGTATTCAGATTCATTAGGACGATTCATTTGATCAACCTCCGTATGACTAGAACTCCCTCTTCCTTTGGGAGAGGGTTGGGGAGAGGGCCTGAGTATCGCAATTAGCTATGCCCCACTTCACCAGTTCTTTCTCCCAACGGGAGAAGGGCGAGACTATCCGAACTCCAACGAACCAGCTCTTCAGCAATCACCTGGCAATCGGAAGGCGAATCATATTGCGAGTTTATGACTCATGCAACGGAAGTAGTAGTACTCATGAGCGTCTTTCGGTTGGCGGGAATCCGCTCCGATTGGCCTGGCAGGCGTTTGTGGCAAACCGCCCCTCTTTCGAGTTTCTCTGGGGCAAAAGGTCGCAAGCGAGAGCATCACGCACCGTTGAGTTGCGAGATCTTGCTCAGCACGGTCATTACCCGGTGGCGTTCTCAGAGGGTTTTGAAAACTCAGGTTAGCAAGTCCCTGAATGAAGGTGGGCAATGTGAGTTGAGAACTCCGACCTTGTTGTCTACATGCCGAGTCCTGGCCCTCGAGCATCCAACCACACCGACAATCAATGAATCGATCATCTCTCGCCCTTACCATCTTTCTTCTGGTACCAACGGCTGCGTACGGCCAATCAGTTGCGCGCGCAAAACAACCCTGCCAAGCAGAAAGCCTTAGCTCTCAAACAAAAACCGCAACGCAAAATACTGATCCGATTCTTGCGGAGCGCGCGGTTGTCGCATTGAAGCGTCTCGACAGAGACGTGCTGACATTTCGCTCGCTCGGAGATTTTGAAGCAGACGGCAGACTCGCCTGCGTCCCTCTCGAAACCTTCCAGGACGATCTGCAAGAAATCGCCGCCGAAGTTGGGCCGCTGCTCTCTCGCTTACCGCAGAGCAAACTGAAGACTGAAATCCGTAATGCCCTGGACTCTTATCGAGACGGCGCGTTCTGGTGGGAGAAAATCCATCAGCCCCGAGTTTTGAATGTCTCGAGCCACGTCAATACAGAGCGGACTAGTACGGCGTCCGATATCGCATTCTCAGCGACAATTCCCTACACCGTCGCAATTCATTGGCGACAGGCCAATAAATGCTTGAAAAGAGTTGAAGATATGGTGACCCGATCGAGAAAATAGGCGGCTCGCTCAATTATCCGGCACGCAACACACCTTCTCTCTTCTCACGCAAACGCTGATAGGCCGCCATATCTACTGGCCGCGCACAATCCCATGCGATCTTTTCCCAATCGGGATCGTCCGGCTCCAGGCCTATCGCGCAAATGACCTCTGCGTTGCACACAAAAAAGTGGTGTTTGTATGGCAGAAGAAAGCCTCCCTGGCTTTCGCGCGACGCGCGCGCATCCGAATAGTTCGAAAACCAACGATTCAGGAACACGTCGAGGTTGGGTTGATACCATAAAGTGTCCATATCCGCTTGATCCATAGCTTCTCCTGACTTTTCACTCAACGTCGGATGTCAATGAGTCAGCACGTACTCTAAGTGATACGAATGCTTTTGTCGGGAAGAAAGCTCAAAGTCTGATTGAGAACCGAAAGATCTAAACGCAAAGAACGCTAAGGATTCCGCAGAGGAACGCAAAGGTTTTTCCTCAGCGGTCTCTGCGAAGCCCTTTGCGAGCTCTGCGTTGAAATGCGCACTTTCGCCATCCAGGCCGCACTGAAATAGAGGATCCTTGAGATGGTTCCTTCAGATTGACGTCGAAATCGCCGTGAGGCGGATCATCTTTGAACTCATGAATAGATCGATGCTTCATAGGCTCAGCGCGCGCTTGTCTCTGCAATATTTTTCTTCGGCGCCTGCGGATTCTTCACGTACTTGTCGTACCAGGCCAGATAGCGCTCATAGCGATCGCGGACGTAGCTTGGGCGCTGGATGCCATGAAACTCGTTGGGATAGATCACAAGTTGAGTATCCACGCCGAGACTACGCAGTGCCTGATACATCTGCTGGCCGCCTTGCACGGGGACATTGAAGTCACGCTCGCCGCCAAGGAAGAGCGTGGGTGTCTTGATGCGATTGGCGTGCAGAAATGGATATGAAATCCTAACGTAAGTTTCCCAAGCCTTTGGATTCCACGGCGGACCGATCTCATAATCGTACTGAATGATGTATTGATCGGTTCCGTAGAACGCAACGGTAAACGCAGTGCCGGCGCCGCTGGTTGCACCTTTGAAGCGCGGATCGGTAGCGATCATGTAGTCAGTTAAGATTCCGCCGTAACTCCAGCCGCCCACACCTAATCGTTCGGGATCGGCGACGCCTATCTTAATAGCCTGATCGACGCCGGCTTCCAGATCTTCTACTTCGTAATGTCCCCAGTCGGCAAAAATCGAGCGTGAATATTTCTGACCGCGACCGGAACTGCCGCGATAGTTCACCGCCAGCACGGCATAGCCATTTGCCGCAAAGACTTGTCGTTCGATACTGAACGAATGCTGGTCCTGACCATTCGGCCCGCCGTGAATGCGGAGCAACAGCGGAACCTTCGTTCCTTTTACGTATCCAACCGGATAAGTTAGCAAACCATGCACTTCAGTTCCGTCTTTGCTGTTGAAACTCACCTCTTCGGTTTGCGCGACTTGTAGCTCAGCCATCAAGGCATCGTTCTGATGCGTGAGCGGGCGCAGAGTCTTACCTTCCATCGCGTAGACTTCCGTGGGCTTCATATCATTTCCGGAAAGCACGACGATGTGGCCACCGCCGTTCGTGAGACCGGAGACGACGATTGGCGGAGTTATGATTTTTTCCAAACTGTTTCTGGTTACGCGGGCCGGGTAAACGGAACGATCGTCGGTAACCAGTAGGTCGAGCGACTTTCCGTCCGCATCAAAGCGCAATCCTGAGACGCCCCGGTCGAGCTCTTCGACGGCTTTCACGCGCGTCGGCGCCGCGCTGCCGTCGGCGGGCACGAACACCAGATGCTCCATGTTGTAAGCGCCGAATTTCTTCTCGTCGCCTTCCAGAAACACAATCCTTTTGCCGTCAGGACTCCATTCCGGACGCGCCCGGCTGGCGCGGTTGTCGACCGTGGTTATTTGCTTCTCGGCCGCGCTCGGCTGCGCATCCGCGACAAACAACTGTGCCGCCGGATCCCGATCCGGATCGTCGGCGTGATTGCTCATGAAGGCTATGCGAGCGCCGTCAGGTGACCATGAAGGCGATGATTCGTCCCATTTGCTTTTAGTCAATCGATCGAGCTTTTTCGTCGCGATATCGTAGAGATAGATGTAGCTATGACGACCTGAGAGCAAATACCCCTGCACATCCTGTTTGTATCGGTAGCGATCGATGACGATCGGCTTCGGCGGTTTTGGAGGCGTGCCGGGTGAGGGACTGGCGGTTGCGTCGGCTTCGGGATCCGGATCTCCAATGACCAGCGCAAGGCGTTTTGAATCGGGCGACCATTCATAAGCCTGCAAACGCCCCTTCAATTCAGTAAGCTGATAAGCTTCGCCTCCGCTTCGGTCAAGCAGCCACACTTGATTGCCCTTGGCTTTGCCTGGCCGCGACGAAGTGAATGAAAGATACTTTCCGTCAGGACTCCAGCGTGGCGCACTTTCGCTGTCCTGGCTGAACGTGATTTGGCGATCGTTCTTGCCGTCATAGCCGACCATCCAGAGGTGTGTGTTTGACTTGTCTTCTTTGGTGTCAATCGTAGCAACGACATAAGCAACCCACTGACCGTCGGGCGAGATTTGCGGATCGCGAACGTCACGAAGTCGCGCGAGATCGTCCAGCTTGAACGGCCGCCGCGCGCTCTGGCCCGGCAACAAAATCGTTATGCAAAGGATGAGCAGCAGAACGGGGGAAAGTCTTTTCAAGAACATCATTTTGGATTGCCTCCTCCAGTCTTTTTCAACGCGGCGAATGACCAGGGCATTTTAACGCAAAGGTTCGCAGAGGTTTTCGCAGAGGTCTCCGAGGAAAACGACTCAGCGTCTCTCGTTCAATAGCCTTTTGCTGCTCATGCCACCACTTTGGGCAAGAAATTTGGCGGCTGTGCCGCCGCACAGTGCGGAAAGGCTGTGCCTTTCCGAGCCGCGGATTTTCTTAATTCTTTATCCCTGAGGCTCAGTCTCAGGATGAAAGATAGAAAGAAGAAAGGTCTGAACGGTAAGCCGGAGGCTTACCGCACTGTGCTGCGGCAAAGCCGCATAAACTTGCTCCCGACTTGTTCTGTCTACTCTTGATCAGCATACGCCGCAAGTTAACTGCTTGCACTAGAGCTTGTTCCAATCCCACAGGCCCCATTTCAGTTCATCCGAGAGCTTATGGCCGGCTTGCTTCAAAGTCAGTAGAATGCTGCCGCGGTGATGCGATTCGTGCGCGATCAAATAGCCGATCATCGGAATCACACCGCGTTTGAAGCCAGGCAGCTTACCGCCGTTGGCCCAACCTTCGCGAATCGATATCTCAACGCCTCTGGCTGATGCGATCAAGGCTTCGCCCAAATGCTTCTTTGATGGCGATTCACCTTTTGCAAAATGCGGCAGCTTCGCGCTGCGATTGGTCCTGGAAGTCAGCTCCGCGTGCACGACGCGCACTTCATGAACATGAGCCAATTGTCGCGCGATGTCGCGACCTCCACGAGTCGACAGTGTTACTCGCAGCGCTTCATCTGATAAGGTGCCGAGCAGCTTCAAAGTTACCAGAGTCTCTGGATAGATTGCGCTTCGATTTGGCAGCGGCGCTATTGGCTGCCTTGAACCCATCAGCCTTTCCGGCTAAGGTACACGCCCCAACATGAAAATAAAGCGAGCCCCGGGCTTTAAAGCTCAGTAGGAGCAAGATATTTATAGAACAAAGCATAGAATATCGCCGGAGCTCCGTAGGAGCGATATGTTGGGAGTCTTATGCCGCTCTCTACGGAGCTATGAATCTTGTTGTGGCGGCGAGTGGCTATAAATATTTCGCTCCTGACGGAGCTGAGAAGATGGTCTTTTATGTAAGAGCTGCACAAGCAGCACTTCGATTTCCAGCAGCGCTGCCGCCTGTGCAACCTATTTGACCGGACGATAAAGCACTCTTCTTTGATCCGAGCTCGGGCCAATGGCTATGAGGTCAGCACCACCCGCATCAGCGGGTCGGTCAAGCACTTCAACGCTGAGTTGACCAATGGACCAACTTGCTATCGACACCCCAGCGCGGCTGCCTCGCCGGGGACCCGGTTGCAGATGGTACTGACTTCATCACGCGCGTAGATGCAATCACAAACTGAAGTCCGTGCCCAAGACAATGAAACTATCACTCAAAACGCCGATCTGTCAGAAGCAAGCGCGTAAAGCAAGGGGCAAGCATAATTGAAACAATATGAAACTATCATTCAATGGGGCAACGACGATGAAAGCCGAGCTCACGACGGACGTGCGCGCAGCCGCCGCGGCAGAGTTCGAGTTTTTAGAAATCTGGGCCGCCAAGCTGCGCCAATTTCTGAAAGAACATTCGGTATCAGATCTGAAGAATCTTTTCGCCGAAAATGCAGTCAAGCCCCTTAGCATCAATTCCATTGAGCGCATAACCTTCAGAGACGCTAATTCCTATGCACAAATCAAAGCCGAATGTGAACAGTTATCCTCTATCGCTGCGGCTATCGACTGTCCGTACGTCGTCGTAGTGCCGGGTAATTTTCCACCAAATCGGGTGAGCAGCTCAGATGTAATTGAAGAATCCGTGCGCGTGCTCAGGGAGTTGGCTTCGATCGCTGAGAGACATGGCGTCGCGCTGGCATTTGAGTTTCTCGGGCAGAAGGATTGCAGCGTTCAGCTGTTGGATCTGGCTGACGAGATAGTTCAGAAAGTAAATCGCCGCAACATAGGCCTGGTCATCGATAGTTTTCACTTTTATACCGGCGGTTCAACGATCAAGATGATCGAGTCACTCGATCCGAAGCGCTTGTTTATCTTTCATATTGACGACGCTGAAGATCTGCCACGCGAACAGCTAACTGATGCGCATCGTTTATTACCTGGCTTAGGTATTTTGCCACTGAAAGAAATCATCGAGGCCTTTGGGCGAATTGGTTATGAGGGAGTTGCAAGTGTCGAGATCTTCCGGCCTGAATATTGGGAGCGCGACCCGTTTGAGCTGGCACGGGAGGCAAGGACTGCGGCGGCAAGCGTGCTGGGAATGTCATAGGCGCCTCTCCATTTGAGACTTGCTATCGTTTTTCAGCTCCGTAGGAGCACAATGTTTATAGCTCGGAGTTCCTCAAATGTTTCTAAGCTCCGTAGGAGCGAAACATGAGATACATGTCGCTCCTCCGGAGCTTCGGTTGAGAAATCGGCAGTTGTTCTATAAATATTTCGTGCCTACGGGCACGAATCAAAAACTTCCTGCCGGGGACACATTCAGGATTCCATGACCAAGATCAAAATTGGTTTTCTTGGCGCGGGTTACATCGCGGGGATTCACGCCTCGATTCTGGCGCGCGACGGTCGTGTTAACGTCTCTGCCATTCAGGACATTGTTCAAGCGCGCGCCGAGCGCTTGGCGCTTTCTGTCGGTGCATATGTGGCACACAGCGCATCTGAGGCAATCGAAACTTGTGACGCGATCTACATTACCAGCCCCAACACGAAACATACCGAACTCGCCATCGCGGCTGTTGAAGCGGGCAAGCACGTGTTTTGTGAAAAGCCCATGGCTACCAACATCGCAGATGCGCGCCGAGTCCTCGAAGCCGCGGAGAAAAGCGCCGCCGTATTTCAAGTCGGCCATAACCGTCGCTTCGCGCCCGTCTATGCCGAGTTGAAGCGGATACTCACCGAAACGCACCGCGCGCATTCGGCACATGTGAAGATGAATCGCGGCGAGCTAATAAGTCCGGAATGGGTTGGCAATCCGGAGATTACGGGCGGCTTTCTTTACGAGACTACGATTCATATGTTCGACATGCTGCGCTTCCTGTTTGGCGAAGTGTCGATACTGCACGCCGTCGGTTCTTCACATGAGTATTCCGAGACCGATGACTTCTCTGTGCTCTTGAAGTTTGCCAACGGAATGCAGGCCACACTTGCTTCATCAGCCGATGCCAGCTGGCTTTTTCCTTTCGAGCGCGTCGAAGTGTTTTGTCATCACGCGACAATTGTCACGCGTGAAATGGAAAGTCTCGTGTACAGCGAAGGACTGGACGGCCGGCATGTTGAGCGTTCCATGCACCAGCTCTCAAAAGAAGAAAAGTGGGGTTACGTGCAGGAGAATCGCGCCTTCATTGATTCAATCAGCGGCGGACTGCCACCTGCGATCACTGCGTTTGATGGTTATAAGTCGGTGGAACTAGTGAACGCGGTTTATGAGTCAGTGAGGCAAGCGCGGCAAATTGAGATTAGTAACGGTTAACCTCCGGACGTGGGCGATCAATTGAGGGCTACAGGCTGGCGACCACAACGGAACTGCTTGCGCGGCAATTGCATGAAGCCCGGGGCGACCCTCGGGAATTGAGGTAAAGGCTGCTAAAGAAGTTGCGTGACTCGTGTGTTAGCCTGCGGAGGAGTCTGTCGGAAAAAAGCTTCTCCGTGATCTCTGTGCCTCCGTGGTGCATTCTTTTCTTAGGAATTTCAACACGGAGACACGGAGAACACGGAGTTTACACGGAGAAATGTGATTATTCCGACAGACTCCTCTGCGGGCTCGCGAATTCTTTTCGCGACGCGTTCCTGGGGCTGATGCCCCAGAAGGCTTTATGTTAACGCCTGCTCCGCGGACTGGTGTGAATCCTCAACCGAACGCGGTAGCGACCGCTTGCGACGTTGATTGCGCGCAGGAATGTGATGTATCTAATCATTCGGGTTACGGATTGCCGGCAGATCTTCTTTCAACAGCCCATAGAACCGCGCGTCAAGCAACTTACCGTCTTTGCATAAGTGTTTCCGCAAGCGACCTTCCAACTTGAACCCGTTCTTTTCCAACACCCGCGCCGACGCCAGGTTGGATTCGAAGGTGTGCGCCGTTAATCTACTCAAGTCGAGTTCAGCAAACGCATAATTCACGTAAGCCCGCACTGCATCAGTCATTATTCCCCGACCCCAGTAGGCCTTTGCCAACCAATAGCCGACCTCTGCCTTGTGCGTGGTGCCGGGTTCCAGCGTGTCGGCGCTGATGCATCCGATCAATTGGTCGTCCTCGGCTCTACGTATCGCAAAACAGACTTCCCTGCCTACGCGATCGGTTTGCTCAACTCTTTTCTGAAGCCACCAGTCGGCATGCTCTTCCAGGTAAGGAAACGGAATGTTCAGAGTGGTGTTGTAGATGTCTTTGGTTCGGAAATGCCTAAGTAGGGCAGGCTTATCTGTCAGTCTAACTGGGGACAGATAGAATCCGTCGCGAATGTTAAGTTCCAACTTGGTCATGATAATACGGTAGACTAAAGAGCCCGCGAAAGGCGCGCAAGCAGAACATGACAAAGTCCGCCAAATACGTGATGAATGACGAAGAATTCATCCGTCAGTTCGAAGCTTGCGCGCTACCAGCTGAAACTTTCCATCACGAGCAACACGTGCGCGTGGTCTGGCTGTATCTGCAGCGTTATTCAGTGCTTGAAACGCTCATTAGATTTTCTGAAAATTTGAAGCGGTTTGCGACGGCGAAAGGCAAACCCGATCTCTACCATGAGACGATTACCTGGGCGTACGTCTTTCTGATTCACGAACGGATGAAGCGAAATGGTCAGGAGCAAAGCTGGCGAGAATTTGTCGATGAAAACGCCGACCT
>WNGF01004994.1_pt1 | contig 17095 bp, 11 predicted proteins | sample 5400641 | NCBI WGS metagenome assembly WNGF01 (sample SAMN13153371, study PRJNA577476) | soil metagenome | isolation source: 80 cm soil or saprolite under grassland replicate 2 | place: USA:California | collected 2016-06-15
GTCAGGCAGCGGTCCCGCTTCGACCGCGGCGAGATCGTCCTTCCACTCCGCCGCGCTGCGGGGCCCGCAGAGCACGACGTCGACGTGCGGCGACGCGAGCACCCAGCGGTAGCACTCGCCGCCCGTCATCGCCCGACCCTTCCAGCCGCGCGGCGCGCGCAGCAGCCTCCGCCACGAGGTCGCGGTGTAGGCGACGATCGCGGGCCGGCGGCGCGCGAGGTGCGGGAAGATGTCCTGCTCGGCGCCGGGGTGAGCCGCGTTGTAGCGGAGCATGAGGAGGTCGAGGATGGAGTCCTCCGCGAGGCGCCCCGCGCGCGGGCGATCGTGGATCGACACGCCGAGCGCGCGGACCTTCCCCTCCTCCTTCAGCCGGAGGAGCTCCTCCTGCACGGGGCCGGTGAACGCGGACATCTTCGAGAGCCAGTAGAGCTGGAAGACGTCGACGTAGTCGGTCCCGAGCGCCCGGAGCCGCGTCTCCGCCGCGCGGCGCACCGCGCCACGGGTGAACCCGAGGAGCGGCCCCGTGGCGACGACGTACCGCTCGCGATCCCGGCGCAGCGCGTCCTTCAGCGCCGGCGTGAGCCCCTTCATCCGCGGCGTCCAGAAGACGTACTGCACCTGCTCGAGCGCCTCGCGCGCGGTCGACTCGTCGAGGCCGAACGAGCCGGAGAGGCCAAGGCGGAAGAGGCGCTTCTTCAGCGCGGGGACGTCTCTGACGAGGAAGTCGGTCGCCATCAGGGGATCTTCCCGCGGCTGCCCTGGGGCTGCAACGGCAAGGGTGTCGCACGGAGGGGATCCACTCCGTTCGCCCTGAGCGTAGCGCCGCCAGCGGCGGCGCGAAGTCGAAGGGTGCGGCGAACCGACTCGTTCCACAGCCGGAGCGTCCTTCGACTCCGCCTCGCCTGCGGCGAGGCTACGCTCAGGACGAACGGCGGGAAGTGAACCCCGGTCGCTGTTAAGGTCGGTCGAGGTCGGGTCGCGGCTCGCGGCTCGCGGCTCGCGGGTCGCGGGTCGCAGTCGAGGTCGAGGTCGAGCGCGCACCCCTTCGAGTCGGTTGCGCCCGACCGGCACCGGTGCTTTGACTCGGAGACGCATGCGCTCGTTCACCCGCTTCGCCTGGTCGGTCCTTTGCCTCAACCTCGCGGTCGTCTCGTGGGGCGCGTTCGTCCGCGTGACCGGCTCCGGCGCCGGCTGCGGCCGCCACTGGCCCACCTGCAACGGCGAGGTGGTCCCGCGCGCCCCCGCGGTCGCCACGGCGATCGAGTTCACCCACCGCGCGTCGAGCGGCATCGCGCTCCTCCTCGTCGTCGCCCTCGTCGTGTGGGCGCTCCGCGCCGCCCCCCGCGGCCACGCGGCCCGGCGTGCGGCCTGGGCGGCGCTCGCCCTGATGCTCACGGAGGCGCTCGTCGGCGCCGGGCTCGTCCTCTTCGGCTGGGTCGCGAAGGACGCGTCGGCGGCGCGCGGCTGGGTCATGGCCGTCCACCTCACGAACACCTTCCTCCTCCTCGGCGCGCTCGCGCTCACCGCCGAGTGGAGCGCGCGCCCGGGCGGCGTCACGATCGCAGGCCGCGGCGCCCTCGGCGGGCTCATCGCGGCGGCGCTCGGGACCGTCCTCCTCGCCGGTGTCACGGGCGCGATCGCGGCGCTCGGGGATACGCTCTACCCCGCGACGAGCTTCGCCGCGGGGCTCGGGGACGAGCTCTCCGGCGACGCGAGCCTCCTCCTCCGGCTGCGGCTCCTCCACCCGTTCGCCGCGATCGCGGCGGGGGCGTTGGTCCTCCTCGCAGCCCGCGCGGCACTGCGCGCGCGCCCGTCCGAGCGAGTCCGTCAGGCGGCCGTCGCGATCGCTGCGCTCGTCGCGCTCGAGATCGTCGCCGGCGCGGCGAACGTGCTGTTGCTCGCGCCGGTCTGGCTGCAGCTCGTGCACCTGCTGCTCGCCGACCTCCTCTGGCTCGCGCTCGTCCTCCTCTCCGCGGCAGCGCTCGCGCCCGGCGAGGCGACCGCGCGGGCGAACGCGCCCGCTTCGGCGCCGGCGTAGCACGAGTTCGCGCCGGGGACCGTCGCCCCGGCGCCGCTTTGGCGGCCCGGCTTCATCGCCCCACCAGACCGATTTCAAGGAAGGAAGAAGCTGCCGCCGTCGTGACCCTGGTGCGCGACGAGGTCGACGACGAGCGTTCGACTCGCCCCGACACGGAGCCTTTCGTCGAACGGGTCCGTGTTTTCGCACATGACCACGATCCGGTACTCCCCGCGGGGCAGGCGGGCACGAAAGACACCGCCGTGCGCGACGCGATCGGGGAACCGGAGAATCCAGTCCTGCAGGATCTCGTCCGTCAGGTGTCCTTGGCGGCGCCTCAATACCGCGGCGCTGAAGTACTCGGAGCTCGTCCCCTCCGGGACGCGCACGTCGAGGATCAGCTCGCATGGAAGTGCAAACCAGAGCGCCCAGCCGATCGCGAGCGCCGCCATCACGCCGGTGATCAGCGCGAGTCGTCGCCGCCAGTGCGATGTGATGATCACGTCAGCCAGGCTTTCATGAACGAGCGACCCCTCACGACCCGGTATCAGCGACCATATCAGCCGTTTCAACTGGGGCCTTAACGATCGTGAGGAGACTGGATCGACTGCTCACGGGATCCGGCGCCGCAGATCGCCTGGGCCCGCGCCCGACCCTTCCGCTATCTCCCGAGGATGGACCTCGTCGTCCTCTCCGGCCTGCAGGGCGCCGGCAAGAGCACGTTCTTCGCCGCGCGGTTCGCGGCGACGCACGCCCACGTCTCGCGCGACCGCTTCCCGAGCGCCCGCGAGCCGCGCGCGCGGCAGCGCTCGCTCGTCGAGCAAGCGGCGCGGGAGGGGCGACCGGTCGTCGTGGACAACACGAACGCGCGGCGGGAGGACCGGGCCGAGCTCGTCGGGCTCGCGCGCGCGCTCGGCCTGCGACCGGTCCTCTACTGGTTCCCGCCGGACGTGCGCGCCTCGCTCGCCCGCAACTCGCAGCGGACCGGGCGCGCGCGGGTGCCGCCCGTGGCGGTCCTCGCGACCGCGAAGCGGCTCGCGCTGCCGGACCCGGCCGAGGGGTTCGTCGCGGTGTACGAGGTCCGCTCGACGCCGGACGGCGCCTTCGAGGTGACGCCGCGGCCGGACCTCGCGGGCGGGGCCACCGCCGCGCCACCCGGGCCCTGACGCTCAGCTCTTCAGCGCCGCCGCCACGATCGCCCGCGCCTCGTCGAGGATGCGGGCGAGGTGGGCCTCGTCGCGGAACGACTCCGCGTAGATCTTGTAGACGTCCTCGGTGCCCGACGGGCGCGCCGCGAACCAGCCGTTCCCCGCGACGACCTTGAGCCCGCCGATCTCCGCCCCGTTGCCGGGCGCGCGGGTGAGCTTCGCGACGATCCGCTCGCCGCCAAGCTCGGTCGCGCGGACCGCCTCCGGCGAGAGCTTCTTCAAGATCGCCTTCTCGGCGGGCGTCGCGGGGGCGTCGATCCGAGCGTAGACCGGCGCGCCGAGCGCGGCCGCGAGCTCTGCGTACAGGACCCCCGGGTCCTTGCCGGAGCGGGCGCGCATCTCGACCGCGAGGAGGTCCATCACGATCCCGTCCTTGTCGGTCGTCCAGACGGTCCCGTCGCGGCGGAGGAACGAGGCCCCCGCGCTCTCCTCGCCGCCGAACCCGAGCGTGCCGTCGAGCAGCCCCGGGACGAACCACTTGAACCCGACCGGCACCTCCACGAGCCTGCGCCCGAGCCGCGCCGCGACCCGGTCGATGAGGCCGGACGAGACGAGCGTCTTCCCGACCGCGGTCGCCGCCGGCCAGCCCGGGCGGTTGCGGAAGAGCCAGTCGATCGCGACCGCGAGGTAATGGTTCGGGTTCATGAGGCCGCGCGACGGCGTCACGATGCCGTGCCGGTCGGAGTCCGCGTCGTTCCCGAACGCGAGGTCGAAGCCGTCCTTCATCGCGACGAGGTTCGCCATCGCGTACGGCGACGAGCAGTCCATCCGGATCTTGCCGTCGTGGTCGAGCGGCATGAAGCCGAACGTCGGGTCGACGACCGGGTTCACCACCGCGAGGTCGAGCCCGTACTCCTCCGCGATCGGCCCCCAGTAGTGGACGTTCGAGCCGCCGAGCGGGTCGACGCCGATCCGGATCGGGGCGCCGCGCGCCGCGTCGAGATCGACGACCGCGCGCAGGTCCCGCACGTACGGCAGGACGAAGTCGCGGGCGCGGACGTTCGCGGCGGCGCGGGCCCGCTCCCACGGGACGCGGCGCACCTCGCGGTTCCCCTGGGCGAGCAGCTCGTTCGCGCGCCGCTCGATCGCGGCGGTGATGGCGGTGTCGGCGGGCCCGCCGTCGGGCGGGTTGTACTTGATGCCGCCGTCCTCCGGCGGGTTGTGCGACGGCGTCACGACGATCCCGTCGGCGAGCCCGGCGGTCCGGCCGCGGTTGTGGCCGAGGATCGCGTGCGAGACGACCGGGGTCGGCACCGGGGCGCCGCCCTCGGAGACGACCACCTCGACGCCGTTCGCGACGAGCACCTCGAGCGCCGAGCGCTCGGCCGGCTCCGAGAGCGCGTGCGTGTCGCGCCCGACGAAGAGCGGCCCCGTGACGCCGGCGCGCGCGCGCTGTTCGGCGATCGCCTGCGCGACCGCGAGGAGGTGCGCCTCGTTGAAGCTCCTGCGCAGCGACGAGCCGCGATGGCCAGAGGTGCCGAAGGCGACCCGCTGCGCAGGGACGGAGGGATCGGGCGCGTCGGCGGCGTAGCGGCGGAGGAGCTCCGGGACGTCGACGAGCGCGTCCCTCGGCGCCGGGTGTCCTGCGAGCGGGTGGGCCATGCAGGGATCCTGGCACGCCCCCGCCCCTTGTCACGGTCACGGACGAGGGCCGACAATGCCGGCCATGCTCGCGATGGCCCTCGCGGCGGCGCTCGTCCAGGCGCTGGCTCCGGCCCCGGGGGCCGCGGCGCACCCCGTGCCGCCGCCCGGGGCGAAGGGCGTCCCGCCAGCGCCCGCCGCGCCGCCCGCCGGCGCGCCGCCCGCCGCCGCGCACGCCGTCGAGCAGGCTCCGTGGCAGGCTCTCGAGCCGGGGCTCGACTTCGTCGACCTCCAGGGTCCGCCCGCTCAGGTGGGGGACCGGAGGATCACGGTCGTCCGCATCGACCCGGCTCGGTTCGAGCTGCGCCTCCTCTCTGCGTCGGCGCCGGGCGAGGGCGGGACGCGGACCGCCCGGGCGTGGGCGTACCGCGCCGGCGCGTCGGCGGCGATCAACGCGGCGATGTACCAGGAGGACTACCGCACGAGCGTCTCGCTCATGCGGAGCCGCGAGCACGTGAACCAGCGCCGGATCTCGAAGGACAAGGCGGTGCTCGCGTTCGACCCGCTCGTCTCGGGCGTGCCGCCGGTCCGGATCGTGGACCGCGAGTGCGAGAACCTCGACGACGCCGCGGTCCGCTACGCCACGCTCGTCCAGTCGATCCGGATGGTCTCCTGCGATCGCCGGAACGTCTGGGCCCCGTCCGACCGGCGCTTCTCCGCCGCGGCGATCGGCGTCGATCGGCGCGGGCGGGTGCTCTTCGTCCATGCCCGGACGCCGTGGCCCATCCACGAGCTCGTGGCGGCCCTCCTCGCGCTCCCCATCGACCTCGCGCAGGCGATGTACGTCGAGGGCGGCCCGGAGGCGCAGCTCTTCGCGCGCGGCAGCAGCCGCGAGGTGGAGCGGGTCGGGACGTTCGAGGGCACCGGCGAGAACGTGCGCGCCTGGCCCGTCCCGAACGTCGTCGCGGCGATCCGGCGGAAGTGATCAGGAGACGCGCAGCACGATCTTCCCGAAGTGGCGGTCCTCCTCCATCATCCGGTGCGCGTCGACCACCTGGTCGAGCGGGAACACCCTCTCGATGATCGGGACCACGGTCCGGTCGGCGAACCTCGGCAGCGCCGTCCGCGTGAACTCCGCGACGATCTCGCCCTTGTCCGTCACCGGGCGCGAGCGCAGCACCGACCCGATGATCTGCTGCCGCTTCACCATCATGAGCGCGAGGTTCAGCTCGGCCTTGATGCCGCTCGTGACGCCGATGACGACGAGGCGGCCGCCGTAGCCGAGCGCGTTCATGTTGGCCTGGAGGTACTTCGCCCCGACGTGGTCGAGGACGACGTCCGCCCCCTTCTTGCCGGTGAGCTCCTTCACCGCCTCGGAGAAGTCCGGCGTCGTCGTGTAGTCGACGACGAGGTCGGCGCCGAGCTTGCGGACGCGCTCGAGCTTCGAGGGGTGTGCGGTCACGACGAGCCGGGTCCGCGGCACGAGCGCCTTGCAGAGCTGGATCCCGGCGGTGTTCACGCCGCCGCCGCCGCCGTGGATCACCGCGACGTTCCCGTCCTTCAGGCCGCCGACGAGGAACAGGTTCAGGAACGCGGTGATGTACGACTCGCAGACGCAGGCCGCCTCCTCGAAGGTCATCGCGGCGGGGATGCGCATGAGGTGGCTCGCGTACGCGACCGCGTACTCGGCATAGCCGCCGCCGCCGACGAGCGACATGACCCGGTCTCCGGGCGCGAACCCGGAGACCCCCGGGCCGAGCTCCGCGATCGTCCCCGCCACCTCGAGGCCGAGGATCTCCGAGTCGCCGGGGGGCGGGGGGTACTTCCCCTCGCGCTGCACGAGGTCGGGCCGGTTGATGCTCGTCGCGACCACCTTCACGAGCACCTGCCCTTCGCCCGGACGCGGGCGCTCGGCCTCGCCGACCTTCAGGACGTCGACACCGCCGAAGCCGCTCAGCAGGACCGCCTTCATCGTGTGACTCCTCCCGGGAGGGGATTCGAGGGAGCGCGCATGTTCGCACGGTCGCCGGCGTGCCGGTAGGGCTCCCGCCCTCGCGCGCGCGCTCTTCTCCTCGAGAGGGGAGCTTCCGGCGGGACCCCTGCGCCCCCACCGTCGGCGCGCATGTCGCCCGCCGCGAGGCTCCTCGGCGTCATCCCGGCGGCGCTCCTCGCCTGCGGTCACGGCGCGCCGAGCCGGCCCGCCGACGCGCTCGCGCGCGAGCGGGACGAGCTGTCGGCGCTCTGGAGCCTGTACCGGTACACGCACGTGCAGGACGGGCGGGTGGTCGCGACCGACGAGGGCGGGATCACGACCTCCGAGGGGCAGGCCTACGCGCTGCTCCGGGCCGTCTGGGCGAACGACCGGCGCGCGTTCGACGACGTCTGGGGCTGGACGAAGGAGCACCTCCAGGTGCGCGAGGATCGGCTCCTCGCCTGGAAGTGGAAGGACCGCGTCCTCGACCGGAACGCCGCGACCGACGCGGACCAGGACGCGGCGCTCGCGCTCATCCTCGCCTCGCGCCGCTTCGGCGAGCCGCGGTTCCTCGACGAGGCGCGCGGCCTGCTCCGCGACATGTGGGAGAAGGAGGTCGTCGTCGCCGGCGGGCGCCCCTTCCCGACCGGCGGCAACTGGGCCCCCGCCGAGGCTCACCCGACCGTCCACGTCGCGTACCTCGCCCCCTACGCGTACGAGGTCTTCGCGGGGGTGGATCCGGCGCGGCCCTGGAAGGACCTCGTCCGGTCGAGCTACGACCTCCTCCGCTTCCTGTACGTGGAGCGCGGGCTCGCGCTCCCTCCCGAGGTCGTCTACCTCGACCCGCGCACCGGCGCGATCCTGCTCGAGCGGCCGGGGGGCAGCGGACCGTCGCCCTCGGGCTACGACGCGGTGCCGGTCTTCTGGCGCGTCGCGCTCGACGCGCGCTGGTTCGGGCGGCGAGGCGAGGCGGACCTGCGCGCGCGGATGCTCCGCTTCCCGCGCGAGGCCTGGCGCGCGGAGGGGCGGCTCCGCGATCGCGCCACGACCGCGGGGCGGGCGCTCTCGCCGCTCGACGGGCTGCCGCTCCTCGCGTCGGTGCAGGCGCTCGCGCAGGTCGAGGACCCGGCGCTCGCGGCGGAGCTGCGCGCGGCGCGGCTCGACGCGCTGTTCGAGCGGGCGCTCTCCGGCGAGGAGACGCCGTACTACCTGCACAACTGGCTCTGGTTCGGGCGCGCGCTCGAGCTCGGCGTCGTGCGCCGCTACGACGAGCCCCTCTCGTTCCTCCTCCTCCTCGACTGGGGTGCGTTCCGCGAGCGGTTCCCGCTCCTGCCGCTCGCGGCGGGCCTCGTCCTCGCGCCGCTCGCACGCCGCCGCGCCTGGGCGCGCGCCCTCCTGCTCGCGCTGTCGCTCGCGCTCTCCGCCCGCTACCTCGGGTGGCGCGCGGCGCGGACGCTCAACTTCGTCGAGCCGCTCGGCCCGCTCGTCAGCCTGTCCCTTCTCGCGGCGGAGCTGTACGCGTTCTCGACGGTGGCGCTGCTCGCGGTGCAGGTGGGCGTCTCCGGGCGCCGCCGGGCCGCGCCGCCGCCGCTCGGCCCGGACGAGCCCCGCCCCTCGGTGGACGTCCTCGTCCCCATCTACTCCGAGTCGCTCGAGATCCTGGACCGGACGCTCGCCGCCTGCGCCGCGCTGCGCTGGCCGCGGTTGACGGTCCACGTGTGCGACGACTCGCACCGCGAGGAGGTGGCGCGCCTCGCCGCGGAGCACGGCGCCCGGTACCTGCGCGGACCGAAGCGCCACGCGAAGGCCGGGAACCTCAACGCCGCGCTCGCGGTCACGACCGGCGAGCTCGTCGTCGTCTTCGACACGGACCACGTGCCCGAGGCGCGCTTCCTCGAGCGGACCGTCCCGCACTTCCGGGATCCGCGGATGGGCGTCGTCCAGACACCGCACCACTTCTCGAACCCGGACGTGTTCCAGCGCGCCTTCGGCGGCGGCGAGGCGGTGCCGAACGAGGCCGACCTCTTCAACCACGCCATCCAAGGCGCGCGCGACGCATGGGGCGGCGCGTTCTTCGTCGGGAGCGGTGCCGTCTTCCGGCGCGAGGCGCTCCGGTCGGTCGGCGGCTTCCAGCTCCTCTCGATCACCGAGGACATCCACACGAGCCAGAAGCTCCACGCGCGAGGGTGGCGCTCCGCTTTCGTGGACGAGGACCTCGCGGCCGGGCTCTCGGCGGAGGGCTTCCGGGGCTACCTCGTCCAGCGGCGGCGCTGGATGCTCGGGTGCCTGCAGATCTTCTTCCGGGACAACCCGCTCCTCGAGCGCGGGCTCCCCCTCCGCCACCGCCTCGGCTACCTCGCCTCGCTCTGGTTCTTCTTCTTCCCGCTCGCGCGGCTCGCCTTCTTCGTGACGCCGCTCTGGTACCTGCTCTTCCACCTGCACCCACTCTTCGCGGACCTGCCGGTGCTCCTCGCGTACCTCGTGCCGCACCTCGTCCTCGCGCCGGTCGCCGCGAGCGCCCTCGTCCCGGGGTGGCCGCGCCTCCTCTGGGGCGGGCTCCACGAGAGCGCGGTCGCCTTCCCGCTCGCGCGCGCGACGCTCGACCTCGTCCTGCCGAAGCGGCTCGGGTTCGGCGTCACGCCGAAGGGGATCACGAGCGACCGGCGCCGCTTCGACGCCTCCGCCTCCGCGCTCACCCTCGCCGCGGCCGCGGTCGCCGCGCTCGCGATCGCGAAGGGCGTCGTGGAGCTCGCCGCGTTCGGGATCGAGGTGGAGGCCTACGCCTTCAACCTCTTCTGGGCGGGGGCGAACCTCGTCGCCGTCCTCGCCGCGCTCCTCGTCGCGTGGGAGCGGCCGCAGCGGCGTGCCGACGAGCGGATCCGGACCCGGGTCGCCGTCCGGCTCGACGGCGCCCCGGCGGAGACGTTCGACCTCTCGACCTCTGGGGCCTGCGTCCGGCTCGCCTCCGCAGCGCCGCTCCCCTCCCCGCTCGAGGTCGCCTTCGACGGGCCCGAGCCGCTGCGGCTTCGCGCGCGCCTCGTCTGGCGCGAGCGCGTCGGCCGCGAGCTGCGCGCCGGCCTCGCCTTCGAGGGGCCCGACGCGGCCGTGCGCCGCGTGCTCGTCCGGATCGCCTTCGCGCGCGCCGGCGTCCACGAGGGGGCCCACGTCCGCCGCGCGACGAGCCAGCTCGGCATGGCGGCGCGGCTCGTCGTCGGGCTCGTCCGGGTCTTCCTGCCGCTCCAGCGTCGCCGGCGCAGGTCGCCCCGCCGGCTCGCGCTCGCGCGCCTTGCCCTCGTCGGCGGCGCCGGGCGCGCCAGGGCCCTGCGGGTGGACGCGTGCGAGGGCGGAATGGGGCTCCTCGTCCTCGGCCGGCCGCCGCCTCCCGGCGCGGCGCTGCCGCTGGTCCTCCCCGAGCGGGCGGTGTGGGCGCGGGTGGCGCACGCGCGGAGGCTCCTGCCGAAAGTATGGCGCGTCGGGCTCGAGTACCTGCCGGCGCCCGTTTCTCTCGCCGAGCCGGGTGTCTACCTTGCGGCGTAGGCGAACGCCCGCCCGCCCGCCACCTCGTGAGGCCCTCGATGAACCGCGCCGCCGGCGCAGCGCTCCTCGCGGCCGCGCTCTTCGCGGCGCCGGCCCAGGCCGGCGTCGCGGAGTCCTGGTACCTCGCACGCGGGCGCGCGAACGCACGGATCGGGAACCACGCCGCCGCGATCGAGGCATACCGGAAGGCGCTCGACGGCGACCCGGGCTCGCGCGAGGCGTCGCGCTGCCTCGCGCTCGAGCTGCTCGCGAACGGCGAGACCGATCGGGCCGTCGCCGAGCTCGACCGGCACCTCGCGCGCTTTCCGGCCGACTGGGAGCTCGCGTTCGAGCAGGCCCGGCTCCTCCAGTGGTCACGCTACGCGTACCGGGCGGGCGACGCCGTCCGCTACCTCGCGATGGGGCTCGCCGTGCACGAGGACCGCGCGCGGCGCCGGGAGCTCGCGCGGCTGCTCGGGCGCGACCGCGCGACGCTCGACCGGGCGCTCCGCGAGTACGATCGGCTCCTCGCGGCGACGCCGGACGACGCGGAGCTGCGCGGCGAGCGGCTGAAGCTCCTCCTGTGGGATCCCCGGCGGCGGGCGGAGGCCCGCGCGGAGCTGCTCCGGCTCGAGGCGGAGCGGCCCGCGGACGAGCGCGTGGCGCGAGACCTCGCGCGGGTCACGGCGGAGGAGCCGGGGCGCGCCGGCGAGGCCGCCGACCGGTACGCGGCGCTGCTCGCGCGCCACCCGGACGACCCGGACCTCCTGCTCGGTCACGCCCGCTCCCTCACCCGCGCAGGGCGCCGCGCGGAGGCGCACCTCGCCTACTCCCGCGTCGTCGCCGTGCGTCCGACCTCCGAGGCGCGGCTCGAGCGCGCGGACCTCCTCGCCGCCGACCCCGCGACGCGTGCCGCGGCGCGCGCGGAGTACGAGGCGCTCCTGCGCGAGACGCCGCGGAGCCGTCGCGCGCGGATCGGCCTCGCACGGGTCCTCGCCTCCGAGAAGGAGACGAGCCGCGAGGCGATCCCGCAGTACGCCGCGGTGCTCGTGGCGGCGCCGGCGGATCCCGAGGCCCACCGCGGGCTCGCCCGCGCGTACGCGTGGAACGGCGATGCCGACCGCGCGCTCGCGCACGCGCTCCTGGCGCGCGGACCTCGTCCCGCGCCGGAGTTGGGGGAGCTGGAGCGCTCGCTCCGCCGCGGGCGCGAGCCGACGCTCGGCGGCGGCGCCGCAGGATTTTCGCAGGGCGGCGGCTCGATGGCGCTCTCGACCTCCCGCGTCTTCGCCACCGGCCGCGCCGACCCGACCCCGTTCACCTCGGCCGGAGTCGAGGTCGGGGCCGTGCGCTGCGCGGGCGGCGGCGAGTCCGTCCAGGGGACCTCCGCCGACGTGCGGGCGGAGTGGCGCCCCGACCCGGCCTGGCGCCTCCAGGCGCAGCTCGGCTGGGAGGAGGTGCGCCCCGGCTCCGCCGCGCTCGCGGGGACGCTCCGGCTCGAGCGCGACGACGGCGCGCGTTCCCTCTCGCTCGCGCTCTCGCGCGCGCCGCGCCAGGACTCGTTCCGTGCGCTCGTCGCCGACCGCGTCGGCGGCCGGCTCGTCGGCGCCGCGTCGGACGACGTCGCCGAGGCGCGGGTGGCGTGGGCGCGCGAGGGCGGGCGCCTCGAGGGCTTTGCGCGCGCGGGGGCGGTCACGGGCGAGGGAATGCCCTCCACCTTTCTCGCGGCGGCGGGGGTCCGCCTCGACCGCACGATCCTGCGCGACGGGCGCTGGACCCTGTCCGCGGGCGGGGCCGCCGAGGCGACCCACCACGCGCGCGATCTCTCCGGACTGAGCGACGGTGATCCCGCCTCGCCCCGGCTCTTCTCGCCGCCGCTCTTCCTCGCCGTGTCGCCGCGGCTCGCGCTCGCGCGGGAGGGGGCGGCGAGTGCCCGCCTCGCGCTCGACGCCGGCCCCGCGCTGCAGCTCGTCGGGGGGCCCGGGGCCGCCCTGCGCGCGGGCGGCGACCTCCGCCTCTCGCTCGTCCAGCCGCTCGGGACCCGGCTCCGGCTCGCCGCCGAGCTGCGCGCCGAGCGCATCGCGGCGGTCTACACCCGGGCGTCCGGCGGCGCCTCGCTCTCGGTGGTGTTCTGATGGATGGGACGCTCGCCGCGATCGCCACGGGGCAGACGCCGCTCGAGGAGCGCCTCCGGCTCGCGCGCGAGCTCGCCCGCGCCGTCTCCGCGCTCCACGCGCGCGGCCGGGTCCACGGCGCGCTCTCGCCGTCCGCCGTGCTCGTCGTGGGGGGCGCGGTCGTGCTCGCGCCGCCGGCCACGGCGCAACCGCCGCTCGCCCGCGCCGGCTACGCCGCGCCCGAGGTCGCGCGCGGCGGCCGGGCCACGCGCCGCTCCGACGCGTTCGCGCTCGGCGCGCTCGCACAGCTCGCGCTGACCGGGCGAGGTCCCTTCGACGCGCCGGACGCGCTCGAGGCCACCCGCCGCGTCCTCTTCGACGAGCCCAGGCCCGCCCGGCTCGACGCGCCAGCGCTCTCGCCCGAGCAGGAGGCGGTGCTCACGCAACTGCTCGAGAAGCGGCCCCGGCGCCGGGCGCGGCCGGAGGAGCTCGCGCGCGTGCTCGGGTCGGCGGGGGCGAACCCGGTCCCAGTCGCGGCGGCCGTGCGCCCTCCCATCGCCGCGAGCGCCCTGGTCACCCGGCTCCCGTCCACGTCCACGTCCACGTCCACGTCCACGACCACGTCCACGTCCACGTCGCGCGCTGTGAAGCTCGCGGTCACTGCGGCCCGGGCGCGGGCGTTGCTCTCCCGGGTCGTGGCGCGCATTCCACAATCCCCGCTCCACCGCGCCGGCCTCGCCGCGGTGCCGCTCCTCGTCCTCGCGCTCGCCGTCGCGCCAAGCTCCGACGCCGCCCTCGCGCGCGCCGTCGAGGCGGCGATCTCGGCCGGAGATCTCGCCGGTGCCCGCCAGCGGCTCGAGGAGGCGGCGCGCGCCGGCGCGGACCGGCCGCTCGTGGAGAAGCTCCGCGGAGATCTCGCCTGCGCCCGGGGCCTGCCGACCGAGTGCGTGCGGCGGTACCGGACCGCCCTCGCCGCGCGGCCGGAGCTCCGGGACGACGCCGCGCTCCGGCGGAACGCGCGCACCCTGCTCGGCCGCGACCAGGGCTGCGGCGCGCGCCGCGCCGCGGCGCAGCTCCTCGGCGAGCTGCGGGATCCCGAGGCGCTGCCCGCGCTCGAGTCGGCGCGCCGCTCGGGCGGCCTCCTCGCGTTCCTCTGCACCGGGGACGCGATCGACCGCGCCATCGCGGCGACGCGGACCGCCGTGGCGGAGCGCTGACCGGGGGCCTACGCGACGAGGAGCGTCGGATCCGGCGCGGACAGCGATCCCGCCGCGTGCATCGTGACCTTCTCGCCGTCCACCTCGAGCGCGATGTCGAGCGCGGCCTCGAAGCGGATGCGCGCGAGGCCGATGCCGCCGCGCGATTCGGGGTCCTCGCGCATCGCGGCCACGTAGCCCTCGAGCGCGTTCGCGTGCGCGAGGATCCGGGCGAGGCGCATGCGCAGGACCGCGATCTGGTCCGCGCGCGCGACGTTCGAGACCGAGACGACGACCCGCTCGCGCGAGCGATCCAGCTCGAGCTTCATCTCGATGTCGGACGTCGCCGCGTTCGCGATCGCGTTCTGGACGAGCTCGTGCGCGGCGAGCGCGACCTGGTCCTCGCGGGCGGCCTCGGGGCAGGCGTGCGCGCAGAACTTCGCGACGAACCGGCGAATGTCGTCGATGACCACCCACGATGGCTGCATTCGCAGGAAGAGGACGGCGGCATCGGTGTGGGCGGTGGTCATCATGTCTCGTACCTCCCCGCGCGGATCCCGTGCTCGCCCACGCTCCGTGGAGCTTGGATGCAAAGTCGGCGCCTCTCCGTGCCCGACGCGAAGGCCCGGAATTCCGAGCGCTTCCGCTCGCGCGGACGAAGCCCGGCGGCGGGGCGTCCTCAACCCCGGGTGACGCGATCACCGGCCCCCCGAGCCCCACCGCGGTCACTCCCGCGCTCGGGGCACCGCCGCGGACGGACGCCGGGCGACCACCTCCGCCCGGAAGTAGCGGGCGAGGATCGCGCGGCGGTCCTCGCCCGCTGCCGCGCGGCGGGCGGCTCCCGCCTGGCACAGCCCGACGCCGTGGCCGTGGCCCGTGCCGCGGACGGCGACGGATCCGTCCACGTCGTCGAGCGTGAACCGCGAGCTCCGCACCCGGCCGCGCCCGAGGGCTGCGTCGAGCGCCCGCGCGAAGGCGTCGCCCGAGAGCCGCCAGCGCGCGTCCGCCCCCTCCACCCGCGCGATCCAGCCTCCGGCGCCGGGCGACACCACGATCTCGGCGGCCCGGAGCCGCCGCCCCACCGCGGCGGCCGCCGCCGGGTCGCCCGCGAGCGCGAGGCGGACCGCGCCGGCGAGGCGGGCGGGATCGACCTCGGCGTGCCACGTGGGCCCGCTGCAGCCCGGGTCCGGACCTGCCGCGCCGCCGCTCGCCTCGCCGCCAAACGCCTCCCGCGGATCCGCGGTGTGCCCTCCGCAGGACGCGTGGAACGCGGCGGCCGCGACCTCGCCCGAGGGGAGCACGAGCACCTCGCCCGCGGTCGCGCGCGCCGCCCGCTCCGAGGCGGCGAGGTGGCCGCGCGGGATGCCGCCGCCGCGCAGGATCTGGCAGTGGGCGAGGTCGCACAGCGCGGCGCCGGGGTGGCGGTCCCGCGCGGCGAGCGCGTACGACCGGACCGCGACCGCCTGCGCCTCGAGCGCCGCGGCGGGCGTGCCGGGCGGGGTCTCGGAGGCGACGACCGCGGCGACGTACGGCTCGAGCTCGAGCTCGCCCCGGACCTTCAGCGCCCCGCGCTCCGCCCGGATCGAGAGGGCGCCGTGGTACGTCCGCGTGCGCTCGCCCGGCACCTCGACGTGCCAGGTGCCCGCAGGGAGCGCGAGGCCCGGGACGGGGTGGCCGTCGACGAGGAGCCCGTCGCCGCGCGCCGCGAGCGAGCGCGCGACGCCCTCCCCGCGCACGCCGAGCGTCCGCGGCGCCTGCTTCGTGAGGAGGTCCACCGGGACGCGCGGTCCGGCGGCGAGCGCGAGGACGAGGGCGAGGCCGATCACGTCCCACCCCCGCGCACGGTGAAGCGCGCGGTCGCCGCCGGCGCCGCCGCCCCGGGCAGCCACACCTCGAGCCGGTGGACGCCGGGGTGCGCCGGGAGCCGCGCCGCGAACGGAGGAAGCAGCACGAGCGGCTCGCCGTCGACCCGGACCTCCGCCCGCTCGGCGCCGCGGGGCAGTGCGAGCCGCACCGGGACCGCCTGCGCGCCGTCGGGGTACCCCGCCTCGACGAGGTACTCGTCGCCGTCGCCCGGCCTGAGGATCCGCACCGCTCCGCCGCTCCCAGCGAGCCGGGCCTCGATCCCCTCCGCGCGTGCCCAGGCGAGGTGCTCGGCGGGGAGCTCGAGCGCGGGCCGGCCAGGCGCGCCGGGGCGGTGCAGGTCGCACGGGTCGCGCGGCGCCGTCCCGCGGAGGAAGACCTCGTCGAGCGACCCCGGGCAATCGGGGCCGGCGAGCTTCCCCGAGAGCGGGCACACGGTGGCGTGGGCGAGCGCGCCGCGATCGAGGAGCGGCGCCGGAGAGAGCCCCCGCATCGCCCGGACCATGACCCGGCCGAAGATGGGACCCGCGCCGGTGATCCCCGACACGCCCTGCATCGGCCGGCCGTCGAAGCTCCCCACCCAGACCGCGACGGTTCGCTCCGCGGTGTAGCCCGCCGTCCAGTTGTCCACGTACGCGCGCGAGGTGCCCGTCTTCGCGGCGACCGGGAACGGCAGCCGGAGCGCGTTCTGCAGCCCGAACGCCGGCGCGCGCGCCGCCTCGTCCGAGAGGACGTCCGAGAGGAGCGTCACGGCGCGCGCCGGGAGGAAGCGGCGCGGGGCGAGCTCGCGCGCGGCGACGAGCGGGTGGCCGGCGGCGTCCGCGGCGGCGCGGACCTCCACGAGCGGCTCGACGACGCCGCCCCGCGCGAGCCCGCGATAGGCGCGGGCGAGCTCGCGCAGGGACACGTCGCCGTTCCCGAGCACGAGGCCCGCGCCGTACACGTCGGCGGAGGCCTCGAGCGAGGCGAATCCCGCCGCGCGCAGGACGCGCAGCACCGCCTCCGGCCCGAGCGCCTCGGCGACCCGCACCGCCGGGACGTTGTAGCTGTTCTGCAGCGCCGCCCGCAGGCGCACCGGCCCGTGCATCCTCCGGTCGTAGTTCCGCGGCGCCCAGTCCCCGCCCGCCGTCGTGAGGTGGGCCTCGGCGTCCGAGAGGACCGTCGCCGGCGTGAAGCCGCGCGCGAGGGCGAGGCCGTACGCGAACGGCTTCAGCGCGGAGCCGGGCTGGCGGAGCGCCCGCACGCCATCGTTCTGCCCCTCGCTCGCGGCGTCGAGGAAGTCGGCCGACCCGACGTAGGCGAGCACCTCGCCCGACGCGTTGTCCACGACGATGACCGCGCCGTTCGCGAGGCGCGGGTCGGCCGCGAGCTCGGCGCGGAGGATCTCCTCGACGTCGCGCTGGAGCGCGGGGTCGATGGTCGTCTCGACCGCGGCCGCCGCGTCGAGCCCGAGCGCCGGCAGCGCGCGGACGAGCGCGTCGACGAGGTGCGGCGCCTCGAACGTGCGCGGCGCGGGGGCGAGGTCGAGCGGCGCCGCGAGCGCGCGGCTCACGTCGTCGGGCGCGGTGAGCCCGAGCTCCCGCATGCGGCCGAGGACATGCGCCATGCGGGCGCGCGCCGCCGGCTCGTGG
>WNGF01004996.1_pt1 | contig 17095 bp, 11 predicted proteins | sample 5400641 | NCBI WGS metagenome assembly WNGF01 (sample SAMN13153371, study PRJNA577476) | soil metagenome | isolation source: 80 cm soil or saprolite under grassland replicate 2 | place: USA:California | collected 2016-06-15
TTTGTTCGGCCTCAGTCAAACCGAGTTGCGCCATTAGCGCGGAAGACTGCACCGCCGCGGCAGCAATCCTTTCGAGAGCGCGCGCGATCAATTCGGCTCCTGCCGTGAGAAGGTCGAATTGTTTTCGGTCCAACAGATGGGGACGCAGCGTCACCCCGATCGGTCGGTCACCGTATGTCAGTCGACTGGCCCGCATCCCCTCGCGAATTTTGTCAATCGCTAGTGTGGATAAGGTTTTGTCAGCCGCGAGCAGATCGTGGTATTCCGCTATTGCCCTGTCGCGGAGCCCGCCCGAATTTGTCGCAGCTCCCTTCAAAACCGCAGTGCCATTCGCTTTCATTTCCGCAGTCGAGTTTTACTCGAGGCACATCTGAAGTCTTGGCATCGTTTGCGATTCGCCGGGCATTTCTTGCCCATTCGCGAGATCGGGCAGCGCAAAAAATGCACACGATTCAGCAACAGCCGCCGAGCCAATGCTGATCCAGGGGTTGAGAATTCAGGCAAATGAAAACTCAACTTGTTGAACCTACAGAGACCATTGAACTCGTCCCGCAGATCTTGGATCTGAAAAAAATTCTCGTACCGATCGATTTCTCCGAGACGTCGAAGAAAGCGTTCCAGTATGCGCTGCGATTTGCCGAGCAATTCGATTGCGAAATCACTCTTATTCATGTGGTCGAACGGATGAGTCCAATGGTCGGCGGGCCGCTAGCCTTTGAAACATTTCCGCAGCCGCAGGACGATTCGATCGCCGCGAAGAAAGAATTGGCCGGGCTTGCAGCGCGCTCGCGCACCAACGGCTCTGATTCGATTAGTTCGACAATCCGCACTGGTCATCCGCCCAACGAAATCACCAAGGCTGCTAAAGACCTCGATGTGGATTTAATCGTCATCGCCACACACGGCTACACGAGTTGGCGACACCTGTGCATCGGCAGCACGGCCGAACGCGTCGTGCGCACCGCGCCGTGTCCTGTTCTCGTCGTTCGGGAAAAGGAGCACGAGTTCATTTAAACGGCCAAGAGCAGATCATGAAGACAAAGACAAACCCAAAGACGAAGCCAGACACCACAATAGAAACCGAACCGTTAGCCACGCGCGTGGCACTCCATCCTTTTCTGGCTGGGATGAATCGCACGCAGCTCGCGTTGCTTACAGATTGCGCGATGGCCACTCAGTTTAAAACGGGACAGACGATCTTGCGCGAAGGCGAGTTCGCGAATCGATGCTACCTGATCGAAACTGGCAAAGTGGTGGTCGAATCGGGGGACAGCGTTGGCGAACCGCTGCTGATAGAAACGATTGGTGCTGGAGATTTGCTCGGATGGTCGTGGATGTTCCCGCCATACGTCTGGCAATTCACCGCGAGCGCAATCGAGCCGACCACAGCAATCTTTTTCTACGGCACGATTCTGCGGGAATATTGCGAGAAGGACCACTCGCTAGGCTACGAGCTTTTGAAGCGGATAAGTGCCGTGATGGTGAAGCGTTTGCAGGCTGCCCATAACCAGATGCTCTCTGCCCAGGTGCACGACGCCGCCCTTCCGTCGTCACGATTGTGTTGATAACATCGGTTGCGGTTTGGGATAGATTTTTCCGCCGCGAAAGGTAACTTCTTTCCGTTTGAATCCAAACGGAATAAATACGCCGAACTCGGAGGCCGATGGTTCCAAAGAGAACAAGGAACTCATCGACGCCCTGCGGCGTTCCAAGTTGTTTCGCAACTACGAGCAGGTCTTCAGCGAGGCAACGGGGCTGCCCTTGTCGCTACGTCCGGTCGACTATTGGCAGTTGGAACATCAAGGGAAGAAGCATGAGAATCCGTTCTGCGCTATGCTCGCCGAGCGCCCTGCCACGTTAGCGGTTTGTTTACAAGCCCATCAGGATATCATTGACCACACTGGATTAATCCCACACACCGTCACCTGTCCCTTCGGGCTAACCGAAACGGCAGTGCCAGTGAAACTCGGGGCACAGATCGTCGGATATCTGCGCATCGGCCAGGTGTTACGTCATTTGCCGGCTAAATCGGAGAGCACAAAAGTGAGCCGCGAACTGGAGCGGCGCGGAGTGCGATTCTCGGGTGAAATTCGCAAAGCGTGGGAGAAAACTCCGATGATCCCGCCTGAGAAATACAATGCAATCGTGCGGCTTCTTGCATTTTTTGCCGATCAACTTTCGGCGTTGAGCAATCAACTGGTGATGGAAAAGAATAATGCCGAGCCACCTCTTGTTCTCAAGGCGCGGGAGTACATCGACAAACATAAGACCGATGAATTATCGCTGGCCGATGTCGCGAAGGCGGCTGGAGCGAGCGTATTTCATTTCTGCAAAGTTTTCCACAGAGCCACCGGCTTGACGTTCACCGATTACGTTGCCCGCGTCCGCTTGGAAGATGCGCGAACGCGGCTTCTGAATCCGAACCTACGCATCAGCGAAATTGCTTACGACGTGGGATTCCAATCGCTGACGCAATTCAACCGCACATTTAAACGCGTCTTTGGTCAATCACCGAGCGAATTCCGCGCGCGCTTATCATCACGCAAGCGCGCAGGCAAGACCGCGTAATGACAGGGCAGAGCGGTGGCTAATCCCCACAAGGTTGGGCTAGTGATCGGCGCGTTGATCGGCGGGTGGCATTTCGTTTGGTCGGTTCTCGTTCTGCTTGGCTCGGCGCAACCGATCCTCGATTTCATTTTTTGGCGCACATGATCAAGCCGGTTTACTTTGTTAAACCATTCGATCCGGTGGCTGCGGTTACCCTGATCGTGATCACCGCCGTGATCGGATACGTCTTTGGTTTTCTTGGCGCGGTGATCTGGAACCGGTTGCATCGGTAGCGTATTAACGCGGCCGAACTCGCATAGATTCTGTTTTATCGAAACCTTGCTCCTGCTACTCGGCTAAAACAGGGCAGCTGCTGCCTTACGCCTAACAAAAAATGGTGAGAGAATGACAATCGCCGCGTAGTCGGCTCCGCTTTTCCGCCACATCATTTCACCAGTTTAATAACTGATGAAGTGATGGAAACACGATCCAAAGCGGCGAAAAAAGAGTTCAGACAAAACAGCGCGGTGTGTGACCGCGTGGTCACTTTGCTGCATCTGATCTCGAATAAGGCACGGTTCCGAATCATCTGCCTGCTCTCGCAAGGGGAGTTCTGCGTGCACGACATTATGGACGTCGTTGATGAAGGCAAGCTTTCAAATATTTCACAGCAGCTCGGCATGTTGCGTCTTGCCGGCATCGTGCAGAAACGCCGCGACAACAAGCGCGTCCTCTACCGAATCAGAGACGAACGCCTTCGACGGCTGATCGGATTTCTTCGTCTGCAATACCTCGGAGGAACAACAAAATGAAAAAGAAACTACTCATCCTCGGCGCCGGAACAGCCGGCACAATAATGGCCAATCGTCTGCGGAAAAAATTGCCCGCGGACGAATGGAAGATCGCGATCGTCGATCAATACCCGAAACATTATTGCCAGCCCGGCTTTCTCTTCATGCCGTTCGGCATTTATTCGGAGAAGAACGTCATCAAGCCTAAACGGAAGTTCATTCCGCAAGGGGTCCATTACATCGAATCGGAAATCGATCGCATCGAGGCGGAGCGCAATCGGGTTCTGCTGCGCTCCGGCAAACAACTGGATTACGACCTTCTAATCATTGCCACCGGCGTGAAAACGGCGCCGGACCAGACCGAGGGAATGCTTGGTGACGATTGGCGCAATCGCGTTTTCGATTTCTACACGTTCGAAGGTGCTTCGATGCTGCAGAACGCACTGCGCGACTGGAATGGCGGCAAACTCGTCGTGCATATCTCCGAGATGCCGATCAAATGCCCGGTCGCGCCGCTGGAATTCGCGTTTCTGGCAGATTGGTGGCTGACGGAACGGAGATTGCGCAGCAAAACTGAAATCGTTTACGTCACTCCGTTATCGAGCGCGTTTACCAAACCGATTGCTTCGAAAGTGCTCGGTCACCTGCTCGAAGAAAAACAGATCAACGTCGTCACCGACTTCAACGTCGCTCGCGTGGACAATGACGCGCACAAAATTCTTTCCTGGGACGACAAAGAAGTCGGTTACGACCTGCTGGTCACGGTGCCGACCAACATGGGCGACCCGGCAATCGAACGCTCCGGTCTCGGTGATGAATTAAATCTTGTCCCGACAAATCGGCACACTCTGCAATCGAAGGAGCACCGGAACATTTTCGTGCTCGGCGACGCGACCGATTTGACGTCGTCAAAGGCTGGATCGGTTGCGCATTTTCAATCGGAAGTCCTGGCGGAGAACATTCTCCATTACGTCAAAGGCGAGCCGCTCGAGTCGCAGTTCGATGGCCATGCAAACTGCTTCATCGAGTCCGGCTACGGCAAAGCGTTCCTGCTCGATTTCAATTACAACCTGGAGCCGGTCCCCGGAAAATATCCGTTGCCATTCGTTGGACCGTTTTCGCTGTTGCGCGAAACGCGGCTGAACCATTTCGGCAAGCTCGCCTTCAAGTGGGTTTACTGGAACCTGCTCCTTAAAGGCGTGCCGATGCCTGGAGTCGGTCACAGGATGAGCCGGCTCGGAAAACACATTCCCATGGAAGCATTACAACCCGCCTAACGAAACTTATGACACAAAAACAACTCAACGATGTGACCATCGACGTTAACGACGAGGGTTACATGACCAATCACGCGCAGTGGAACCGCGATGTCGCCGCCGCGCTTGCAAAGGAACTGGGCATCGATTTAACCGACGCGCATTGGAAAGTCCTCGATTTCATCGACCAGGACTTCAAGGAAAAGGGCGTCGTCCCCGGAATGCGCCGAATGAACAAGATCGGCGGCATTCCGACGAAGGACCTCTATTCCTTGTTTCCCGATGGGCCAATCAAGAAAGCCGCCAGGATCGCCGGATATCCAAAGCCTGTCAGCTGCGTGTGAAAGGAGCATGTTATGAACAACGGCAAAATCGACAAAGTCTCGATCATCGTTTCGCGCGGATCGCTGGAAGGCGTTTATCCGGGCCTGATCATGGCCAACGGCGCGCGTATGGAAGGGATCGACGCGAGCCTCTTTTTCACGTTCTTCGGCCTGCACGCCATCGTGAAAAAGAAAATGGACCACATCAGAATCGCGACCGTCGGCAATCCCGCGTTGTGCGTGCCGACGCCGATGGGCATCGGCATGCCCACGTGGATGGGCGCGATCCCCGGCATGTCGTGGGTCGCCACGGCGATGATGAAAAAAGAAATGGAGAAGATCGACATCCCGCCAGTCGGCGAGTTCATCGAAATGATCCACGACGCCGGCGCGCACATCTACGCCTGCAAGGCAACTGTGGACATGTTCAAGCTGACTAAGGACGACTTCTGCCCGCAAATGGACCAGGTCCTGACCGTCGGAGAATTTTATGAAAAGTCAGCTGGCGCCCAGATTATTTTCACCTGAACCAATTGGCGTCGTCGCGGAGAACGACAAAGCGCACTGGGAGCGCGTTTACGCCGATGGCTACGAAGGCGTCAGTTGGTTCCAGGCGCGGCCCGATCGTTCATTGCGCCTGATTGCGTCCTCCGGCGTGGACAAACACGCCAGAATTATCGACGTCGGCGGTGGCGTGTCGTCACTCGTCGATTGCTTATTGGGCCAAGGTTACTCGCCGGTAGCGGTGTTGGATATTTCTCCGACTTCCCTTCGGTATGCGCGTGATCGATTGGGATCACGCGCCAGAAACGTGAGCTGGTTCGAAGGGGACGTGACGACGTTCAGTCCGCCGCGTCGGTTTGGTTTGTGGCACGATCGTGCTGTTTTTCATTTTCTGACCGACGCAGCGCAACGTCGAGCTTACGTACAAACTCTGCGGCGTACGCTGGTCATCGGACTCGCGATGTTAGCGCTGCCGGGACCTTCCATCATCTTTATACCACTGGGTCTGGCCATTCTGGCAACCGAATTTTGATGGGCCAGAAAGTGGCTTTCATCAGTTCGCCAATGGTTCCGCCGTCGTTTCAAAAAATTACGCTAGAGAACGAATCATGAACGCGGATTATCACCCAATTCTTGGCGCAAGGTTTGCGCCGAAGTCGGCGGTCGGTGCCGGCCAATCATCGGGCAGCGCGGGGTGAGCGCTAATCGAGAAACTTGCGCAATTTCAGCGGCCACATTTTCCCAATAAATCTGGAGAGAACGAGAGTGTTCAGGATGGACGCATTCTCGACGACTAAAGATGTGTCGAAAGATGTTGATCTTGCTGCCATCGCCACCGGCGGCAACCGTCCCGACAATTGTCGCTGGACGTTCCCGCGAAACCAGCGCAGAGCGAGACGAATGTTCGGAGATGGTTCTCACGTCTGCGGTTCCGTTCCCAGGACGACGCGTACCTCGTGAGGCAGTGCGTCGTCACGCAACCTCACGATTTTGTCGGCCACCGCAATTCCATCTATTTCCATGAGGGCGACACCTCCGGAACAGTGGCCCGGATTCTCGATCGATATGCGATAGAGGGTGTCTTGATAACGGTATCGGATATGAAATCCGGTCCAATCTTTCGGTATGACCGGGTTGATGGTGAGCGCATCTCCGCGGCGTTGGAATCCCAAAACTTCCTCGAGCCAGACGCGATACGTCCAAGCCGCGGCGCCTGTGTACCAGGTCCAGCCCCCGCGTCCGACATAGCCGGCTAACGAGTAAACATCGCCGGCCATGACGTAAGGCTCCACCTTGTAGCGCTCACGATCCTCGTCTTCCCGCGCGTGCTCGACCGGATTCAGCATCCGCAAAAGTTGAACGGCTTTGTCGCCATCGCCCCGGCGGGCGAAAGCCATGGCCACCCAAGTGGCGGCATGAGTGTATTGGCCGCCGTTTTCCCGCACGCCGGGCGGATAAGCCTTGATGTAGCCAACGTCGGCGGCGGTCTTGTCAAACGGCGGAGTGAACAGCAAGATCAGGCTGTCGGTTTCACACACGAGATTTTCCTCGACCGATCGCAGCGCGACCTTGACACGTTCGGAATCGCCGGAGCCAGAAATTGCGGCCCAGGTTTGCGGGAGCGAATCGATGCGGGCCTCGGCGTTTTCCCTCGAGCCGAGAGGGGCGCCATCGTCTAAGTATGCGCGGCGATACCACGCTCCGTCCCAAGCCTGGGCGTCAATGGTCTTTGCGAGCTGAGCGGCGCGGGCGCGGCAGGCTTTGGCTTCCTCGCTCAGATCGCGCAGGGTTAGCAGCTCAGCGAAGTCTTCCAGCACACAAATCTCAAACCAGGCGAGCCAGACGCTCTCGCCTTTGCCGCCGAGGCCGACGCGGTTGAGGCCGTCGTTCCAATCGCCGCCTCCGATCAGCGGCAATCCATGCGGACCGGCGGTGGCGGAGCGAGCGATGGCGCGTCGGCAGTGTTCGAGTAGCGAGCCTTCCGTGTGGGAAACGGCCGGAATGGTAAGGCTCTCGGTTTGTTGCTTCTCAAGCGGTTTGGTTTCGAGGAACGGAACCATTTGATCGAGGATCGCGGCGTCGCCGGTGGTGCGGACGTAATGCGCAGTGACGAAGGGAAGCCAGAGAAGATCGTCACTGATCCGGGTGCGGACGCCAGCGCCTGACTCGGGATGCCACCAGTGTTGGACATCGCCTTCGACGAATTGCCGCGCAGCCGCGCGCAAGACGTGCTGCCGCGCGAGGTCGGGCGCCGCGTACACGAGGGCCATCACATCCTGCAACTGGTCACGGAACCCATAGGCACCGGCTGATTGATAAAGGGCGGAGCGGCCCCAGACGCGGCAGCTGAGGGTCTGATAAAGCAGCCAGCGGTTAAGCAGAAAATTCGTCGAAAGCTCGGGCGTTTCCACTTCGACCGTGCTCAAGAACCTATCCCACCAACGACGGGTTTCCTGGAATGCGGCCTCGACGTTTGCGGGATCGCGAAAACGAGTCACGAGGTCGCGCGCTTTTTCTTCGTCGTCCGCCTGCCCGAGGAGGAAAGTGATCTCGACGGTGTGTCCCGGTTCAATCTCGACCACGACCTGCACGGCCGCGCAAGGGTCGAGGCCGGCGCCAACGCCACCGGTCAATCGTTCGTGCTCCATCGCGGCCGGATCGCGCAGCGAGCGGTTGCGCCCGATGAACACGGCGCGATCACCGGTGAACGAAGCAGGCGTTGGAGTCGAAGTGGCAAAAGTGATGCATTCGCAAAATTCCGGATTGTAGGAATTGCGGGCAAACAGGCTCTGGCTTTGCAAATCCCATTTCGTGACGACATGCATACTCGTTTCCTCTGGATCCGGTCCGAGAACTAGCGTGGCATAGGAGGTAACGGTCAGCTTCCGTCGGCGCGACGAGTTGTTGCGCAAGCGCAGCCGCTGCAGGCGCACCGGCAGGCCGCCGGTGTCATCCAGCGGCACGAAGGTGAGCAGTCGTTGTCCGATCGCGTGGCTGTTGTGTTCAAATGTTGTGTAACCCTGACCATGCCGCGCGCGATAGGCGTCCTTCTCCCGGATCGGTTGGGGCGTGGGCGACCAAGCGACTCCGATATCGTTATCGCGGATGTAGATGGCCGTCCCGGGCGGATCGGAGATCGGATCGTTGAACCACGGCGTGAGGCGATCGTTCTGGCTATTGCGGCCCCAGACAAATTCAGCGCCCGACTCGGAAACAAACGCGCCGAATTTCGAGTTGGCCATGATGTTGATCCAGGGAAGCGGCGTTTGCCGGCCGGGACCCAGATAGATGACGAATTCCTTTCCGTCCTCGGTGAAGCCGCCGAGGCCGTTGAAGTATTTAAGCTCCATGAAGGCCAGAGGCGCGGAGGGCTCTTCGTGAAACTGCTGCCCGGCCACCAGCAGCTTCGGTTTCACGGCCACGGGTGTGGTCGCGGCAAGTTGTTGGCGTAACGTGCCGCGGGCTGCGACCAGGACCATCCGCGCAGCGGCCTGAAGCGCGATCAGCTCTTCCTTCGAAATTTTCGTTGCCGAACGGAGATAAACGCCGCCGGGTTGATCCACACCGGTCAGGTGCGCCTGCGCTTCGGTGAGCTGGCGCAGGTGAGCGGTCAATGGTTCGTCATAACTCGGGGGTTCCTCGCTCACGAGCACGAGATCGACCTTCAAGCCCCGCAAATTCCAGAAAGTATGCGCGGTCAAAGTTTCGCGCACGACTTCGATATCGCGGAGGTGACCGATCATGACGACGACAATAGGCAGGTCGCCCGAAATGCCTTGCCGCCACAACGCCCGCTGACCCTCCGTTCGGCGGCCGAGACGCGCGGGCGGCGGCCTCAGTTGCGCCCGCGGAAAGATAATGAGGGCCGCCAGTTGTTGAAAGGTTTGCACATCGGCCGGGCGGATGTGAAGCCGGCGCATCTCCAGTTGGGAACGGGTCCACGCGGTTTCAAAAGCGCGTGCGCAAGTGTGAAACTCCGAGTAGCGCTCGGCCAGTGCGATCACTGCTTCGCGCGAGTCCGCCACCACGGTGACGAGCGCAAACTGCAACCGCTCGTTAGGCCTGAGCGTGACGCGCCGGCGCAGGCTGAAGATCGGATCGAGCACGGCACCGACGCTGTTCGTTAGGCTGCGGGTGATCGCTGCGGGATTTTCCGGCGTGCGGCCCCGGCCGAGGAATTGCGCGCGGTCGGTTTCAAACTGGGTCGAGTCGATAAAAGTGGAGGCCTCGGCGACGATGAGGTGCGCGGCCCAGATGGGCTGATCGTCGGGAGCGCGAAGGCGGCGGCGAGCGATCAGCGCTTCGCAATGCGGCAGCCATTCGGTTTCGATGAACAGCTTGTTGAAAGCGGGATGCGTGCGGTCGGCCTGATGCGGCGCGAGCGCGACCTCGAGGTAACTGGTCAGCTCCAGTCGGCACGATCTGCGCGAGGTGTTCACCAAAGTGACTCGCCGGACTTCCGCGTCGTCTTCTGCGGAGACGACAATTTCCGTGATGGTCTCGCACGGTCCGCTCCTCCGCCGGAACTCCGCTTTGTCCGGGGTGAAACTCCATGTGTAACGGCGCTCGGGAGATCGCACCGGTTGATGGGTGTTGCTCCAGATCGTTCCGCTTTCCAAATCACGGAGATAACAAACCGGGCCCGACACATCGCAGGTCGTATCGGCGTGCCAGCGCGTCACGTCCAAGTCCAGCCAGCGCAGGTAGCCGCCGCCGGAGTTCGTCACCGTAACTGAGCAGGTTCCATTGGAGAGCAGGTGGATGCGCGGCGATGAGATGTCCGGTGTTTGCGCCACAACCGCGGCGCCGATGGTCGGAATCGCTCGGAGCAGGGGTCGCTCTTCATGCACCTCACGGGTGGTGGGCAAAATTTGTTCCGGGATATGCTCGTGCAAGAGCGGCTCGGTGGCGCGAATGCGCGGGTCGGAATGGAACCGCCGCCGCATCGCATTGTCATGTAAAGCGTTGTCGTAAGCGAGGAGCGACATCCCCTGGTGATGCACCATGTAACAGTGGATGATAATGCCGGCCGCGCCCCCGGGTTCGGTCCGTCGCGAATAGTCGATCGCTTCGTAGTAGCCGTAGTCGCCGAGCAGCGCAGAGTCGCCCAGGATGGCAAGCTTCCGCAGATTCTTGACGGCGGCGGCCGGTTCTACGCCGAGACCAAGTGCGGTCGCATATGGTGCCACCACCAAGTCGTCTTCCTGCCCACGCTTCAACGCCAGCGCCGGCACGCCGAACGCGCGGTATTGATAGACGTTGTGCCGGTCGAGCGCACTGAAGGCGGATTCTGAGATGCCCCACGGCACGCTGCTTTGCCGGGCATAGGCAATCTGACATCGCACGGCATCGTGACAGGCGCGATCGAGCAGCGAATTTTCATGCATCCGCGTGAACAAGAGCGGCATCAAATATTCGAACATCGTCCCGCTCCAGGAGAGAAGCGGCAGCCGTCCGTAGGCAGAACCAAAGGGCCGGCTCAAAGCCCACCAATGTTCCACCGGCACGTCTCCGCGCGCGATGGCTAGGAAGCTCGTTAGGCGCGCTTCGCTCGCGAGCAGATCGTAAAACGAGGTGTCGAGCCGGCGCTCCGCTACCTGGTAGCCGATGGCAAAAATGCGTCGTTCCTCATCGTAGAGAAATCGCAGTCCCATGCCGCCTTCCAGTTGCTGGCTCTGGGCGATCAATTCGTCCAATTGCGCGAGCTGTTCCGAGGCGCTCCGGCGTGAATGCTCCACCTCGGTGACGAGAAGATCGAGCCACTCGCGCACCGCGGGAGGAATCTCCGGTTGCTCCCGTCGCCCGTGAAAAGCAAGCAGGGGCACGAGCCCCGGGATGCCTTCGATGGCGATGTTGCGCAGCGAAAAGGTGGCGGCGAGCGCTTCGCGCCGGGATTCGTGCGCCGCTTCGCCTAACGACATCAATTGGGCCGGCGGCGCCATCAGGATTTCCACGGGTCGAAGATATTTATCGATGACGCCGTTCCACGCCGCGACCTGCTTTGAAATTTGCTGGGCCCAGTAAACACGCGAATCGGTTTCCTCCCCGTGGAAGTGGCGCAGAAGATCCTGTGCGGGCTGTCGAGCCGCCCGTACGCGCAGGATAACTTCCTCCAAATCAGCCGGCTGGCCCGTGGTCAGTTCCACCAGGCGGAGAAACGCCGGAGGACCTCCCGTTCCATTCAGTGTGGCAGCGATTTGCCGGAGCACGCCAAGCGTGTCGGCCATTCCACGCAACGCGCCCGTATCCAGAAGGAGGCGCGCGGCCAGTTCATCGCAGCTGGTTTCGAAAGCCCAGAGGCTGGCGAGCAGATTGCCGCTGTCCACAGTCGAGACGTAGCGCGGATGTAACGGCTCGAGCGTGCTCAGGTCGTACCAATTAAACAGATGGCCTTCGAAACGCTCGAGCTGACCCAGCGTCTCCAGCGTGCCGAGGTTGCGCGCCACTAAGTCGTCGATTGTGATGTAACCAAAATCATTGGCCGCCACGGTCGCCAGCATCCACAGCCCGATGTTCGTCGGCGAAGTGCGCAGGAAAATTTCCCGCTTTGGCGTTTCCTGGACATTGTCTGGCGGCAACCAGGAGGTGTGTGGTCCGACAAAATCATCGAAGTATCTCCATGTTCGTCGCGCGGCCATGCGCAGGAATCGGCGATCGTCCGCCGTTAACCTTCCGCCGCGCCAGCTCTTCGCAGGGCGATCAATCACCATCACCGCTACCGGAAAGAGCGCCGACAAAAGAAGGAACGGACCCACGGCTACCATCGCCGTTGGTCCCCGCCACACCGCGGCGGCAAAAATGAGCACGCAAGCAGCGGGAATCCAAAGCCGGCCGACAACAAACTGCCGTTGCTGATTTTTTGTGCGCTGGCGGGCCTCTTGTGCCGTCTCCCACTCGAGCATCAGCCGATGCGACGTGATTCGCCGGTAGGCGACGCGAGCAATGGCATCGAGTGCCATGCCCGCATAATCCGCCAGAAAAATAACCGCGAACATTGAGCGCAGCAGGCGGTCGCGCGGGTCGCGCCAGAACCTCGTGCCCGGGGGCGGCGGATGGAACAGAAGGCCGAGGAGAGAATTCAAGACCGGCCACAACATCAGGCCCGCAATGAGCCCGCTCCATAGCAGCGGCGCGGGCGTGAAAAGCCAGCCCGCCAGGAGAAGGGCCACGGTCGCCGGCGGCACTAGGCTGCGGCGCAAATTGTCGAAGATCTTCCACCGGTTGAAGGCGGAGAGGGGATTGGGTTCAACCCTGCCGCCGCCCACAGGCACGCGCGGCTTCAGCCAGTCAATGATTTGCCAGTCGCCGCGAATCCAACGGTGCTGCCGATTCCACCACGCGATATAACTGCTCGGAAAGACATCCAGCAGCTCGATGTCCGTCGCCAGCCCCACGCGGACATAACTGCCTTCCAACAGATCGTGACTCAACAAGTGCGCTGTTGGAAATCGTTCGGACAAGAGGCGATGAAACGTCTGCAGTTCGTAGATGCCTTTGCCGTGATAACTGCCTTCTCCGACTAAATCCTGGTAAACATCGGAAACCGCATGTGTGTAAGGGTCGATCCCGCGCGGATCGGCAAAGATGCGTGAAAACCATGTCGCCCTCGCGCTCGGAAGCGAGGCGCTGATGCTTGGTTGAATGATGGTGTAGCCGCGAATAACACGGCGGCCATCCGGTGAAAGACGTGCTTGGTTTAGCGGATGCGCCAGGGTTTCGATCATCCTCCGGGCGGTATCGCGCAGCAGTTGGGTATCGGCATCCAGCGTGATGACAAACCGAATGCCCTCGAGCTGTGCGCGCTCGCCCGCGCAGAGAAATCCTTCCAGCTCGGGCGCGGATTCGCCGATGAGGAATCGATTGAGTTGCTCGAGCTTGCCGCGCTTGCGCTCCCAGCCGATCCAGCGTTGTTCGCTCTCGCTCCACGAGCGTCCGCGATGAAAAAGAAAGAAGCGCCCTGCTCCGTGCCGGCGATTCAGTTCTTCGATCCCGCGGGCCACGATGTCGATATATTCTGCGTCCTCCGGCATGCTCTCTCGCGGCGCGTCGGCAAAATCGGTCACGAGCGAAAAGCGCAGATTCGCATCCGTATTTCCGAGGTAACGAATTTCGAGCCGATTGAGTTCGTTCTGGATCGCGTCCGGAGTGGTCAATAACAGCGGCACTACCACCAGCGTGCGGCAATCATCGGGAATGCCTTCTTTTTCGAAGGACATCTTCGGCAAAACTTGCGGCGGCAGGAGCGAGGTCACGAAATAATTCACGGCCAGCACCGCCAGCTCACTCGCAGGCAAGAGCAGCAGAAATCCCAAGGGCCAGTCTGACAGCCAATGAACCGACCCGGCAACGAAAAGGAGAGGCGCTGCCACCATCGCGGCCGTCAGCAGAAAAATGCTTCCGAAGTACGCGCCTGCCGCGTGCGCGCGAAGCCATCGGCGCGACCGTTCCGCGAGCGGAACCCTGGCGCTCGTCGCCCGCTCGAGCGCCGGTCGGCCCGCGTCGATCAAATAATAGCCGACATGTCGCGCAACTTCGTCCTCCGCGGCTTTCGCCAGCGCCAGCGCCTGGTCGATGGTTTTCTGTTCCGAACATCTTGACCATCGGGCCATTTCCTCCACTGCGCCCCGGCATCGATCACGCGTCTCAAAATCCAGGCGGGCGTAAACTCCCGCGGGATCGGCCGCCAATTCGTTTTCCGCCCAGCTGATCGATTGCAAAAGCTCCCGCCACTGGATTTGCGCAAGGCGGCGGCAACTATTGATCGCATTGGTGAGCGCGGTCTGCTGTACGGCTTGGCGCCGATGTTCCTGCTGAATGACTTCGAGCAGCGGCGCGCGTAGCGAGTGTTCCAGCCAGCCGCTCACCACTGGGAGCGCCGCCTCTTCGTCGTACAGATGCGCCACCAGTTCGCTCGCAAAATGCGGCGTCGGCTCCGGATACCGTTCCACCAGTCCTTCCATCATCTTGAGCAACTGTGGCGAACCGTGGCGCACGGCGGTAATGAGCCGATTTGCCCAAAAGTCACCCTCTTCGCTCTGGCTTTGCTGTTGCTCGACCTGGATCGCGAGCGTGCGCAGGCATTCGAGCAACTGCAATCGCAACATCAGCGGCAGAGCCCAGAGTTCTGCGATGTTCAGCGGCGCGGTCGCCTGAAAAGCAACCAGAAATTTCCGGATGAACTCGGGCTCCAAGGCGCCGCCGCTTTCGGCTACGATTTCAGAGGCCAGATGATAAACCCGCGGCAGTCCCGCCTCGGGGCCGCTCGCGATAAGAGGCAGCTCTCCGTACTGTTTTTGCGGGAGGCTCTCCCGCAGATCGGTTGCCTGTTCCCGAATCAAATAGGCGTTATCGAGTAGCCACTCCGCCGAAAGGGTGAAGGCGTGGTGCACCTCGGCCGACATCGTGAGACTTACGTTCGCCCATTCCAGCGCGCGCTCGATCTCGCGCAACCGGCACAGAAAGGATGGCCCACGCGGCTTCGCTTCACGCCTGACCGGGATCTCGTGCGCGAGACGGGCGGCATTTTCCGCGAGACGCTGAGCCGAAGGCAGTTCATGACCGAGCGGTCGTGCGGTCGATTCGAATGGAAAAGGAGGCGGCGAATGAAAAGCAAACGTCACGGGCGCCTCTGCCTCCACGTCCCGCATGATCGCCAGCAAGCGCGATGCTTCGCTGACTTCGACTTCAGCCAGGACCACCGTTTCATTCGGCAGGATCATGCTCGTGCACCTCGCCAGGCTCGCCGGAGCGACATGCTCTTGGAGCAACCGGACGAAAATCCAGCCGGCCAGAGCGCCAATTAACGCGAACGCTACGAAAAAGAGGGCCAAGCCGCCCCGCCGGTAATCGGCCAGCATTCCGCCCTGCCAAAAGATGAATGCGCCAAGGGCCAGCCCGAAAGCCGCAGCGACGGCCGCTCCGCCGATCTCCGATATCCCATTTTCCTCGACCCGCCGCCGGCCTTTCGCCGAGGCGTGGATCGCGGCGGCGCGCCGAAACCCGGCCCGATGGAAATTCTTCAGCACGGTCCGGCCTGTCTTCGTGCTCTGGAAGATGCCGACCACCAATGCGTGATCGCCCTGCCTCAGCCGAAATCTCATATCAAATCTTACTGTATTAATAGATAGCCTTCCGGGCATCGACGAAATTGGTCAAGCCTGACCGGCGACAGACTTGTTTCTTGAAAGTTACCGACGAGCTTCAAATTATCTGTAGCGGAGTCCAGGTGCCGGACAAACCGAAGCTCGAACTGGTGACGGCCTAACGAAAAGAGCGTCAAGGGTGCTTCGACCCTCCAAAGGCATTTCTGTCTGGGCGGTAACATGCGCAAAGGGCCAGCGGCGCAGCAGCTGGACAAAGCGATTCAGGTTCACATTGTGTTTGTGTGAGCAGCACACTTCCTACGAAAGGTAAACATGTTGGCGATGTTCTGTCGGATCGTCGTCCCATTCTCGAAGCGATGTTTGCGCCGAAATCGGTCGCTTTGATTGGCGCGAGTGAGTCTCAAGGCAGCGTCGGACGCGCGCTGATGGAAAATTTAAAAGAGTTTCGGTGCCGCATTTTTCCCGTCAATCCAAAGCACACAACGATTCTTGGACAAAAGGCATTTCCAACGATCAGCGCTGTGCCGGAAGATGTCGATCTTGCGGTTATCGCCACGCCCGCCGCGATTGTGCCGAAAATTGTTGCTGAATGCACCGCGGCGGGGCTGAAAGGTGTAGTCATTATCTCGGCCGGATTCAAGGAATGCGGACCGGCCGGGGCGGAACTCGAAAAGCAGATTCTCGAACGGCGCGGTCAAATGCGAATCATCGGGCCAAATTGCGTCGGCGTGATGCTGCCGCACATTGGCTTAAACGCGACATTCGCGAGGCCGCTCGCGCTGCCAGGCAACATCGGGTTCATAAGCCAAAGCGGCGCACTTTGCACAGCCATTCTCGATTGGAGCATGTCGATCCAACTCGGTTTCAGCGCATTTATCTCTATTGGCTCGATGGCCGATGTAAACTGGGGCGATTTGATTTATTACCTCGGCGATGCTGCTGGCAAACGGCATGACGATCCAAACACATTCTCCTGGTGTCGAAGATGCGCGGCGAATGTTGTTGCAATTGCTGGCTGCAAATTATCCCGCCGAAGCCGTCCGCGAATTTCCCGAGAAACAATTTCACAGGTATCTGACTCAGTACGGTATCTCGGCTTCTGATGGCGCATTCCTCAGGCGAGTCGCGCCTGATCCGTCGCATCCGTACATCCATGTGGACATGACGCAGTGCATCACCTGTTTTCGTTGCGTCCGCATTTGCAATGAACTACAGGGCCAGTTTGTCTGGAAAGTTTGGGACCGCAGCGACGCGACACGGATTGTTCCTGATTCTGGCACAACGCTGCGCGAGAGCTCGTGCGTGGCCTGTGGTGCGTGCGTCGATTCCTGCCCAAGCGGCGCGCTTGAAGACAAAAGCATTCTCGAACTCGGCGTCGCGGAGAAATGGACGCGCACCACGTGTTCTTATTGCGGTGTCGGCTGCGAGATGATGGTCGGCACGCACGGCAACCGCATTGTGCAAATAAGGCCCGCGCTCGATGCGCCGGTAAGCAAAGGTCATCTCTGTGTCAAAGGGCGGTACGCCTTTGATTTCGTGCATGCGCCGGATCGTATCACGCAACCGATGAT
>WNGF01004997.1_pt1 | contig 17094 bp, 21 predicted proteins | sample 5400641 | NCBI WGS metagenome assembly WNGF01 (sample SAMN13153371, study PRJNA577476) | soil metagenome | isolation source: 80 cm soil or saprolite under grassland replicate 2 | place: USA:California | collected 2016-06-15
CTGCGACCCCCAGCTATAGATGGCGGCTGGAGGACGGGTAAGCAGCGGGTACCGCCGTATTCCCAGGCGTAGTTGGCGGGAGTTCCCAGGTCTTCTTGGCGGGTCCGTACATGATCTTGTATCGGGTGGATCTAGACAGGCCGGCTGCCCTGCTGCGCGACCTACGGCCCTCGCCTGGCGACCTGGCCAGGCGAGGGCCTGAAATCAATTCGACCCCGCTCGCCTCGCCCCCGCCCGAGCGATCGACGCTGCCGCCGATCCGCAGCCGCCAACAAAACCTGGGAACCGCCATCTATAACTGGGGGTCGCATCCGCAAAACCCGCAAGCTTGGATCTCGGTGACAGATAGGGCTGACAAGTGACAGATAGCGCTGGCCGTCACAGCTCTTGATCGCCAAGGCGTACATTTCCTTTTGTCGAACATACGTGCTAAGGACTTCGGTTCGCGGTGTCGCACTTCCCCCTCGGCGTACTGGGCACGACGGGAGTATCCGGGAGGGCGCGGCCGTGAGCACGACGGCGGTACCGCTGCCGACGCCGGACCTGCAGGAGGGCGCCGGCGAACAGCGACTGCGGGCGCGGATGCGTGCCCTCAGCCGGGACGCCTCCACGGCGAGCACCGCTGAGGAGGTCCTCCGGTTGATCGACTCGGGGCGGCTGCGGCGTGCCACCGGCCTGTCCGGGATGGTCGACCGGGCCAGCCAGCGGGTCGACCGGCCGGGTGCGGATCGGGTCATCGACGTACTCGCCCCGCTGCCGGAGTTGTTTGCCGGGCGAGGGCTGCGGCGGGGATCGACAGTGGCGATACACGGTGGCAGGTCGCTGGTCCTAGCCCTGCTTGCCGGAGCCACCCAGGCCGGGTTCGTGGTGCGCGGTGGTAGGGATGCCCACGTTGGGCCCGATCGCCGCCGCCGAACTGGGCGTCGATCTGGAGCGGATGGCACTGGTGCCCGACCCCGGCCCGGACTGGCCGGAGGTGGTGGCCGCCCTGCTCGACGGTCTTGACCTGGTCGTGACAACCGCAGCCCCGGCGGTCCAGCCGCCGCTGGCGCGGCGGCTGTCGGCGCGGGCCCGGCAACGCGGCAGCGTCCTGGTCCCCGTCGGCGACTGGCCAGGCGCGGACCTGGCCCTGGAAGCCACCGCCGGCACCTGGTACGGGTTGGGCGAGGGCCGGGGACGGCTGCGCTGCCGCGAACTGACCGTCGTGGCCCGCGGACGCGGCGGCGCGGCCCGTGCTCGGCAGGTCCCGATGTGGCTGCCCGCCCTGACCGACCCCCTCCCCATGATCACCGGACAGGCGGTGGGCGAACCGGCCAGCCCGACCATGATGACGACCGCCGCCAGCGCCTGACCCCGCGACCGGGCACCCGGCCTCGTCGATCCACCGCGGCTCACGGCGCCTGACGCGCGGCGAACCGTCGCCGTTTCCTTAGCCCCCGTCGGCTCCGAAAGGAGGTGAATCTTGATTCGGTGCCGCGGTCCGGGGTGTCGGCCGGCCGAAACGTCGGGCGTACAGATCCTCGATGAACTGCGGCAAGAGCGCTTTCCAGGGCTCCTGCCGATGGTTGTCGATCTTGCCGAGTTTCTTCGGGTTCAACCCGAGCTCGCGGGCCATCTGTACCTGGGCCGCCGACAGCCGGTGCCGGCGCTGGGCTTCGGCCCACGCCTGCCCCTGGGCGGCGGTGGTCTTCTTCTTCGGCATGTTCGCCCTCTGTGGTGCGGGCCGAGACCAGGTCAGCCTCGGATGTCCAGGCCCTGCTGAGCAGGCCGCCGCGAAGTCGCACCCAGAGTTAGCGTCCTGCCCTGGGTGCGACTTTGTACCAGCCGCGCACCATGGTGCACAAGATCGCCGCTTCGGGGATTGCGTCTCCCGAGGCGCATGGCGTTGATCGCGTTTCGACGCTCAGCTGGGCACCGCAGACTCGCATCTGCGCGATGCTGCCAGGTTTCCAGCACGAACCCGGTCACGGTGCCGTGTGCCGGGATCGACACTCCGGTCCCGGACCACGGACACTGGACTGGTGAGCAGTGCCGCCCTGCCTCGCATCTTCGTCACCGTCCCCGGTGTCGAGGACCTGGAGGGCGTCATCGTCCTGCTCCGCGCGGCCGGCGCCGAGATCACCCATCAGCACCGCGAGTTCGTCATCGAGGGCCCGCTCACGCCGCGGCGGGCCATCGCGGTCTGGCGGCTTTCCCGGCACCAGGATCACAACAGCGAGGACAACCAACTCACGCTGCGGATAGACCCGGGCGGCGACCTGGAAGCCGCACTGGCCGTCCTGTGCCCGCAGGGATACGACCACACAAGCTCGGCGCCGCTGGACCGCATCGGCGACAGCCACAGGTGGTGGGCGCAGCAACAGCAACGGCAGCAGGAGATGTCGACCCGCCGGCCGGCCAGGGTCACCCCGGCAGTCGAGCGCGAACCGGTCAGCTCGACGACGACCGAGGCGGTGTGCTGCGGGCAAGGCGGCGCCTGGGCGCCGCCACCCGGACGGCCGGTAGTGATCGGTTGCATGCTCTGCCCGAGGTCGTCGACATACTGGCGAACCAACCGGGCCGACGGACAGCCGTACGCGTCCGTCCGGGCGCTGGGATCGGATCGCATCTGATCGGGCGTGAGGCGTCGGGCCCGCTCAGCACCGAATTTCGGCCTGGCCCACCCGCACAGCGACCCGCACGCCCGGGAGGTCGCGGTCCTACGACATCCGCCGACCGGCGTGTCCTACCTGCGGCGCTACTCGGCGACGACCTCCGCCGGGGTAGCGCGCACACAGGTGCTGTCGCGAACCACTCGGCCGAAACACCCACCGCAAGTCGGCTACACGCGCCGATCCGCCTATTGTCAACGGTCACTGGGTCCTCCCCTCACCGCGCCGACCGCCCACCCTATGAACACCAGGGGCCGCCACGCGGATCCGACGCGCCGCAGGTCCGCAGCCACCGCACTCGCAGGTTATCCACAGCCGCCATCCACAGGACCAGACCCGGCCTTCCGCCGCGCCGCACGGGGCAGGCAGGGTCAGCGGCATGCACGCCGACACCGACGACAACACCTGCCCCTGGCAGATCCGCGACCGGGACGGGTGGCGGCACGGCGTGCTGTTCACCGCGTCAGCGGACGTCATGGTCGCCTGGTACACCGCCTCCGCGACCTTGCACCGGCGCACCTGGGCCACCGCGAACCACCGATACGGCGCCCTCGTGCGGCGGGTCCGGCAGGCCCGGCTCGGCGGAGACGTGGACGAGCTGGAACAGGCTTGCCGTGCGTTGCTCCACCATGCCCAGGCCCGACCGGTGCGCGCACCGCTGATCCGAGACACCTTCACCCACCTGCACCAGACGCTGGCCTGGGTAGCCGAAGACGCCGACATCTGCCTGATCGGTTGCGACATCTGCTGGGACCCGGCGACGGCTCAGTGCACACCAGATGCGTGCTCGCGGGCACCGGTGGGTGAACTTCCCCAACGAGCGCCTGCTCGCGAGCTGCGGCGGTCTTCTTCTTCGGCCGCAGGTTCGCCCTCTATGGTGCCCGCCGCCGAGTCGCGTGAGATCAGGTCGAACGAGGATGCGCCGGCCCCTGCTGCTTGCCGGGCGGCAGGAGGCGAAATCCGTCCGTGGCCGGGTCAGGGCGCCGCCCCGGCATCCGGCCGCACGGGTCGTAGTGCAGGTGGACCTGCAGGATCGGGGTTGCGATGTCGGTGCGGTGCATTTCGTACCGCCGCGCGTACGTGCGCATGATCCGCTTCCCGGTGTCAATGGCGAGGCACCCGGGCTAGGTCAGCCGTTGGGACGCCTCGAGGTGTCGGGCAGTGCGGTAACCAGCCCTCGGCCGGTCGTGCCTGCGATGCTGGAGGCCGTGCGGGTGGAGCTGGCCGGTCGGCAGCCGCTGTTGCGCCGTGACGTCCGGGTTTGTGCGGCGGACGCGGGGTGGCTGGTTCTCGATGCCCGAAGACTGCTCTTCGCTGGCCCGTTGGACCTCGCCGCGATCGTCGCCCTGGCGCACGCGGCTGCGGCTGAGCAGACCGAAGTGGCGCTCGTTACCCCAGAGGACGTCAACGTGGCCGCGTACCTGCAACGGATGGATGTGGTTCGGCGGATGCCTGCCGGTATCGAGATCGAAGGTTCTTTGCCGGACGAACAGCGCACCGACCGGTCGCGGGTTCTGCTGGAGGTCTCGGCGATGTCGGCGGTGACGGTGGATGGCCTTGTGAACCGCCTGGGTCGGATGATCAGCGAGCATTTCGCCGGTGCCGTTGCGGGCCTCGTCTTTCGCGGGGTCGGTGAATTGATCGACAATGCGGTGAGCCATGGTGACAGCCGGATCGGGGCGTTCGTGGCAGCTCAGAGCTACACGGGTGCGACCAGCGGTCGACCCGGCTTTGAGTTTGCCGTCTGTGACACGGGGATAGGAGTCCTGGACCACCTGCGAGGCAACCCGAAGTACGCCCTCGTCCCGGACGCCCAGACCGCGCTCGCCTGCGCCATTCAGCCCGGTGTGACCGGAACCAGCGAGCCTCGGGGTTACGGGTTGGCCGACCTTCTGCAGATCACCCGTGGTGGCGGCGTCGGGCGCCTGGTACTGCGCAGCGGCAACGGGATCGCGAGCGTGGCGCTTCGACGCCAAAGCCGGCGAGACGCCTATGCGGCAGCCACGCCGCCGATCATGGGAACCTGGGCGTGGCTGAGGGTCCGGTTCCCATGACCGCCCGTATCGTGCTTCAATCGGTTCAGTGAAACCGGAGACGCCCATGGACGCAGCACTCGAGTTCGCCGTCTTGCCGCACGGCGAGTACCTCGCCACCCGCGACTGCGGCCGCGCCGCGCGTGAGGATCTTGAAAGGCAGATCGCATCCCACGGCCAGTCCAGCGGCGTTCTGATCGACTTCGCGGGCGTCAAGGCAATGACGATCAGTTTCGCGGACGAGTTCCTCGGACGTTTCTACGCCTCCCTGGCTGCAGGCGATGTCCCAGCCCAGGCGGTGCTGCTGCTGGGGCTCAATGACGAGACACATGAGGCCGTCACCGTTTGTCTGGAACGCCGCGACCTCGCAGCCGTGGCAATCATCGACGGCCAGCCGACTCTCCTTAGTGGGCCTGAGCACCTCATTGAGACGTACCGGCACGCCTTGAGCTTGGATTCATTCAGCGCAATTGACGTGTCTACTTTGCTCGGCATATCTCCACAGAACGCCAACAACCGCCTTAAGCGATTGGTATCGGCTGGAGCGGTGCTTCGTAGGCGGATAGCTCCCGACCGCGGTGGCAAGGAGTTCGTGTACGCAGTCCCGTCGCAACTGCTGCGATTGGCATCCGCCGAGCACGCCCACTGACCTGGCTCTCCTTCAGGCACGCCGCCCAGCGGTACAGCCGCACTATAAGGTTCCGGCCCGGCCGGGGATTCCGGAGCGAGACCGGCTCACATCCTGTGATCTTGCCGGTCCTGCGCGTTCGGAGGCCTGCGGATGGCACATCGCGACGTCGGAGCGTTTCAATCGCGCGGGTCAGGCTCGATCATGGGACTGCGGAGATCACGAACGCTCAGCATCGGGAGAGGGCGGGCCCAGATCCGGAGGGCGCCAGGCAACCACGCGCAGCGGTCCCGAGCGCCGCATCGCCGCAAGTGAGCGGGTGTCAGGTCCGGCGAAACCCGATCTGTTGGAAGCGCAGGACCCTCGCCAAACTGACACCGCAGTTCTGGCGCGCGACGTCGTTGACGAGGCGACGGGGCGTTCTCTATGGTTTCATTGAAACTGTGGAAACGGAGAGGAGATCATTGACCCGTTACCAGCTCAAGAGGTGGGGAGCCTTCCTCGCCACTCGCGAACGTGGCCGCCAAGTACGGCACCACGTGATCGATCACTTGTCGAGGGAGCCCAGGGCCGACGTGCTCGTCCTGGACTTCTCAGGCGTGGAGAGCATCACCGCGTCGTTCGGGGACGAACTCGTCGCGAAGCTCGTGTTGGCCGAGGAGTCGGGCGACAGCGCTCGGCCCCGGATCCTGATCGAGGGTGCCAGCGAAGACGTTCGGGCGACACTACAAATCACGCTCGCTCGCCGTCATCTGGCTCTCACTTCAAACATCGACGTGGCCTCTCCAGCCTCGCCGATGAGCGTGGCCTGTACCGCCGGCGCGGTGACACGAGCGTAAAGATCACGCTACAGCCGGCGAACAGTGCCAATTGTCGTCCGCTGGGCGCTTCGACACGGCTAGACGCCGCCGTCTGGCCATCTAGTTCGGCTGCCGGTATTGATCTCCGCAGGTTGCTGAGGTCACAGCACACAAGCTACGCCGCACCTGGTCGAGAGGATGGTCGCCCGAAGATGCAATCCCGGAAGGTACTTCGGGTAAGCGTGCCACCCCGCTCCTCGGGCTCCGAGATTCATCAAGCGATAGTCGATCTCGACGAGGCGTACGAAGAGGTCCACCTCCTCGCTGCAAGCGCCCAATTCGTCACGCCACGGGAGGTGTGCGGACTGCGCGCCTTGATCGACTGGGCAGCGCCGGTCGCTAGCCGCGTGATCTTCCACTGCCCGGTCAATGACGATCTTCATCGGTACCTGTCGCGCGTCGACTTCTACACCGACCTGCCAGACAACGTGAACGTCACGAGGCCGGTACCTCAACTTCATCGGCACGATCGCCGGGAGCGTCTCATCGAACTCGTCCGCATTCGCACGGCGGACGACGTCGAGCGCCTGTTCGAGCGGATATCCAACATCGCGGCGGGACAGTTCGGTAAAAGATCAGCTGTGGCCAAGGCGTGGGCAACAGCGGTCGCGACGGCGACCGATAACACCATCGGGCACGCCCGCAGCCCGATCGGTGCTTTGGTATCAGCGCAACGCTACAGGCAGAGCGGCCTCGAGCTTGCCGTCGTCGATCTTGGTGATGGCGTCCCTGCGACACTGAGGCGCAATCCGAGGTACAGCGACCTTGCCGACCTCGGCGCTGTGGAGTATGCCCTCGAGGACGGCGTGTCGTCCAGCCAAGAGCAGGGCCGCGGCGCCGGGCTGGCCGAGCTGGTGCGTGATGTCGGCCGCGTTGGGCAGTACACCCTGCGGGTCAGCTCGGGCAACGCGGAACTCACTCTCGGCTGGGATAACGGTCGGATGTCCCGTAATCGGTCGATCCCTGCCAGCTATGTCCGCGGCACCTGGATCGCCATACGCCTGGACAACTAAGGGGACGAACGATGGAAAAGACTCCAGTGGAAGCCAGGACAAAGATAATGATCTACATCAATCAACATCGCCACGAAGTGGAGACGGATCAGGCGACCGGAACCCAGATCAAGGCACTCGCGGCCATTACGGAAACTAATCTCCTGTTCCGTGAAGGTCACGGTCCCGGAGACGACGAGCAGATCCAGGATCAGACGCTCGTTCACCTTCACGACGGCGACCACCTCTACGACATGCCTCCCGGCAACTTCGGTTCCTGAAGCAGCGGGCCTGGTCGCACGATGGATCTTCTCACCCGCCAACTCGCCGATGTACGGAGGCGCTACCCGGGAACCCGGATCGGCGCGTCACCGGACGGCCAGCGGCTGCTGGTCGTGCCAGGAGTGCCGGCAGGTGTCGGATGGAGTGCTCCGACCGTTGAGGTCCTCGTCCTCATCCCTACCGGCTATCCCCATGTCCATCCCGACTGCTTCTACACCGAGGCCAGCTTCCGGCTGGTGTCAGGTGCCGAACCCAGCTGCAGCTTCATCCAGCCGATCCTTGGGGGCCAATATCGATGGTTCTCCTGGCACCTCGGCGTTTGGGATCCGGTCAGCGGAACGTTGGACCGCTACATCCGCTTCTGCGAGTCGAGACTCAAGGAGGCGCGATGACCGCTGTGCTTGAGGTACCGTCTGCGCTCTGGCAGGCCATCCGTCATGAGCTGCTCTCGACGCCACACCTGGAGCGGGCAGCCATAGGTTTCGCCGGGATCAGCCGGCATGGTACAGGCCGCCGCCTGATACTGCTGCGGGACTGGGCACCTGTTCCGCAAGCGGAGTACCTGGTCCAGGGCGGCGAGCATCTTCAGGTGAGCCCGGCATTCTGGGCCCGTCACAGCAAGCGCGTCCGTATCACCGGCGAGGCACTCGTCGTCCTGCACAGCCACCCACGTCAGTCTGGGATCCCAGCATTCTCGCCGTCGGACGACAGCGGAGAGGCCGGACTTATCCCCAAGATCCAGGCAAGGGCACCGGTTCCAGTCGCAGCCGTGGTCTTGTCACCAGACGGCGCACACGCTCGGATCACCGACCCAGGCGGCTCCGCCAAGCCGCTCGGTATCCAACTCGTTGGCCAGCCCCAACCTGCCGCCGGAGTTGCGCCGATCGAACGGTTCGACCGTCAGGTACGCGCCCTTGGCGCGCATGGACAGGCCATCCTCGCCGAGCTGACCATCGGCGTCGTCGGGGCAGGAGGCCTAGGTTCACACGTGATCCAACAGCTCATCCACCTAGGGGTCGGCCACGTCATGGTCGTCGATCCCGATCGCGTCTCTCCGAGTAACTTGTCGCGGTTGGTCGGGGCTTCACGAATCGACGCCACACTCCGCCGCCCGAAGACCGCGGTGGCCCGCCGGCTGTCTCGCCGGGTGGGCGGCCCCACCCGTATCGTCGAGCTGAGGGGCTCCGTCACCGACGAGGCGCCGGCGCGCCAACTCCTCGCCTGCGACCTCATCTTGGGCTGCACCGACAACCACTGGAGCCGCACAGTCCTCAACGCAATCGCGTACCAGTACTACGTCCCGGTCCTCGACCTCGGCGTGGAACTGCAAACGGCAGGGGCCATGGGAGGCCGCGTCACGTGGCTCGCACCGGGCGCGGCCTGCCTATGGTGCCTGAGAGTCCTCGACCCGCAGCGCGTCCGGGCCGAACAACTCCCGCGCGCGGCGGCGAGGCAGGAAATCGTCCGCGGCTACATCCAGGACTTGGACGAACCCGCCCCCGCGGTCGTCAGCATCAACGGCGCCATCGCAAGCATCGCGGTAACCGAACTGCTCGCCCGCACCACCGAGTTCACCGGATCACAGCCTCGCCCCAGCCAACTCATGTACCGACTGGCCGACGGCGTCGTGCGCCGCACCTCCCCGCCGCCCAGCGAGACATGCCCCACCTGCAGTCCTGCCGGCCAGCTCGGCCTTGCCGACCTCGGGGCCGCTCCCTGGACTGAACGGCGCCAATCTGACCCTGCCAAGACCCCGTGAGACGACCGAACCTCACCATCTCGGCAGCCCAACTGCCATCGACGTCTGGCGCGCTCTATCGGTGTGCGGCAGGGTTCCCGCTGGGCGCTGCGTAGGACGGCACCCACGGTACGGACAGCTCCGCCCCGCCCAGCTCGCTCCGAGGCGCGAGGCGTCTGCCTACGGGTCGAGTCGGGTCAAGTCCCCGTATCCGGGGTCTTCGGTAGCGAACCCCCTTTCCAGATCGGCAAATCGGCGGCTGAGTGCCACCTGCCCTCGAAGCTGACGCCCGCGGCGGTGTGCACGGCCGCCCGCGCCCGGATCTGCGCCATCCCGACGTCGGGGGCGATGTCTCGGAGGCCCTCGGCGATGTCGCTGGCATTGATGAACCAGTTGGCTTCCGAGTGTGCGATAAGCCGGTGCGGCATCGGTGTGGTGGTCAACGAATTCACGATCAGGTACATGATCGGGCCGTTGGGGAGGCCGAAGTCGTATTCGATGGTCGCGGTGGCGATGGTGACCTCGACCAGGCCGCGATTGCGTACGCCTACGCCGAGGTGAGACGCGCCAGACCCGAGGGTTATCGCGCGGAACTGCTCCAGCGAAATCATGCTCACGTCATCGAGTTGCGGAACGAACCTGCCGCTGTAGAGGTCGACATCAAGGTCGATCGTGGTAAGGGCGGTGAAGGCCGACGCCATGCCTGCGAGGTCCTGGAGCTGGCGGAGGATCTCGTGGAGGTCTGTATCGCTGAGCTTCTGGCCGATCTGCGCGACCTGGCCCGCCTTCCACTCCTCGAGGAGCTCGATCGGGTATGCCTCGGAGTAGTCGTCAATCTGCTTATGGTGCTCGGGGCAGACCAGCATGAGGTTCTCGAAGCTGTTGGGGTTGGTGTACGCGGGATCATGCCGGGGGCCATCAGGCTTTTCCGAACGTATGTGCGCGATTTGGACCAGCACAACAGTGCGGCCGGCATCGTCCCTGGTGGTCAGGTTCTTTTGACAGGACGGTTCGGCGCAAGTGCTTGCTGAGCCGAAGAGCAACTTGATCAGCGGGAGCGAGGTGATGCTCACTCCGCAACGCTACCGGGTAGTCCGGCCGATCGTGGCCACCTACCTGCTGTGGTGACCAGCCGCGGCTGGGCCGAATGCTAGGTACTGCTTCAGACCATCTCCGTGACCTCGCAGCGCGGCGAGCACGCGGACATCATCTGGGAGCCGTCGACGGCGCGACGATGGGCTGACGCGGAGCGCGCCGCCCGCTCATGGTTCCCTCTTGCATCACGGCGTAGATCCAGTCGCGCAGCCCCATTGGCATCGTCGGGGGCGACGGGTGTCGCCGCCGGGTGAAAACTGACCCCGTACCGCCGGCCGGCGTTGACAACGGGTACGGACGAGGTCGCACAGATGACGTGCGGGAGCAGGTTCGTCTGCCGAACGGCTGGCGCTCCTCGTTCCGGCGGACGGCCTCGATGTTGGCCGATCAGCTCGACGCGGCACTTTCTCCGGCACGCCCCGCCTCCTGCAGCGCCACGGTGGTTCCAGCGCGGCCTGCCCGCCCAGCGTGGGCACCCGCGCGTCCGACCTTTCCCGGGCGATCACCTCGACGAACTCCGGCGTGATCGGCTCGACGTAGGTGGCGTCGGCGAACTCCGGGCGGTCATGATGATCGCCGGGTTGGAGGTGATCAGATGACCCGCAGGCCATCGGCGCACAGCACCCGGCGGGCCTGGAGTCGAACTCGTAGGCCCTGGCCGACGATGATCGGCCAGGAGCCGATGACCAGGATGTGCGACATGTCCGTGCATCCAGGAAGCATCCGCGCGGGCTCCGATCAGCCCAACAAGCCGGTCCAAGAGGTAGGCGCCGTCGCGTGTGCGGCCGCCACCTCCGGTGGTACTGGACGGTGAACGCCGGTACGTCCCGGCAGCGCAGCCCTCGCCCACGCCGTCGTTGAGGCACACTGCGACACCTCGACCGCGGAGAACTCGATGGCCACCGGCCCATCCAGCGCCGCCGGGACGGTGCTGTCCTCGCGTTCGACACCCGCCAGGCGACCGCGAGGCCGCTGTTGTGCGCGGGTCACCTTCACCTTGCCGATGGCCCTGTCCAGCACCGGCTGGGTGATCCACCGGTAGCCGTAGCCGAGCTTGTAGGTGTCGAGGCACAGCGCTATGCCCAGGATCCGGCTGCCGAAGCAGATCCCGAACAGCGGCGTGCCGGCCGACAGCATGTTCCGGGCCAGCGCACGGCACCGTCCGCGGTGGCCGGGTTGCCCGGCCGGGCGAGAGGAACGCCGCGTCCGGCACGACCGCGCGGACCTGCGCGACCGTCCACGGCGCGGCAGCACGTGCACCCGTATCCCGCGGGCGGCCAGCCAGCGGGCCACGTTGCGCTTGATGCCGTAGTCCAGCGTGGGCACGGTGAACCGGTGCTTGCCGGCCGGCTCCACGGTGTACGCCTCCGGGGCGCGAATCAGCAGGTCGGTCGGCGCCGTGCCGACGATGGCCGCACCCTTGATCAGGTACCCGGTCACTGACTTCCCCAGCAGTAGGTACAGCACGGCCATCCGCACGGAGACGCCGTTGGCGACCTGCTCGACGATGGTCGAGCGGGGGCGAGTCGGCGATGTCCGGCGCGATCTCCATGCCCGGTTCATCGGGCCCGGGTGCATCGTGGTCGCCTGCTCCGGCAGCCGGCGCAGACGGGCCGCGTCCAGCCCGTACCGCCGGGAGTTTCCCGGGTCGGCGGGAAGAACGCGTCGTCTATCCGCTCCCGCTGCACCCGCGGCATCATCACCACGTCGGTGGTGGGCAGCACCGGTTCAGGTCATGGTTGGTCTTCACCGGCCAGGCGTCGACCTCGACGGGCAGCAGGTGGGCGGTCCGACCAGGGTCACGTCCGCGCCGAGGGGTATGCAGCAGCACGTTCGAGCGGGCCACCCGGCTGTGCAGCACGTCGCCGACGATCGCCACAGTCAGCCCGGCCAGCCGGCCCAGCCGGGACCGCATCGTGTAGGCGTCCAGCAGCGCCTGGGTGGGGTGCTCGTGGGTACCGTCGCCCGCGTCGACCACACGATGCCGTCGAGCCAGCCGGCCAGCCGCTGGGGCGCGCCGCAGGCGCTGTGCCGGATTACCACGGCGTCCGCGCCCATCGCCTGCAGGGTCAGCGCGGTGTCCTTGAGACTCTCTCCCTTGGACACGCTGGAGCCCTTGGCCGAGAAGGTGATCACCTCGGCGCTCAACTGCTCGGCCGCGGCCTACGCCCCACCGAGCAGCGCGCCGGTACGGGCGGCGACCCGTCCAGCCCTTCGGCGGTAGTGGTATGCGCTAAGCGCGTGCACCCCGGTGAGCGCCGAGCCGCTGCAGCCAACAGCCAGCCGGCATCCCCGCAACACGCCGTAGGCCGGGTTTGCGGGAGACGACTTCAACTGATTAAATGAAACCGCAGAAAGCGGAGTCGGCGACCCGTCCGATCCCGAACACCACGTGTGACGGCCGAGCGGCATCGCCGGAGCCTCCAGCGAGGACCGATCAGCCGGCCACGAGGCCACCGAGCGACAAGGAGAGCTGATGAGCGCCAGCACTGACACGCCCACGCGGCAGGAGATCAAGGTCACCGTCGACTACCTCCCGGCGACACAGGACTTCCACCGCGACTACCCCTCGGCGACGGTCCTGGAGACGATCCGTACCGACGCGAAGAACTTCTTCGGTGTCCAGGACCGCCAGGAGCGCGACACCTACTTCTACTACCTCACGCATGACGGCCAGCGGATCCAGGACACCAACACCACGCTCGGCCAGCTCATCGGGCCGCACCCGCACGCCGCCCACTTCTCGCTCGTCGAGCAGATCACCGCTGGCGGTGACTTCTAACGATGACGCCGTACCCGCCGATCGAGCGGTGGCGCCTGCCCCGCGCGGCCTGCGAGCAGACACAGCGAGCGCTGCTGCCCGCAGGCCGCTGCGGCAACGAGTCGGGCGTCTTCTGGGTAGGCCACCGGGACGCGACGAGCACGATCAACGCGGTCATCCACCCGACCGGGGCCGGCGTGATCGAAGCCCCGGACCGATGGAGCGTCACTCCGGAGGTCTACGCCGCTGTCGCGGCCTGGGCCAAGCCGAGGGGCTACGCGCTGCTCGCGGTGGTCCACAGCCACATCGAACCCGTGCCGCCCAGGCTCTCCCGGACCGACCGCACCCAGGGCCTGAAGGTCCCGGATGCGCTCGCGGTGATCGTCGGAATCGGCGGCCGGGTGGCCACCGTCGATGCCTGGGGCTGGTTCGTCTACCACGACGGCGACTACCGGGAACTCGGCGACGGCGAACGTGCGACCCGACTGGAACTCGTCGACGACACCAGCGACTTCGTCACGATCACGCTCCCGAAGGCCGTCGAGGTGGGATCGTGAGCCAGCAGTCGAGCCGACCCGACGCCGTCGCCGCGTCCTTGCTCGGCGCGGATCCGGCGGACGTCGAGCACCTTTTCACCAGCCGCCGTGTCCGCGTCCGGCTTGAGCCGACCCTCGCCGGCCGTCCCGACGCCCGCGAGACCGTGATCCTTGCCGTCAACCAGATCTTGCGGTTCTGCCCCAACATCGCCCTCGACCTCCCGGTGGTGGACGCGGACCTCCTGGAGACCGCCAACGAGTTGGCGGCCGACATCCACGGACCGACGCACCCGGTCACGACCGCTAACACGGAAGAGGCCGTGTTCGACGCCGTCCTCAACATCGGCATCGAGGTCCGAGACGACCCACTGTGGATCACCGTCAGCTCCGACGGCTGGCTGGCGCGCATCGCCACAGCGGCGGCCGGGGCGATGACGCTGCCCCAACCGCGAGAGCCGGACAACCCGCTCGGCGCCCTCGCCGCCGCCTGCCTCGGCGCCGGCCAGGTCTTCTTCGCCCTGATCGGACGCCCGCTCCTCGCCGTACCGATCGAGCTCTCGCTCTACTCGCTGGAAAGCGGCCCCCTGGGCGCGCTCGCCCAGGGGCCGGTACTGCCGGACGATCTGACGATCGACGCGCTGCTCGTCGGCTGCGGCGGCGTCGCCAACGGCTGGACGTACGCCGTCAAGCGCCTCCCGATCACCGGCAGGACCGAGGCGGTCGACCACCAAGCCCTGCGCCCGGAGAACATCGGCCCGTACGTCTGCTCCGGCCGCGCGTCGCTGAACACGCCGAAGACGCACATCGTCCGCGACGTACTCGCCCCGGCAATCGAGGTGATCCCGCGGCCGGAGCGATTCCGGTTCTTCAAGGCCCGCATCGACTACGGGCAGACGGCCGTGCCGCGCCTCGTCATCTCAGCGCTCGACAACCCGCAGACCCGCCACCACATCCAGCAGCTGTGGCCGACGACAACGATCGACCTCGCCGCCGCGGAACTTACCGCACAGGTCATCGTCAAGAATCTCTGCGACGATGGCATCTGCCTGCTCACCGCGTACGCCGAGCCCGACGACGGGGACGAGCTCACCCAGCTTGCCGCCGCGACCGGGCTCGCGCCCGAACGCATCGCCGACTTCGAAAGCCAGATCACCGACGAGGACATCGCCGCGGCCCCAGCGGAACAACGCGCCGCGCTCCAAGCCGCCCGCGCACGCGGGCAGGCGATCTGCGGCCGCGTCGGCGATCTCGACCTGAACGAGGAGGAGTACTCGGCCGACTTCACCCCAGCCGTGCCGTTCGTTACCAGCTTCGCTGGTATCGCGGCAGCCGCCCTGACGTCACGGCTCCTCGCGGGCGACCCGCTCGCATCGATGCACTTCCAGTTCAGCTTCGCCTCCTACCGCAGCAGGCGGCTGGACATGAAATGTGACCCGGGCTGTGCATGCCGCGCCCGCGAGCAGATCGCCCGGTGAAGATCCGCAGGGGACCACCTGGCAGTCCGACAGGTACGCAACCGTACCCGTCCGGTACGGCGCCGGCAGCGCGTCCGTTCCGCCACCACGGCGACGCCCCAGCGACCGCACCCTAACCCGTCGTCCCCGACCACCGCCGCTGGAGCCTGTCGCACCCGCGCGCCTGCGGTGCGACCGCCAACCGATACGAGTTCGTATCGAAGGAAGCCCCCGCACGCCTTCGGTGCCGGCGGATCGTGCTATCCAGTCCGCCTGGTCCACCGACAGCCGGTTTGGTCCAACGGCTCCAGAGCACCCCTCGAGCACCCAACCGTCCACACTGGACATGAAAAAAGCTCTGATCCGGAGAGAACCACCAGGTCAAAGCCTTGATCACGGGTGCGCCGCCAGGGACTCGAACCCCGAACCCGCGGATTAAGAGTCCGCTGGGGGCCGCCTCAACGGGCCCGATCGTTGTCGTTCGCTGATCCTGTTTGACGCACCACCCGCTCCCGGCATCACGGCCAGGTCCTGCTCCAGCGCAGGGCCCGGCTTCTGTTTGTCCCCGTCCCAACCTCTCTTCTTTTGGAGTTCCTGATGTCCACGCCCCAGCGTCCACACTGGACCACCGACAAGGACCGGCCGCCTGCCGGCACCGAGCGTCGCCCGACCGCGTCGTCAGCCGGCGAGGCGGTGTTGCTCTACACTCCTGCCGAGGCCGCCCGGCTGTTGCGGGTACGCGAGTCGTGGCTGCGCAAGAAGGCCGCCGCGCGGCAGGTGCCGTGCACGTTCCTGGGCAAGCACCTGCGTTTCTCCCCCGCCGACCTGGCCGCGATCGTCGCGGCCTCAGCCCGGCCCGCGGTTGGCCGGCGCAGGCGGGCCAGGTCGGTGACCACCGTTCGGGATCGCGACTTGCCACCACCGGCGCATCTAAGCGTGCATCCATCCGACCGTGATGACCACCGATCGGATGGGAGCAGCCCATGGCCTGGGTAGAACAACGTGGCAGCCGCTACCGGGTACGGATCCGGATGCCCGACGGCAGCGTCGGTACCGACTCCTGCCACCCCACCAGAGCCATCGCCGAGCTGCGTAGCAAGCAGGTTGACGTCGAGCAGGCCCTGGACACCTACCTCGACCCGGCCCGCGGCCGGATCACCCTCGCCGAATGGGTGGCGATCTGGGAACCCGGCCACCTCGCCGGCGAGGCGAAATGGGCCGCCTACCGCAGCCACCTCCGCAACCACATACTGCCCCGCTTCGGCGACGTACCACTGACGAAGATCAGCCGCCAGTCGGTGAAGGTCTTCGTCAAGCAACTCAAGACCCACCTCGCCGACTCCAGCACCGCCAGCGTCATGTCGCTGCTCAGCCTGCTCATGCGCGAGGCCGTCGCCGACCGCCGCATCCCCATCAACCCCTGCCACGCAGTCAAAGTGATCACCCAACGACCGGCCGAACGGCCAACCGCCACGCCATCGCAGGTCAACCAGATCACCGCCCGCATCGACCGGCGAAGCGACCAGATCCTCGTGACCGCCGCCGCCTACACCGGCATGCGCTGGGGCGAACTGGCCGGCCTGGCCCGCACCAACACCCACCTCGACGACGGGCTCCTGCGCATCCACCCCGAGGTCGGTGCCCTGCACGAGGTCGCCGGACGCCTCTACCTCGGCCCGCCCAAGACCCGCGACTCCGCCCGCGACATCCACCTCCCACCATTCCTCATCACCCTGCTCCGGGAGGTCCTCGACAGCCATGACCACGACACCGTCTTCTGCGGCGCCCGCGGCGCGTTCCTGCGCCGCTCGGCCATGTCCCGCCGCGTCTGGGGCCCGGCCGTCAACGGCAACCCCCACAAGGACATCGCCCCGATCATCGACGGGATGCACTTCCACGACCTACGCCACACCCACAAGACCTGGCTGAGGGGCCACGGATCTTCCGGACACGGAACCCACTAAGGTTCTCTTCTGGAAGAGAGGTTCGTCATGTCGAACAAGCGCCGTTCATTCACTCCTGAATACAAGGAACAAGTCGCTCGGATGGTGGTCGAAGAGTCGC
>WNGF01008130.1_pt1 | contig 17093 bp, 16 predicted proteins | sample 5400641 | NCBI WGS metagenome assembly WNGF01 (sample SAMN13153371, study PRJNA577476) | soil metagenome | isolation source: 80 cm soil or saprolite under grassland replicate 2 | place: USA:California | collected 2016-06-15
CGCGTGCCCGACCGGCCGGGTATCGCCGCGCAGGTCTTCGGCGGCCTCGGCGCGCAGTCCATCGTCGTGGACATGATCGTGCAGAACATCAGTCGTGACGGCCTCACGGATATCTCCTTCACCCTGCCGCGGGTCGATCGCCAGCGCGCCGAGCGCGTGCTGGCCGGACTCGCCCGGGAGATCGGCGCCGAGGGCGTCGTGGCCGATGACCGCGTCGCCAAGGTGTCCATCGTGGGCGTGGGAATGCGCAGCCACGCGGGCGTGGCGGCGCGGATGTTCACCACCATGTCGAAGGAGGGAATCAACATCCAGATGATCTCCACCTCGGAGATCGCCGTCTCCTGCGTGATCGAGGACAAGTACACCGAGCTCGCCGTCCGCGCGTTGCACGACACTTTCGAGCTGGGCCGCGAACGCGACTGAGCACCGCGATCGAGCCCACGACGAGCCGGATGCTGAAAAACTCGCGGGCTGCTCAAAAAGGTCCAGATGCGAGGCGGCGCCCGAGGGCCGCACGCGAGGCGTACTCCTTGTACGTTGAGCGTGCGGCCGAGGGCGCCGTACCTCCGCCGATGGGCCTTTTTCAGCAGCCTGCTGGAGGAGCTATGCCAGCCACCGCCAAGGCCGCCGTCTTCTTCGGACCGGGCAAGCCGTTCGAGATGAGAGAGGTGCCGATCCCCGAGGTCGAGCCGGAAGGGGTCCTCATCCGCGTCTCCGTGGCCAACATCTGCGGTTCCGACCTCCACTTCTGGCGGGGCGACGTCTACGGGCACGAGATGACGGGCCGCGTGGCCCGGCTGGGCGCGAACGTGAGGAGCGATTCCCTGGGGCGCCCGCTCCGCGAAGGCGATCGCGTCGCCTACACGTACTTCTACCCCTGCCGGCGCTGCTACGCCTGCCTCAACAACGAGCCCGCGGCGTGTCCTCACAAGATCGAGCGGCCGCTCGGGCCGGGAACCTTCCCGCACCTTCACGGCGCCTTCGCCGACCACTACTATCTCCGCCCGGGCGGCCACCTCTTCAAGGTTCCCGATCAGCTCTCCGACGAGGTGGTGGCGCCCGTGAATTGCGCGCTCTCGCAGGTCATCCACGGGCTCCACGCCGCCGGCTTGCGCTTCGGCGACAGCGTGGTGATGCAGGGAGCGGGAGGGCTCGGGATCCAGGCGGCGGCAGTCGCCAAGGACATGGGCGCCGCCACCGTGATCGTCATCGACCAGATCCCGGGGCGGCTCGAGCTGGCGCGGGCGTTCGGGGCCGATCACACGCTCAACGTCAAGGAGGTGCCGGACCGGAAGGAGCGGGTGAAGCTCGTGCGCCAGTGGACGGGCGGTGTGGGCGCCGACATCGCGTGCGACTTCGTCGGCTTCCCGGCGGTGATTCCCGAGGGCATCGACATGCTGCGCGCGGGCGGCACCTACCTCGAGATCGGCACCATCAGCCGGGGCGCCAAGATCGAGTTCGAGCCGTCTCTGCTCGTCTGGGGCTCGAAGAAGATCGTCGGCGTCATCCAGTACGATCCGTGGGTGATCCCGCGCGCGCTCGACTTCCTCGTCCGGACCCGCGACCGCTGGCCGTGGAATCGGATCCTCTCCCACAAGTACCCACTCGAGAAGATCAACGAAGCCTTCGCGGCCTCGGAGTGGCACAACAAGGAGACGACCTCGATCACGCGCGCGGCGCTCGTGCCGTAGGGAAGTCGGCAGGGAGTCGGGGAGGTTTCGGAGGGGGCCGTCGAGGCCCCCTCCGAGTGTTCAGCGGACGGACAGGACGAGAGCGTCCGGGCTATCCAGCGGGATGGACCGCCGGTCTCCCCGCCGACGTTCGCCGTCGAGGCTGCTGCTCTGGCCGCGTCGCCGCTCCCCCACGCGTCGGTCGACGATCACCTTACAATCCGGCACGCTGGCGAAGCGACCCGCGAAGAGCCCGTACTCCGGAGCCCGGTATCTGGGCATGATCAGCATCAACCGGGCCAGGGCTCCGAGCCGGTCCCCGACCGATGCGCCGAAGTCGTCACTCGACGCAAAATCGTCCGGCCATGGGATGCCGGACGAGCCAGGCGGTTCGCCTCGGGTCGTCTGGACGGACTCCGCCAGCACTCGGCGGAGCCGGTCCACTTCGTCCTTCAGCATGGCGTTCTCTCTCGCCAGGTCCAGCGCCTGGATCATCGGACGCCTCCTTGCCCGGTCGAGCGGGCCGAGGAACACTCCCTCGAGCGTGCGATTCGGCAGGAGCCCAGGGATAGGCGGAGAGTGACCTCACCGAGGTGTCTATTCCACGAAAGGTGGCGATCCCGGTGCATTCCCGCCCCCCGAGGCCCGAAACGTGACCTTATCCTAGGGGGGGTGACGATAAAAGTCAATCCCTAGACGACCGTGGCGACCGTGGTCGTTGAAGCCGGACCGGAATGGCAAGCGTGGCCGAAGACGGGCACGCGGACCCGTACGGAGTAAGGACAGAAAGGAAAACGTCGCGGCCGCCGTGTACCTGCCCGAGCGGACTCGCCGGAGATGTCTCTCGGGAGGGGGCGCCGGCTGAACTGCAACGCGCCCGTGTGTCCTCCGGCCGTGTATCCGATTTCGCACTCTATGTGACGTCATTCCCGCATGGCACCCTGGGAGTGCCGTGCTCTATTCGAGGCCTCAGATCCGACTGCTCCTCGTCCTCGCGACGATCCTCCTCGCGGGCCTGGGCATCCGAGAGTGGAGGGCGGGCTTCCCCGACGCGGCGCTGCGCCTGGAGCGCTTCGACCGGGCGGAACCCTCGGCGCCGCTGCTCCCCGTCGACACCACTGGCGGTGAGAGCGGCCGCACCTCCCCTCGAGGGGTCAACGGCGCGCTCACCCGTCCTGAGACGCGCCCGGTCTCCGCCGCCCCCATCGTCGCGGACCCTCGGCCCCTCGACCTCAACCGCGCCACCGTCGCCGAGCTGGCGCGGCTGCCTGGCGTGGGACCGGGACTTGCTCAGCGGATCCTCGAAGAGCGGGGTCGCCGGGGGCGCTTCGACTCTCCCGAGGCGCTCCGCCAGGTCGTGGGGCTCGGGCCGAAGAAGCTCGCGGCGCTCCGCGACCTCGTCACGGTTGGGGAGTGAACGTGCGCCTCGCGAGCGCGCCCCTGCTCCCCCTCGGCACGACCTTCGCGGCCGGCATCCTCGGCGCAGCGTGGCTCGGCCCGCGCCCCCTGCTGCTCGTGGAGCTCACCGGCGGCTTGCTGGTGCTGGCGACGGTGGCGCTCGGCTGCGGTCACGACCGGCCAGCGCTGTTCCTGCTCCTCGGTGGCCTGGTGGCCCTGGGTGCGCTCCGGGGCAGCGCCCCCTTGCTGCCCCACGACCACATCTCCCGCCTGACCCTCCCACCGGTCGTCTCCGTGGAAGGGCGGTTGCTCGACGAGCCGGTCCGCTGGGCGACAGATCGGACACGGCTCCTGCTCGAGGTGGACGCCTATCAGGACGGTCCCGACCGGCGCCCCGCGCGGGGCCGGGCGCAGCTCACGATCTACGGCGAGACGGAGCCGCTCGGGGAGGGCCAGCGAATCCGAGCCGAGGTCCGGCTCCATCGTCCGGTCGGATTCCGGAACCCGAACGTCTTCGATTACCCGGCCCACCTGCGCCGTGACGGGATCCTGCTCGTCGGGAGCGGGCGCGGCGACCGCGTGACACCTCTCACGGTGGACGCGCCCCCCTGGCCCATCAGGGTCAGGCGCTGGGCGGTGGCGACCATCCGCGCCCAGCTCCCTGAATCCTCGGCGGCCCTCCTGGCCGGGCTTCTCCTCGGAGAGCGAACGGCGTTGCCCGGCGAAACCGACGAGGCCTTCCGCCGGGCGGGCGTCTACCACGTGCTCGCCGTCTCGGGATTCAACGTGGCCCTCGTCGCCTCCTCGGTCTTCGCCGCGCTGTCCCTGTTCGGCGTGCCGCGCCGGACGACCGCGCTCGTTGCCGCGGCCGTCCTCGTCGGCTTCGCCCTGGTGGTCGGCGGGCAGCCTTCCGTGCTGAGAGCGACGGTGATGGGACTCCTCCTGCTCCTGAGCGTGCTCCTCGAGCGCGAGTCCCAGCTCATGAACGCGCTCTGCCTGGCCGGATTGGCGCTGCTCGTCTGGAGCCCGACCGACCTGTGGGATCCCGGTTTCCAGCTCTCCTTCGCGGCCACGGCGGGGATCATCTACCTCGCCGCGCCGTTCACCGGGTTCTTGAAGGAGCGGGGCTGGCCGCACTGGCTGGCAGCGGCGGTGGCCGTGAGCCTGGCCGCCCAGCTGCCGGTGACGCCGATCATGCTCGCCCACTTCAACCAGCTCTCCCTCATCGGTGTCGCCGCCAATCTCCTGGTCGTGCCGCTGGCCGGACCGACCACCACGCTCGGGATGCTGGCCCTCTTGACCCAGCTCGCGAGCGAAACCGCCGCGAGCTTGCTCTTCAACACCCTCTGGCTGTTGCTCATCGCGTTGCGTGTCGTGGTCTGGGCGGCGGCCGCCATCCCCGGCGCCATGGTGCACTTGCCGGCCCCTTCATGGGCGCCCGTCACCGCCTGGTGCGGAGCCCTGCTCCTCATCCCATACCTCGCCACGCGCGTCTGGACACGCGCCGCGGCCTCCGGGCTCCTGGCCGTCGCGATGGCGCTCTCGGTCTGGCCCTGGGTGAGTCCGGGCGATGGGCGGCTCCGCATCACGTTCCTCGATGTCGGTCAGGGCGACGCCACGCTCGTGGAGCTGCCCGAGGGGCCGCGGATCCTCGTCGATGGCGGCCCCGGGGGCGCGCGACGGTTCGATGTCGGCGAGCGGGTGCTCTCGCCCTTTCTCTGGAACCGGCCCGTGGGCCGCCTCGACGTGGTGGCGCTCTCCCACTCGGATTCGGATCACGCGGGGGGCCTGGGCGCCGTGCTGCGCCACTTTCACGTCGGCGAGTTCTGGGAGAGCGGGCGGTGGGGCCCGGGCGGCGAGGACGCGCTGCTGGCCCTGCCACAGTCGGGCGCCGCGCGTCGGGTTCTGGGCGCCGGACAGCGGCTCTGGCTGGGCAACGCCCTGGTCACCGTGGTGAATCCGGACGGCCAGCCGAGCGTCAGCCCGAACGATGATTCGCTCGTCTTGCGACTCGACTGGCGTGGCGTCTCCGTGCTGCTCACCGGGGACCTCGGGTGGCGGGGAGAGGCGCGCGTGCTCGAGCGAGGAGAGCCCGTGCGCGTCCTCACGCTCAGGGTCGGCCACCACGGGAGCCGCTTCTCGTCGACCACCCCCTTCCTCGAATCGGCGCGGCCCCCGTTCGCGATCATCTCCGTCGGCGCGCGCAATCCGTTCCGCCATCCGACCCCCGAGGCGCTCGCCCGGCTCGAGGCAGCCGGCGCCCGCATCTATCGGACGGACCGTGACGGCGCCATCGTCATCGAGACCGATGGCATGCGGCTGTGGATCACTCGGTGGGCTCGAGGCACCACGGAGGTCTTCGACCTCGACCCGGAGCGTAGCTCGGAGGCTGGTGACACCTCCCCCCGGAACGTGCGCCGGGTTGACCTCGGTTGAACACCGACGGCCTCCGGGGAAACCGGAGGCCGTGGTGGGACGCGCGGAGAGCGGAGGGAGGCTCAGGTCCCGAGCGTACGCTCGTAGTGGGCGCGCAACCGCTCCAGCTCCTCCGGATCAAGACGCATGCCGAGGGCGAGCCCCATCTCTCCCAGGATGGTCTTGATCTCGTTCAGCGATTTCTTCCCGAAATTCTTGGTCTTGAGCAGCTCCGACTCGGTTCGCTGGACCAAGTCGGCGATGGTGCGGATATTGGCGGTCTTGAGGCAGTTGGAGGCGCGGACCGACAGCTCCAGCTCGTCCACGCTCCGAAAGAGGTGCTCGTTGAGCTCCATGCGCAGCACCGGCTCGGGCCCCGGTTCCCCTGCCTCCACGGGCGGCGGGGGCGTGTGCATGAAATCGGTGAACAGGTTGAACTGGTCCTCGAGGATGCGTGCGGCCTCGGCGACCGCGGCCTCGGGGGTGACGCTGCCATCGGTCCAGAGCTCGAGCAGGAGCCGCTCCTGCGGGCCCGTCGAGGTCTCCAGGACTTCCACGCTGAAGTTCGCCCGTTCCACCGGAGAGAAGTCGGTGTCGATGAGCATGGCGTGGATCGGCAGCGCCTCGGGCTCACGCTTCTCCGCGGCCTGGTAACCCCGTCCGCGTTCCACGCACACTTCCATCTCGAGCGTGCCGTCCTTGTCGAGCGTCGCCAGGACCACATCCGGGGTCAGGATCTCCACGTCGGCATCCGGGTCGAAGTCCCCCGCCGTCACCGTGCGCGGCCCCTGGGCGCGGAGTCGCAATAGCTTGGGGCGATTCACGTGCAGGACGAAGACCAGCTTGCGGAGGTTCGTGATGATGTCGAGCGTGTCCTCGTTCACGCCCTGAAGGTGCGAGAACTCGTGGAGCACTCCCTCGATCTTGACCCAGGTGGGCGCGGCTCCGGGGATGGACGAGAGGAGCACGCGGCGGTAGGTGTTGCCGACCGTCAAGGCGAGCCCCGGCTCGAATGGCTCCATGACCATCTTGCCGTGTCCGCGTTCGCGCACGAGCCACTCGTGGCGGGCGGGGAGCGCTAGCTGCTGCATGGAATCCCTCCTGGAAAGATGCGGGGCCTGCCGACCCCAGGCCGCCCATTATACCAGACACGCATAACCAGACACCGACCAAGAGCAAAGCCGGGCGTCCGGGCGGGGCTTGTTGACTGGATCCAAAAGCGCAGGCAGAATAACAACTTATGGGGGAGCAACCCCGATTCCCCGCGGACCGGGCGAAGCCATCTCATTCCAGGCTCGGCCCCCGGACGGTGTTCGGCCTTCTCCTGGCCGGCTGCCTGCTGTTCGTGGGGCTCCAGGCCTGGTGGGTCTTGACCCCGGGCGTCGCGGTCCGCTCGGGTCCCCGGATCGTGGAGATCCCCGCCCACCGGGGCTTCCTGGATGTCGCTCGAATCCTCGGCGAGGCCGGCGTGATCCGCAGCCCTGTGGGCTTCACACTCCTGACACTCGTGCGCGGGAGCATGCGGAGCCTCAAGGCGGGAGAGTACCAGATCCCCGGCGGAGCCAACACGGTGGCGGTGCTCATCCTGCTCGAGGGGGGCCACGTCCTGCAACACAACGTGGTCTTCCGCGAGGGCGCCACGGTGGCGGAACTGGCCGGCCAACTCGCCGCCGAAGGCTTGGCCCGGGCGGACGACGTCGTGCGCGCCGCCCGGGATGCTCTGTTCCTGCGGACGCTCGACGTATCGGCTGATTCCCTGGAGGGCTACCTGTTCCCCGACACCTACCAGTTCGTGAAGGGGATGACGCCGGACGAGCTCCTCGCGCGGATGGTGGCGCGGATGCGCGAGCGCGTCTCGCCGGACGTCCTCACCACGGCGCGCGCGCGGGACCTGAGCTTCCACCGGCTGCTCACGCTGGCCTCGATCATCGAGAAGGAAGCGGTGGACCCGGGCGAGATGCCCCTGATCTCGGCCGTGTTCTGGAACCGCATCAGGCTCGAGATGCCGCTGCAGGCGGACCCCACGGTTCAATACGCGGTCGGCAAGGAGCGCCAGCGCCTCACGCGCGACGACCTCCTGGTGGAGTCGCCCTTCAACACATACCGGAGGGTGGGCCTGCCACCCGGCCCCATCGCCAGTCCCAGCCTTGCCGCCATCCGGGCCGCCGTCAATCCCGCGGCGGTCGGCTATCTGTACTTCGTGGCGATCGACGAGCGGCATCATCAGTTCTCCACCACGCTCGCCGATCACAATGCGGCGGTCGCGAAATACCGCGTCGTACGGGCTCGATAAAATTTAGGGTCTTATCATCCTTGTCACCGACCCCGGGCCAATGCTATAAACGAGCGCACGATGGCTCCGGGGAACGAGCCCAGCGCCTCATCGATGCTGACCCCGCGGGCAGTCCTGTCGCGGCCTCCCGTCTCCCTCTGTGGAGGCGCCGACATGGCCTCCGCGCTGCCAGCGCAGGCGACGAGTCGCTCACGCCACCACGTCGAGCGCTTCCCGCCCCTCTACCGGTTGCTCAGGCTGGGGTGCACGCCGCTCCTGAAGTGGTTCTTCGACCTCCGCGTCACCGGGGTCGAGCACCTGCCACCGTCCGGGCCGTTCATCCTGGCGGCCAACCACCACAACTACGTGGATGGCGTCGTCCTCGGCGTGGCGCTGCCGCGTCCGATCGCGTTCCTGGTCATGCCGCGCGTCTTCCATGCGAGCCCGCTGCACCCGCCCTTCCATCGCCGGCTGGGCTCGATCCCCGTGAACCTGGAGCGTCCTGATCCCGGCGCCATCAAGCGCGTCCTGCGCATGCTGGACAGCGGGCGGGTCGTCGGCATCTTCCCGGAGGGCCCGTTCAGCCGCGAGGGGCGGCTCGTCCCCGGTCAGCCCGGCGTCGCGATGATCGCGCTGCGCTCGGGCATGCCCGTGGTCCCGGCGGCCATCGAGGGCACGTACGAGGCGCTCGTGGGGCGGCGGTTCTACCTGCCACGCCGGCGCCCCCTCTCGGTGCGCTTCGGCGCGCCCATGCACTTCGGCCGCGCCCGCCATCGCCGCGTCACGCGCGCCGAGCGGGAGGAACTCACCGGGCGCATCATGAGCGAGATCGCCGCCCTCCTGGAGGCGGAGCGCGAGCTCACCCCCGCGGCCACCGGCCGGGCCGGCAGCTCGTGAGCCCGTCCGGCGGCAAGCTCCCGGACAAGCCCTGGGCCGGGCGTTTCTCCCAGCGAACTCATCCCGCGGCTGAAGCGTTCACCTCGTCACTCGCCTTCGATCGCCGCCTCTGGCCCTACGACCTCGAAGGCAGCGCGGCGTGGGCCCGGGCGCTCCGTCGAGCGGAGCTCATCGGCCAGGACGAGCTCGCGGCCCTGCTCGAGGGGCTGGAGGCTGTCCGCGTCGAGCTCGCGAGCGGCGCGTTCCCCTTCCGGCAGGAGCTCGAAGACATCCACATGAACATCGAGCGGCGGCTCATCGAGCTGGCGGGTCCGGTGGGCGGCAAGCTCCATACGGGCCGCTCCCGCAACGACCAGATCGCGCTCGACGAGCGGCTCTATCTCCGTGACATCCTCCGCCGCGTGGATGACGGCATTGCCGAAGTCCAGCGAGCGCTGCTCGGGCGCGCCGAGGAGCAGCTGGACTGCTGGATGCCCGGGTACACGCACCTGCAGCGCGCGCAGCCGATCTTGCTCGCCCATCACCTGCTGGCGTACGTGTTCATGCTGGCGCGCGACCGCGAGCGCTTTCTGGAGTGCCTCGCCCGGGTCAACGTGATGCCGCTCGGGTCCGCGGCGCTGGCCGGGACCGCGTTCCCCATCGACCGGGAGGCGCTGGCCCGGGATCTGGGGTTTGCCGCCCCCAGCCCGAACAGCATGGACGCCGTCGCCGACCGCGACTTCATCCTCGAGTTCCTCGCCCACGCGGCCATCCTCGGGATGCACCTCTCCCGGCTCAGCGCCGACCTCACGCTCTGGGCCACGGCCGAGTTCGGCTTCGTGGAGTTCTCCGACGCCTTCGCCACCGGCTCCTCGATCATGCCGCAGAAGAAGAACCCCGATGTGGCGGAGCTGATGCGCGGCAAGACGGGGCGGCTCTACGGCAATCTCCAGGCCGCCCTGGTCACGATGAAGGGGCTGCCGCTCACCTACAACTCGGACATGCAGGAGGACAAGGAGCCGCTGTTCGACACCGTGGACACACTCGAGGCCATCCTGCAGGTGGCGCCACCCATGGTGGGCACGCTCACGTTCAAGGTCGAGCGTATGCGTGAGGTGGCCGGCGCCCAGTACGCCACGGCCACCGACCTGGCCGACTACCTGGTCCGCAAGGGCGTGCCCTTCAGAGACGCGCACGAAATCGTCGGCAAGACCGTGCGGTACGGGCTGGGTCAGGGCAAGGAGCTTGCCGAGCTCTCCCTGGACGAGTTCCGGCAGATGTCCCCGCTCATCGACGAGGACGTCTACGCGGCCATCACCGTGGAGGCCTCGCTCCGTGCGCGCGCCGCGATCGGCGGCACCGCGCCCGAGGCGGTGCGGCGACAGCTCGAAGAGGCCAGGGAGCTCATCGCGCGAGGAAGTCGGGCGTGAGCGGGCCCGGCCGCAGGCTCACCGCCCTGGCCCTGCTGGGGCTGGCTCTGGTCGCCTGCGGAAAGAAGGGCCCGCCGGTCGCCCCCGAGCTGCGTCTTCCCGTGGCGCCGGGAGGGTTGCAGGCGTCCATCGACGAGAACTCGATCCTGCTCACCTGGACCAACCCCGGGGCGCGCTTCGATGGCACGCCGCTCAAGGACCTCACCGAAGTGAAGCTGTACCGGCGGGAGGACGGCGACGGCGGCCCCCTCAAGCCCGCCATGCTCTCCGCCGGGCAGGTCGTCGGCTACGACCCGCTCGCCACGATCCGGCTGGACTCACCGGCTCCGGCGACGATTCAGGGCGGCACCGTGCAATGGGTGGACCGTCAACGTCTGGTCCTCGGCCACCGCTACGTCTACGTGCTGACCGCCACGGACTCCCTGGGCCGTTCGAGCCCGCCGTCGGAGCGGCGCCCGATCACCTTCCTCGCGGCGCCGAAGCCGCCGGGCGGCGTCGAGGCCAGGGCCGGCAACCGTCAGGTGACGCTCAGCTGGAATGCGCCCGCGGAGTTCACGGATGGGAGCCCGGCGAGCGGCGACCTGCGGTACATCGTCCTGCGGGGCGCCGGGAGCGAGGGGCCGCTGACCGCGATCACGCCCCAGCCGCTCGCGGCCACCTCCTACACCGACGCGGGGCTCGAGAACGACACCGAGTACCGCTACGCCGTCCGCGTCGTGAGGGTGGACCCGCGGGCCACGGCGGCGGGGGCGCCCTCGCCGGCGGTCGCGGCGACCCCCGTCGAGACCACGCGCCCGACACCGCCGAGCAATCTGGTCGCCATCGCCTCGCCGGGGGCGGTCAGGCTGGCCTGGAGCCCGAGCCCCGAGGCCAACGTGGCCCTCTACGCGATCTACCGCGCCGCCGGGACGAGCGCGCTCATCCGCGTCGCCACCACGCTCTCTGCAAACACCACCTTCATCGATCGCGACGTCCGGCCTGGCACGATGTACCGGTACGCCGTGACGGCCATCGACAATGCTCGGCGGCCCAACGAGAGCGCACGCTCCAACGAGGTGACGGCCACGTCGCCATGACGTGAACTCGCAGGGGCCCTTGCCCCGTTCCGGGGCTTCCCCCCAGGGATCGCTTGCGAGACGCAGATGGGCCAGCACCCCCGCGCCTCCCGCGCCTCGGGCGCCTTGAAGTCGCTCCCCTCTTGGTGCTACAGTCGTTGGCGTTCATCGCGTCACCGGAGATTACTCGAGGAGGCAGCTATGCGTCCCACATTTCAAGGCTCCATCGTGGCCCTGGTCACTCCGTTCCGGAACGGCGACGTGGACGAGGCAAAGCTGCGCGAGCTGGTGGAACTCCACGTCGGCCACGGAACGGATGCCATCATCCCGTGCGGCACCACCGGAGAGTCGCCCACGCTCTCCCACGCCGAGCACAAGCGCGTGGTGGAGGTCGTCATCGAAGCCGCCCGCGGACGGGTGCCGGTGATCGCGGGGACCGGGTCGAATTCCACCGCCGAGGCCATCGACCTGACGGCGCATGCCAAGAAGGCCGGCGCCAGGGGCGCCCTGGTCGTGAACCCGTACTACAACCGCCCGACGCAGGAAGGACTGTACCGGCACTTCCGCGCCGTCGCCGAGGCCGTGGACATTCCCATCCTCGTCTACAACATCGCGAGCCGGACCGCCGTCAACGTGGAGACCGACACGCTGGCCCGCCTGGTCAAGGACTGCCCCAACATCGTCGGCGTGAAGGAGGCCTCGGGTTCGCTCGACCAGATGACACAGGTCGTCCTGGCGTGTGGCCCCGACTTCAGTGTGCTCTCGGGTGATGACAACCTCACCCTCCCGCTCATGTCGGTGGGCGGCCGCGGCGTCGTCTCGGTCGTCGCGAACCTGGTGCCCCGGGACACCGTGGAGATGACCCATGCGGCCCTGGCCGGCGACTGGAAGCTCGCGCGCGATCTCCACCTGCGGCTCTTCCCCCTCTGCCGGGCCATGTTCATCGAGACCAACCCGATCCCCGTCAAGGAAGCCATGGCCATGCTGGGTATGATCGAGCCCGAGTTCCGCCTGCCGATGTGCCGGATGTCGGAGCCCAACCGGCAGCGGCTCCGGACCGTCCTCGAGCAGTACGGCCTCCTCAAGCGCTGACCTCAGCATTCCAACGGGTCATGGCGGACGTCGTGATCGCCGGCGCGGCCGGCCGGATGGGGAGCCGTCTCGTCGCCCTGCTCCAGGAGCAGCGGGAACTGCGGCTCGTGGCCGCCCTCGAGGCGCCCGGCCACCCGGCGCTCTCGAAGGACGCGGGCGAGGTGGCCGGCATCCCGCGGCTCGACGTGCCCATCACCGCGGACCCGGAGGGCGCGCTAGGGAAGGATCGGATCTTGATCGAGTTCTCCGTCCCCGAAGCGAGCCTCGCCCATCTGAGACTGCTCGCCCGCGAGGGCGGGCGCGCGGTGATCGGGACGACGGGCTTCTCCAGCGCCCAGAAGGACGAGGTCGAACGTCTCGCCACGCAGGCGCCCATCCTGCTCTCGCCCAACATGAGCGTCGCCGTCAACGTGGCGTTTCGCGTGCTGGCCGACATCGCCCGGCTGCTCGGCGACGACTACGACGTGGAGATCAGCGAAACCCATCACCGCTACAAGAAGGACGCGCCGAGCGGGACGGCGCTGCGGATGGCGGAGGTGGTCGCCCAGGCCCTCGGACGCGACCTCGCCAAGACCGCCGTGTACGGCCGGCACGGCCTGCCGGGCGAGCGCACGCGACAGGAGATCGGAGTCCTCTCGCTGCGCTCGGGCGACGTGGTCGGAGAGCACACCGTATCCTTCGGCGCGCTGGGAGAGCGGCTCGAGCTCACCCATCGCGCCCATAGCCGTGACACCTTCGCCCGCGGCGCGCTCCGCGCGGCCCGCTTCATCGCCACGGCGCCGGCGGGACTCTACTCGATGCAGGACGTGCTCGGGCTGACCCTCTCTCGCGCCGGGAGAGGGGATCGAGGGGCTCCTTCGTGAAGATCGTCCGGTTCAAGGCGGGGGGCAAGACGCGGTACGGCGCGCTGGAGGGCAACCGGGTCGTCGAGTACGCCGGCACGCCCTACTCCACCTTCAGGATCTGACGGGCCCGCCGGGTGGCGCCAGAGCGCCTCACCCGGAGCGGCGCCGGCCGGACACCGCCGCCCTGGGTCGAGGGCGGGACGCGCCGGGCTCTGCTAAGATTCTCCTGGAGGAATCGGGAAGAGCACGTGGCCAGGGTATTTCTCTCGGTGGGCTCCAATCTGGGTGATCGGCTCGAGTGCCTGCGCCGGGCGGTCGCCGAGCTCCGGGCCATGCCCGGGGTCGAGTTCCTCGACGCCTCGGCGCTCTACCGGACGGAGCCCTGGGAGCAGCGGCCCGGTCAGCAGCCCGACGAGGACACCTGGTTCTTCAATTGCGCGGTATCCATCGAGACGACGCTCGACCCGATGGCCCTGCTCGTGCGTGTCCAGGAGGTCGAGCAGAAGCTCGGCCGGCGCCGCGGGCCGGGCACGCCGGAGGATCAACGGTACGAGCCGCGCCCGCTCGACATCGACATCCTGCTCTATGGAGACCTGGTGATCAGTGGACCTGACCACTTGCACATCCCCCACCTCCTGATGCACGAGCGGCGCTTCGTCCTCCAGCCACTCGCCGAGCTGGCGCCCGACATCGAACACCCGGTGCTGTACCGGACCATCCGGGATCTCCTCGAGCGGCTGGAAGATGAGCACCGGATCGTGGGAGTGGACCTGCCCCGCCGCTGGTTCGAACACTAGCTAGAGCGATGATAAGGGCCCATCTGCGGCGTTTCATCGGAGGGGGCCTCGGTGGCCCCCTCCGAGACCTCCCCCAGGAATCGGTTGCGCGGGCAAAGCCCGCGCTCGAACAGGAACACCCAACGCAGGGCCGTGCGATTTCTGATCGCTTGCTCGCTCCTCGACGTGGAAGTGTTCCGTGTTCGAGCGCCGGCTTTGCCGGCGCAACGAATCCTGGGGGGAGGTTTCGGAAGGGGGGCGAAGCCCCCCTCCGAGTGGAACGTACAGAGAGTACGCCTCGCGTGCGGCTCTCGGGCGCCGCCTTGCAGCTGGACCCTTCTCATCGCTCTAGCCAGAGCGTTTCTCCGACAGGCTTCTAGCCCAGCGGGCCGCGCGGAAGGAGGCCATTTACTTCGTTGGCTCGGTTGACGCTCCCCTCCACCATCTGGCCAGGCGTGATCGACGCCCGACCATTGGCTGTGCAGGAGCAACCAGGGCAGGCGGGAAGGCTCCGGCAGGGGGGCGAACCCCCTTTCCGAGTTCGCCGGCCAACTCCGTGACCGACGACGCCTTCCTGCAGCAGGCCCTGCGGCACCTGGAGGCGCTCCACAACCTGGCCGTCTATCTCACTCGGAACGGGTCGGAGGCCGAGGACCTGGTCCAGGAGACCTATGTCAGGGCCCTCCGCTTCTCCCACCGCTTCCAGCCGGGAACCCACCTGCGCGCCTGGTTGTTCCAGATACTGAGAAACACCTTCCTGACCTTTTACCGGCTACGGGAGCGCGAGTCGGCGATCTCCGAAGACGGGGTCCCGGAGGGCGAAGCGCCGATGTTCCACGACTCGCCGGAGCAGGACAGCGAGAGATCGGCGGTTCACATGGACCTCGAGCGGGCGCTCATGAAGCTCCCCGAAGAATTCAAGACGCCGCTCCTGCTCGCCGAGGTCGAAGGGCTGCCGCTGGAGGATGTGGCGCGGATCATGGATTGCCCCATCGGCACGGTGAAGTCGCGGATCTTCCGCGCCAAGGAACGGCTGCGGGGACACTTGAAGGACTACGGCGAGGATTCGAAGGTCTGACGCGATGGCGGACGAGGTGGAGGATCGGTACGGAGACGACGCGGCGCTGCGGCGCCTCTTGAGGGAGCGCCTGCCCAGATACCCGCCGCCGCCTCATCTGCGGGCGGCCATCATCGAGGCCGCCACCCAGCCCGGGCGTGGATGGTTCACGCTCTGGATGCCGCCGGCCGCCGCCGCCCTCGCCATGGCCCTGATCATGCTCCTGTGGGTCCTGCCCTCGCTCCCGACCGCGGCCGCGGGTGACCCCATCCGGCTCCTCGCGCGCGTCGTCATCAGCGAGCACGCGCGGACCATCCTGTGGGGCGAGTCGCGCCCGGACGTGGTGCCGGCGGCGCTGCCTCGGGCCATGGAGGAGAGCGGCGTCGCGCTCAGCTGGGTGTTCACCGGCGACGACAGGATCCAGCTCGTCAATGCCCAGCCGACCTATCTGGAGGGGCGCCGCGCCATCGAGCTGGCCTACCGCGATGCGGACGGCCATGCGGTGACCTACCTGATCCTGCCCGCCGGCACTCTCGCCCTGCCCGAGCGCGGGCGCGTTCAGGTCGACCGGTGGCGGCCGCTGATCCGGACGGAATCCGGCTTCAGCCTCATCATCTGGAAGCAGCAAAATCTGCTCTGCGTGCTCGTGTCCGACCTGGTGTCGGATGGCGACCTCGCGAAGTTCAAGGAGTACTTCGTCAAGGTGCGCTCCTCCACCGAGCCCTACGCGGTGTACTGACCAACCCACCCTCACCCTGCCCTCTCTCTCGTGGAGTCGTGGAGGGAGAGGGATTCATCCGAGCCCCTCCTCCCCCAGGGGGAGCGGAGCAGGGTGAGGGCTCCTGATGTCGCGCTCCACGACGAAGGGCAACGCCATCACCGTCCAGGCGACCAGGACGACCTCGGAATCGCCGAAGTTGTATTCCGACAACCCCCCGATGAGAAAGCCGGTCACGGCCGCGAGGCTTCCCGTCACGAGCGCCCTCTCGCGACCGGCGTCGGCGGGGAAGCGCCGCAGGAGCGTGATGACGCGTTTGTAGAACGCCGCCCAGATCCAGAGCCAGGCGGCGAGGCCGATCACACCGCGCTCCACGAGGATCTGGAGCGGCGTGTTGTGCACGTGGCCCGTCCGCGTCTTGATGGCCCCGGGAATCGCGTATCGCCGGTATTCGCGCTTGACGCCGCCCGGTCCCAGCCCGAGCCATGGCTGCTCCTTCCACATCGCAACGCCGCTCCGCCACATGTACTCCCTCTCTCGGACCGTGGGGTCGTGGGGATCGGCCATGCTGGCCAGGCGGCGGCTCAGGTGGGCGGGCCCGGCGAGGGCCGCGATGGCCAGCAGGAGGAGGCCGCCGGCCAGGAGCCAGCGCCCTCGGCGCGCCGCCGGCAGGAACGCCAGCACGCCCGAGGCAAAGCCGATCCAGGCGCCCCGGGTCAAGGTCGCGGCCAGCCCCGCGAGCGTGATGAGCCAGGTCGGCACGGACCAGCCGCGAAAGGATCCGGTCGGGAGGAGCCGCGGCACCGTTGCGAGCAAGACGAGGTTGAGGACGCCCGCCAGCGTCATGTAGATGCTGAACGCGGCGCGGGCGCGATCGCAGCGGTGGAAGAACCATCGCGCGAGGCCGCCGATCGGTTCCGGCTGCGGGCAGAAGCCGACCTGGAGCAGTCCCATCAGCGCCGCCGCCGCGGCGACCACCGCCAGCGCCGAGAGAAACCGATCCGCCGCCTCGACTCCGGGCAAGGCATCGGCGGTGGCGTACAGGGCCAGGATGAGCAGGAGTCCCCTGGACGCCGGGAGGCCCGTGGCCGGGTGCCCGGAGACGAGCGCGGACAGCAGCGTCGCCGCGATGAAGGCGGTCACGGGCGCAACGAGCGGCCACGAAGCAGCGCGGCGATAGTCGGGGTCGCGCAGCCGCCCGAGCCACACGAGCGTGAGCAGCGCGAGCGCCGTTTCGGACAGCGTGATGGAGAAGCCCAGCCCGAGAACGAAGGCGGCGAGCAGGGCACGACGGAGCGCGGTCAATGAGAGCTCGTCTCCGATACGCTGGTACGAGCCTGTCAAAGACCGTGGCTAGAGCGATGAGAAGGGTCCAGCTGCAAGGCGGCGCCCGAGGGCCGCACGCGAGGCGTACTCCCTGTACGTTCCACTCGGAGGGGGGCTTCGCCCCCCTTCCGAAACCTCCCCCCAGGAATCGTTGCGCCGGCAA
>WNGF01012585.1_pt1 | contig 17091 bp, 13 predicted proteins | sample 5400641 | NCBI WGS metagenome assembly WNGF01 (sample SAMN13153371, study PRJNA577476) | soil metagenome | isolation source: 80 cm soil or saprolite under grassland replicate 2 | place: USA:California | collected 2016-06-15
TCGGGATCGGCGGAATGCTGATCCCCGCTGTGTCGGTGGTGGCGTCGATCACTCTGCTGCCGGCGATGCTCTCCAAACTCGGCCCGCGGATCAACAGCATCCGGCTCCTGCCGCGGCGCTTCCACGCCGGCGAGTACGTCGACGAGGGGTTCTGGGGCCGCTGGGCGTCGTTCGTCCTGCGCCGCCCCCTGGCGGTGGCGACGATCGGCCTCGTGATCGTAGGGGCTCTGCTGATTCCGGCTTCGCAGTTGAATCCCGCCCAGGCGCAGGCGGCGGACATTCCCGGCTCGGGGGACGCGTTCCGGGGCCGGGACGCGCTTGAGAGCGCGGGGCTCACCTCCGGCGTGCTCGAGCCCTTCGTGGTCTTGGTCGAGAACGGCGCGACGCAGGGCGATCTGAGGACGCTCGTCGCCAAGCTCGACGACACGCCCGGGATCTCGGGCGCCGCTGCGCCGAGCGATCGAGGGTGGAGGCGCGGTGGCGACGCGCTGGTCGAGGCCTTCCCGAGCGTGGACGCGGAGAGCGGGGAGGCGCGGTCCACGATCTCGAACCTCCAGGACCACGTCCTGCCGGCCGTCGTCTCGGAGGTGGATCACGGCGTGAAGATGACGCTCAGCGGCCCGGCCCCCGAGAACCGCGACTTCGTGCACGCGGTCTACGGGAACTTCCCCTGGGTGCTGGCGTTCGTGGTCATCCTGACCTTCCTGCTCCTGGCGCGGGCCTTCCGCTCGCTGCTGTTGCCCCTGAAGGCGGTGATCCTCAACCTCGTCTCGCTGGGCGCGGCCTACGGGATCATCGTCTTCATCTTCCAGCAGGGCCACGGCTCCGACGCGATCTGGAACGTGCAGGCGACGGGGGCGATCATCTCCTGGATCCCCCTGATGGTGTTCGCGTTCCTGTTCGGCCTGTCGATGGATTACGAGGTCTTCATGCTCACCCGGATGCGCGAGGCATACGACGACACGGGCTCGACGCCGAACGCGATCTCCCTCGGTCTGATGCGGACTGGGAAGCTCGTCACGAGTGCCGCGCTCGTCTTGATGTTTGCCTTCTTCTCGATGTCCACCGGCCCCAGCCTCGACATCAAGCAGTTCGGGATCGGGCTCGCCGCGGGGATCATCTTCGACGCCACCGTGATCCGCGCGCTGCTCGTGCCTTCGATCATGCGCCTCATGGGTCGCTGGAACTGGTGGCTGCCGAGCGGCATGGCCCGGGTGCTGCGGGTGGCGCCCTCGCGGCCGGTGCCCGAGTCCACGTAGCCCACGGCCGCCCGGGGGTACACGCACCCAACCAGATAGGCACTATTGGCCGCGATGCCGGTCACCTTCGCCCAGAAGCTCGCGCGCATGCCGCACTACGAGGCGGGCATGCACGAGGACGCCGCCCGCGAGGCGTTCGGCGCCGCCGACGTCGTGAAGCTCGCCTCCAACGAGTCCCCGTGGGGACCGCACCCAGCCGTCGTGGAGGCCGTCACGAGCGCGGTGAGCGGGCTCAACCGCTACCCGGACCAGCACGCCCGGCGGCTGCGCCGGCGGATCGCGGAGCGCTTCGACACGGACCCGGCGCGGGTGGCGGTCGGAAACGGCTCCTGCGAGATCCTGCTGGCTGCGGCCGAGGCCCTGTGCGAGCGGGGCGACGAGCTTTTGTTCGCGTGGCCGTCGTTCTCCATCTACCCGCACCTGGCGGCGCTGTCCGGCGCGCGTGAGGTTCGCGTGCCGCTCGGCGAGGGCTACGTCCACGATCTCGATGCGATGCTCGCCGAGGTCACGGCGGCCACCCAGCTCCTGTGCGTCTGCAACCCCAACAACCCGACGGGAACCCACGTGCCCGCGAGGCGAGTTGCCGACTTCCTGGAGCGCGTTCCCGGCCGCGTGACGGTGGCTCTGGACGAGGCCTACGTGGAGTTCCAGACCCACGACGACCCGGACACGACGGTCGATCTGCTCCGCGAGTTTCCGAACCTCGTCGTCCTGCGTACGTTCAGCAAGGCCTACGGCCTGGCCGGACTGCGCTGCGGCTACGCGCTTTGCTCGGCGAAGTTCCGGGCGGCCGTGGACGCGGTGCGACAGCCGTTCAGCGTCAACGAGCTCGCCCAGACGGCCGCCGCGGAGGCGATCCTGCATTCCGACGACGTCGCCCGGCGCGTCGAGCGAACGATCGTCGAGCGGGTGTTCGTCGAGGAAGGGCTGCGCGAGCTCGGTCTGGAGCCCGCTGAGTCTCAGGCGAACTTCTGCTGGATCCCGCTGGGCGACCGCGACGAGGCAGAGTTGCTTCGCGCCCTCGGCGAGCGGGGCGTCGTCGTGCGCGGCGGCGAGGGCCTGGGCGACCCGGGCCACATCCGGGTCACCTACGGCACGCGGCCCGAGAACCAGCGCTTCCTGGACGCGCTAAAGCACGCGATCTGACCGTCATGGTTTGCGGAAAGCCCCTGCACGTGCTACAAACCCGTCAATGGAACGCAGCTGCACGCAGGCTCTCTCCGTTGCCCCCCGGGGCGCGCGGCCGCGTGCCTGGTTCTATTACTGGCGATTTAGCTAGGCGTCCGGCCTGGCGGCGTCGCGCCGCGAACACAGGAGATCACCACCGGACGCCGTAGATGCGCCCCTACCGGGGATCAGCGCTGCATCAGCCCATGAGCCAACCAAGGAAGAGACTGAAAGGCAAGCCAAGACCATGATGATCGTGATGAAAGAGGGGGCGACCGAGGAACAGATCCAGGCCGTCGTGGACCGGGTGGAGTCGGTGGGCTGCTCGGCCCACGTCTCCCCGGGCGAGCTCCTCACCGTGATCGGGGCGATCGGGGACCGCGACCGCGTTGCGGCCCTGGGTCTCGAGGGAGCCCCGGGAGTGGACCACCTGGTCCCGATCCTGAAGCCCTACAAGCTCGCCTCCTCGCAGTTCCGCAAGGGCGAGCAGACCGTGGTCGACGTCGAGGGCCGCAAGGTCGGCGGGGATCACTTCGCGCTCATCGCCGGCCCGTGCACGGTGGAGGGGCGCGAGCAGACCCTGGACGTCGCCCGGGTGGTGGCGGACAACGGGGCCTCGATGCTGCGCGGCGGCGCCTACAAGCCGCGAACCTCGCCGTACTCCTTCCAGGGCCTCGGCGCGGAGGGCTTGCGCTTCCTCCTGGAGGCCAAGGAGGAGACGGGCCTGCCCGTGGTCACCGAGCTGATGGACGTGAGGGACGTCGCGGACGTCGTCGAGGTGGCGGACGTGATCCAGATCGGGGCCCGCAACATGCAGAACTACTCGCTTCTCGCGGAGGCGGGGCGGACCGGCCTCCCGGTCCTCCTCAAGCGCGGGCTGTCGGCGACGCTGGACGAGCTCCTGATGGCGGCCGAGTACGTGCTGAAGGAGGGCAACGATCGCGTGATGCTGTGCGAGCGCGGCATCCGGACGTTCGAGACCGCCTACCGGTTCACGCTCGACCTGCTGGCCGTCCCGGCGCTCCACGAGCTCACCCACCTGCCGGTGATCGTGGATCCAAGCCACGCCGCGGGAAGGCGCGACTGGGTGCAGCCGATGTCCCTGGCCGCCGCGGCGGCGGGCGCCGACGGGATCATCGTCGAGGTCCACAACGAGCCCGAGGAGGCGATCTGCGACGGGCCGCAGGCGGTGCCCACCGATCGGTTCGCCGAGTACGCGGAGCAGCTTCGCCTGGTGACCGAGGCCGCGGGCAAGAGCTCGGCGCTTTGGACCGGGTCGCTGGATCCGTCCGCGAGGCGGCGGCGGAGGCCGAGATCGTCTTCTGCGCGGCTCCCGTGCGGTCGCTTCCCGCGCTGGTCGCCGAGGCGCTCGCCGAGTGCGGGCCCGATGCGGTGGTCACCGACGTCGGGTCGACGAAGCGCGAGCTGCTCGCGGGCCTGCCGGACACCGAAGCCGTCGAGAGCTTCATCGGCGGTCATCCGCTTGCCGGCGCCGAGGGGGCCGGCGTCGCCAACGCGCGTGAGGACCTGTTCGAGGGCGCGCGCTGGTACCTGACGCCCACCGATCGCTCCGGTGGGCTTCACTACGACCGCCTGCAGCGGGCGATCGCCGACCTTGGCGCGCGCCCGCAGGCGATCGATGCCGAGGCTCACGACCGCCTGATGGCGACCGTGAGCCACCTCCCGCACGTGATCGCGAACGTGCTCGTCCAGCAGGCCGCGGCGGCCGCCGCCGAGGAGTCCGAGCGCCTCCCCGAGATCGGCCCCAGCTTTCGCGACACGACGCGGGTCGCCGGGGCCAACCCGGCGATCTGGGGGGACATCTTCGCCACGAACCGCGAGGCCGTCGCGCGGGAGATCGACGCGGTCGCGGCGCGGCTCGCGGAGGCCGCCGACCTGCTGCGTGCCGGGGACGCGGAGCGCCTGCTGGCCTGGCACGGGGCCGCACGCGAGGACCGCCGCCGCCTGCTCGAGGCCGACCTGATCGGCGGCGAGTTGTACGAGCTCCGCGTCGCGGTCGAGAACCGGCCGGGAACCGTCGCCGAGATCGCGCTGGCGCTCGGTCGAGCCGGGGTCAACATCGAGGACATGGCGCTGTATCCGGCTCCCGACATGAGGAGCGGCGCGATCTCCCTCTGGGTCGCCGGTGAGGCCGAGGCCGAGCGCGCCGCGGACATCGTGCGCGGGCTCGGCCACGCGGTCGCCGTCTCCAGATGACGCTCTTCGCGCCGTCCGGGCCGCTGGAGGGCACGCTCCGTCCGCCGCCCGACAAGTCGATCAGCCACCGCGCGGCGCTGATCGCCGCGATGGGGGAGAGGGAGACAGAGATCGCGGGCTATCTCGAAGCGGAGGACACGCGGGCGACACTCGCTGCCCTCCGCTCCCTTGGCGCGGCAATCGAGGAGGGCGGTCCGGCGAGCGCATCCGGTGGCATCGACGTGCGCGTGACGGGGATCGGGCTCCGGGGTCCCGGGGAACGATTCGCGTCGGGGGAGGAGCCGAGCGCGATCGACGTGCGAAATGCCGGCACCCTGCTTCGCATCCTGCCCGGCTGGCTGGCGGGTCAGGGCGACGGCGTCTGGGTTCTCGACGGCGACGATTCGATTCGCCGCCGCCCGGTCGATCGGGTGGCCGAGCCCCTGCGCGCGATGGGGGCAACCGTCGAGTGCCGCGACGGCAGGCTGCCGCCGCTTCGCGTCGGCGGTGCAGCGCTGCGCGCGACCTCGTACCGGATGCCGGTGGCGAGCGCCCAGGTGAAGTCCTGCGTGCTGGTCGCGGGCCTGCTGGCGGACGGCGAGACGCAGGTGACGGAACCGGCGCAGACACGCGATCACACAGAGCGCATGCTCGTGGCCGCGGGCGCCGCGCTGACCTCCGAGGAGCTGCGCACGATACCCACGATCGGCGGCCCGGCTCGACGGATCACGGTTCAGCCGGCCGAGCGGCTCGAGCCGGGTCGGTTCGCGGTACCCGGCGACTTCTCCTCGGCGGCGTTCCTCGCGGTCGCCTCCGCGCTCGTTCCCGGCAGCCGGGTCCGGCTCGTCGACGTGGGCCTCAACCCAACTCGCATCGGGTTGCTCGGGATCCTCCACCGCATGGACGCCGCGATCCGAGTGGAGGAGGACGCCGCGGCCGGGATCGAGCCCCGTGGCGCGCTCGATGTCCGCCATGGCCCCCTCCGGGCGACCAGGGTTCACGCCGCGGAGGTGCCGCTGGCGATCGACGAGCTGCCGCTGGTGGCGCTTCTAGGGTGCTTCGCCGAGGGGAGCACCGTCGTCTCGGGCGCCGAGGAGCTTCGCCACAAGGAATCCGACCGGATCGCCACGGTGGTCGAGGGACTGCGGGGGATCGGAGCCGACATCGAGGCGGCCGAGGACGGCTTCGCGGTTCGCGGCACGGGGGAGTTGCGTGGCGGAAGGCTCGACGCGCAGGGCGATCACCGGCTGGCGATGCTGGGCGCGGTTGCCGGCCTCGCTTCGCGCGAGGGCGTGGAGGTGTCCGGGATGGAGGCCGCCGCGGTGAGCTATCCGCGCTTCGAGGCGGACCTCGCCGCGCTCCTCGACCGAGCCGGTGAAGCCTCACCTGGTACCACCTAGGGAAGATCCGGGCGCCGTCCTGGACAGGGGTCGCATGGCGATCCCAGAGCAGGACGATGGCGCGGTGCTCCTCGCCTGCGTGCTAGCCGGGCGCGCTGGGGTGGCCTACGCCGGGCCAGGGCGACAACAGCAGCAGGAGGCGCGCGTCCTCGTTGGCTCGCACCTCGCGCCGCTCGTTGGGGTCGAACTCGGCGAGGAACCCCGGGCCGCCGCCAATCGAGTCGCCGCCGGAGCCCTCGATCTCGATCGAGCCCGAGACCACGAGCAGCCAGGCGCGCTCGTGGACCTGGTGCTGCTGGAGGCGCTCGCCGGCCGGGAGGTGGATCACGATCGCACGACCCTCGTCCTCCGAGCCGATTACGGCCGGGTTGTGCGGCTGCACGTCCAGCGTCGAGATGTCCCAGCTGCGCATCGTTCCTCCCGGTCGCCTTCTGGCGCAACTCTATCCTCAGCGGCTGTGGTCATCGCGATCGACGGCCCCGCCGGGGCCGGCAAATCCACCGTCGCGCGCGCCCTCGCCGAGCGGCTCGGAGTCCCCTACCTCGACTCCGGCGCGATGTACAGGTGCGTCGCCCTCGCTGCGTTGCGAGACGGCGCAGACCTGGAGGACGGCGCGACGCTCGGGCGGCTCGCCGCTGACCTGGAGATCGAGCCCGCCGAGGGACGCGTCTGGCTCGACGGCGAGGACGTGACCGAGCAGATTCGCGCGCCGGAGGTCTCGGCCGCCGCCTCTCGGGTTTCGGCGCTTCCGGCGGTCCGCCAGGCCATGGTGGAGCGCCAGCGAGCCCTGATCGCGAGGGGGGACTACGTCGCGGAGGGCAGGGACATCGGCACCGTCGTCAGCCCGGATGCGCCGCTCAAGGTCTTCCTGACCGCGAACGACGCAGAACGGGCACGGCGCCGGGCCGCGGAGACGGGAGAGGCGCAGGACGCCGTGCTGGCCGCGCAGACGTCGAGGGACTCGCGGGATCGCGAGCGCGAGCATGGTCCGCTGCGCCCGGCTCCCGACGCGGTGGAGATCGACACGACGGGCATGAGCGTGGAGGACGTGGTCGACCGGGTAGCGGCGCTGACACGCGCGCGCGGGCTGGGGTCGGGTTGAGCAACGGGATCCCCCAGATCGCCGTCGTGGGGTTTCCGAACGTCGGCAAGTCGACGCTGGTCAATCGGCTGGCCGGAGGCAGAGAGGCCGTCGTCCACCGGGAGGCGGGGGTGACGCGCGACCGCAAGGCGTTCCACTGCGAGTGGAACGGCACTCGTTTCCGCCTTGTCGATACGGGCGGCGTGGACCTCGCCGCCGGCGATTCGCTCGCGCGCGCCGTCCAGAGCCAGGCCCGAGCGGCGATCGCCGACGCCGACGCCGTGGTGCTCGTGGTGGATGCCCGCGCCGGGCTCGGGCCGGGCGACGTCGAGGTCGCCGAGATCCTGCGGCAGGGCACGGCGCCCGTCGTCGTCGCCGTCAACAAGATCGACGAGCCGGGGGACGACTATCTGACGGCTGAGTTCCACCGGCTGGGCCTTGGAGATCCGCTGCCGGTCTCGGCCGCGCACGGCCACGGGACGGGCGACCTCCTGGACCGGCTAGTCGAATCGATCACCGGGAGCATGGCCCGGGCTAGGGACGAAGTCCCAGACGAGGATCTCGTTCGAGTGGCGATCATCGGGCGGCCGAACGTCGGCAAGTCCTCGCTCGTGAACGCATTCCTCGGGACAGAACGTGTGATCGTCTCCGAGCACGCTGGGACCACGCGCGACGCGGTGGACACCGAGCTCCAGTTCCAGGGCCGCCGGCTGGTCCTCGTCGACACGGCCGGCCTGCGGAGGCGTACGAAGGTCGCCGGCACGGTGGCCTATTACGCGCAGCTCCGCTCCGAGCGCGCCGCCGAGCGCGCCGATGTCGCGCTCGTCGTCTGCGACGCGTCGGAGGGAATCACGTCCGAGGACCTGCGCGTGGCGGAGCTTGCGATGCGCTCCGGTTGCGCGACGCTGATCGCCCTCAACAAGTGGGACATAGGCCAGACGGAGCTGGGCGACGCGACGGCGCGGCTCGAGAAGCGCCTGCGTCAGCGCCCGCCGGTCATAACCTGCTCCGCACGCAAGGGCCGCAACCTCCCGAGGCTTCTCTCGCGCTCCATCGAGCTCGCGGATCGGCGGGGCGCGCGGATTCCCACCCCGGAGCTGAACCGGTTCATCGCGGACGTCGTCGCCAGCCGGCCACCTCCGGCGCGCCGTGGCAGGCGGCTTCGTCTCTACTACGGGGCCCAGGTGGAGCGCCGCCCGCCACGCTTCGCGATCCACGTCAACGACCGGCGCTTGATCACGCGATCGTGGGCCTTTCACCTGGAGAACAGGTTGCGCGAGGCCTACGGGCTCGAGGGCGTTCCGCTCGTCATCGATTTCGTCCCTCGCTCGCGTCGCAGCCGCAGGCGATCGCCCGAGATCCAAGAGCAGCCGATATAAGACCCGCTAGTGGCACGGATTCCACGCCCCCGGCTTCCCCGCCCTCGACTGCCGCGGCCGCGACTGCCGCGACGTCGCCTGCCGCGCCCACCCAGGCCAGGCTTCCCGCGCGTCTCCGGCTTCCTCAGCCGCGCCGGCAGGGTGGCCGACCGCATCGCGCTCGCGGCCGGGCGCGTGCCGGGCGCGATCGGGGGCGGTACGCGGGCCTTCTGGTTCAACCTCTCCATCTACGCGCGGCGCTGGCTGGTTCTCGCGCTCGGCGTCGTCGCCGTGATCGCCCTGGTCGCCCTCGTGGCCGTGCCGGCGCTCCCGTGCGGGGCGCCCGGCGGGGACACCTGCCCGCCGGCGGACGACGCCAGTCACCTCATTCCCGAGGACGCGATCGCGTACCTCCACCTGAACGTCGATCCTGGCACGGACCAGTTCGCCGACGCGGAGAAAGTCGCGACCCGCCTGCCGCTGATCACTCGTCAGGGAATCGGTCCCCTCCTGGCCCAACTTCCCGGACCGCACGGCGAGCCGCCGGACTTCGCGGGCGACATCCAGCCGTGGTTCGGCGGCGAGGCGGCGATCGCGATCGTGCCGTCCGGCGCCACCACGGCGGAAGAGGTCCAGCTCCTCGAAGTGGCCGATGAGGACGGGGCGCAGGAGTTCGCGGACGCGATCGCCTCGGGGAAGCCCCAGGAGTCCACCTACCAGCATGTCGACGTGCAGGTGGACCGGCGCGGCCTCGCCACCGCGATCGTGGGCGGCTTCCTCGCGATCGGCCGCCAGAGCGGGGTGCTCGACGTGATCGATGCCCAGAGCGGCGCCAAGGGAACGGGCTCGCTCGCCGACAGCGACGCGGCCCGATCGGCTCGGGATGCACTGCCGGACGAGCGGCTGGCCGACGGCTACCTCTCCGAGGACGGGATCGCGAGGCTCGTGGAGAGCCCGGGCGGGCCGCTCGCGACGTTGGCGTCCGTGATCAACCCCGGGGCGAGCACCGGCGTTGCGGCCGCGCTCGTCGCGAGCGACGACGGGCTCGACCTGGACGTGCGCTCGGACCTCGATCCGGCGCGGGCCCGTGCCCATCCGGGGTTCTTCTCCGCCTTTCCCACCTTCGTGCCGAACCTCGCCGGTTTCCTGCCCGCGGACTCGCTCGGCTACGTCGGGATCGGCGATCCAGGAAAGACGCTCACGTCCCTGCTCGAGCAGGCGAGCGCCGAGGAACCCGGGCTCGCGAGCGCCGTCGGGAATCTGGTGCAGCGCGTCAAGAAGCTCGGCGACGTGAACCTCGAGGAGGACCTGCTGCCCTCGCTCGGGACCGAGGCGGCGTTCGCGCTCGAGCCCTCTCGGAGCGGCGGCAAGAAGGATGGCGGCGCCGGCAAGCGCGCAGCCGAGCCGGTGCCGCTCTCCGCGACGCCCTTCCTCGAGTTCGTCGCCGCGGGCGTCGACACGGGCCGGGCCAGCAAGGCGCTCGCACGTCTCCAGGGCCCGATTGCCGAGGCGCTCAATCCATCCAGCGCGCTTCAGGCACCGGTCTTCACGGACCGCAACGTCGGCGACGTAACGGCTCACGCCCTGCGGCTCTCGCCAACGGTGGACCTCACCTACGCGCTCGCCGGCTCATTGCTCGTGATCGCCACGGATCCGGCCGGTGTCGAGCAAATCGTCAGAGGCAAGGGTGGGCTGTCCGGGTCCGATCGCTTCGATCAGGCGACCGGGGGGCTGCCGAGGGACGTCTCGATGCTGGGCTACCTGGACCTCGAGGGGCTGGTAAGGCTCGGCGAGGCCGCCGGGCTCGCGGAGGACCCCGCGTATGCGACCTTCGCGCCGGAGATCCGCAGCCTCCAGGCTGTCGGGCTCGCGGTCCAGTCGAGCCCCGGGGAGCTGTCCACCGACCTCCGCGTGGTCGTGGGCGAGGCCCCCGCGGGTGAACGTGAACCGGGCATATCGCCCGCGGATTAGCCGTGCCCGCTGGCGCCACGTTCGCTACAGTCGCGGCCCGATGACGATCGAGAACCTTTCGGAGAACGAGCACCTGTTCACCTCGGAGTCGGTCACCGAGGGCCATCCGGACAAGATCTGCGACCAGATCTCCGACGGCGTCCTGGACGCGGTGATGGCCGACGATCCCACGGGGCGGGTCGCCTGCGAGTGCCTCGTCAACACCGGGCTGGTTGTGGTGGCCGGCGAGATCACGACCAAGACCTACGTCGACATCCCCAAGCTCGTCCGGAAGACGCTGCACAGGATCGGCTACGACCGCGCGAAGTACGGATTCGACGCGGACACCTGCGCGGTGATCACGGCGATCGACGAGCAGTCGCCGGACATCGCCCAGGGGGTCGACAGCGCCTATGAGTCCCGGACCGACCCGAACGACGAGGACGAGCTCGACCGGGCGGGGGCCGGAGACCAGGGCATGATGTTCGGATACGCGACGCGCGAGACGAAGGCCCTGATGCCGATGCCGATCCAGATCGCGCACACGCTTGCTCGGCGCCTCGCAGAGGTGCGGAAGGCAGAGGTTGTTCCCTACCTTCGCCCCGACGGCAAGACGCAGGTGACCGTCCGCTACGAGAACGACCGGCCCGTGGAGGTCGTGAAGCTCTTGATCTCGACTCAGCATCGGGACGGCATCGACGGCGAGACGCTGATCAAGAACGACCTCTGGGAGCACGTGGTGGAGCCGGTGCTCCACGAGGAATACAAGGAGCTGTTCACCGACCGGGAGCTGTTCGAGAGCTTCCTCGTCAACCCCACCGGGAAGTTCGTCATCGGCGGCCCGATGGGCGACGCTGGTCTCACCGGGCGCAAGATCATCGTCGACACCTACGGCGGCGCGGCTCGCCACGGTGGGGGCGCCTTCTCGGGCAAGGACCCGTCCAAGGTGGACCGCTCCGCCGCATACGCCGCTCGCCACGTGGCCAAGAACGTCGTGGCCGCCGGACTCGCGGACCGGTGCGAGGTCCAGGTGGCCTACGCGATCGGCGTGGCCCACCCGGTCTCGCTGATGGTGCAGACCTTCGGCACGGGAAAGCTGTCCGATCTGGAGATCTGCCGCTTGGTGGAGCAGGTCTTCGACCTTCGCCCCGCCGCGATCAGGCGTGATCTCGACCTCCACCGACCCATCTTCCAGAAGACCGCTGCCTACGGCCACTTCGGCCGCACCGACCACGACTTCACCTGGGAGCGCACCGATCGGGTCGAGGCGCTGCGGAAGGCGGCCGGGATGGAGAGCGCCCAGGCCGAAGCCGGGGCGCCGGCCTAAGCGCTACACGCCCGGGGCGCTACGCGCCCGGTGACCGCTGGGCGGTCGGCTCGTCGCCGAGCCCCGAGGGAGCCGTCGCGTGCGTTGCCCGGTCGACCTTCTCTACCACTACTTCGGGATCGGCGACGCCGGCGAAGACGAAGTTGTAGTCGTCGCCCGCCGCGGTGTCGAAGTCCACGTCCCCCACCTGAAGCAGGCGCTGGAGCATCGACTGGTTGTAGTTCACGTTCTGCACGCGCTCCAGACGCGTCTCCTGGATCTCCCGGGCGACGATCCCGCGCCTGATGTGCAGGCGCCGGTTCGTGATCGTGTAGTTCGTGAAGATCCGCTTGATGAATCCGGCGAGCACGACGATCGCGACGCCGACCACGGCGACCAGGGTCACGAGCCCCGCGTCGGTCTTGTCGTCGGCGATGTTGGTGCCAATGCCCACGAGGAAGGCCAGGACCAAGACCACGAAGAGGCCCTTTATGTAGAAGCCGATGATCGACCGCCACGACGGATGGCCCTCGAACATCACCTGCTCCCCGGGTGCCAGCTTCGGCGCCACGGGCGAAGCTTAGTGCTCCCCACGCAAGCGCCGTCCGCCGGCCTGCCTAGGTTTGATTGGATGGCGATCGCGAAGGTCGAGCCGCTGACGACCGCCCGCGCGCTGCGTGGGCCGTTCGATTACCTGCTGCCCGAGCGGCTCGCGGGTGTCGGCATCGGCAGCGTCCTGGTCGTTCCCTTCGGGCACCGCAGGCTGGTCGGCGTGGTGGTGGGACTGGCCGAGTCCAGCGACCTGCCGCCGGAGCGCCTCGCCGAGCCGATCGAGGCGCTCGAGGCCGGCACGCCGGCGGAGCTCGTTCGCCTCGGCCTCTGGGTCGCGCGCGAGTATTGCTCCACGGGGCGCCTTGGCCCGCGCCAGCGTGCGGCCCTCGAGGCGCTGGCGGGCGACGACGGGGCGGCGGGCACCGAGCTCGCGGCGAGCGAGCTCGGCGAGGCCGGGGCCGATCGGCAGACGCTGAACCGTCTCGAGGCCCGCAGGCTGGTCTCGCTGCGCGCCACCGAGTCCCCGCGCCGGCCCGCGATGACGCGGGTGGGTGCGCCCACTGGGCGACCGCGCCTCTCGAGCGCACAGAACGAGGCGCTCGCGGCGGTGGTCAGGGCGATGGACGCCGCCGGGGAGCGGGAGCTCCTGCTCCACGGCGTGACGGGCTCCGGGAAGACGGAGGTGTATCTCGCGGCAACCGAGGCGGCGTTGGAGCGGGGGAGGGGGGCGATGATCCTCGTTCCCGAGATCGCCCTCACGCCGCAGGCGGTGTCGCGGTTCGCGGCCCGATTCGGTAATCGCGTCGCACTCCTTCACTCGCGGCTTACCGGAGGCGAGCGGCGCGATGAGTGGCAGCGGCTGCGATCGGGCCAGGCGCGGATTTGCGTGGGGCCGCGGTCTGCAGCCTTCGCCCCGGTTCGCGATCTGGGCCTCGTCGTCATCGACGAGGAGCACGACGCCTCGTACAAGCAGGAGGGCGACCCGCGCTATGACGCGCGCGAGGTGGCTCGCCACCGCGCCTCCGAAGCCGGTGCGGCGCTCGTCGCGGGAACCGCGACGCCGCGCCCGGAGAGCTGGCTCGGGCTGCACCGGATCGAGCTGCCGCAGCGCGCGGACGGCCGCGACCTTCCGGCGGTCGACGTGCTGGACATGCGGGGCCACCAGGGCGCCCTGCATCCACGCACCGTCGAGGGGCTCGCCCGCGTACGTGAGGAACGGGGAAAGGCCATCGTGCTGCTCAACCGCCGCGGCTGGTCGCCGTTCCTCTCCTGTCGCTCATGCGGCCGCGCCTGGGGTTGCCCGCAATGCGACGTGTCGCTGGTCGCCCACAAGCGGGCCGGCGAGCTTCGCTGCCACCACTGCGGGCACTCCGAGCCCCTTCCCGAGTCCTGCCCCGACTGCGGCTCGGTGACCCTGGCGCGCCACGGCGCCGGGACCGAGCGCGTCGAGGCGCTGCTCGCGGACGCAGTCGCGCCGCTGCCCGTCTTCCGCCTCGACTCCGACAGCGCGGCGGGGGCCCGGTCGCACCTGGAGATCCTGCACCGCTTCGACGACGCCCGGGCCGGGGTGCTGCTCGGCACCCAGATGGTGGCCAAGGGCCACGACTTCCCCGAGGTGGTCCTGAGCGTCATCCTGGATGCGGACGCCACGCTGCGCTTCCCCGACTTCCGCGCCGAGGAGCGGACGTTCGCCCTCGTCGCCCAGCTCGCCGGCCGCAGCGGCCGCGGCCCGCGCGGCGGGCGGGTGCTCGTGCAGACGATCGCACCCGACGCACCCGCGATCGTGTGCGCCAGCTCCCACGATGCGTCGGGTTTCCTCGCCGGCGAGCTCGACCGGCGGCGGGCGCTGCGCTACCCGCCGTTCTCGCACCTGGCGCGCGTCGAGCTCACGTCGCCCGACTCCGCGCGGGCCGAGAGCGCCGCCCAGGCCGTCCGCGACGCGCTTGCAGGGGTGCTCCCGGACACGGCGGCGCTGCTCGGCCCGGCACCGCGCTTTCGCCTTCGCGGTCGCCATCGCCGCCAACTGCTCGTGAAGTCGAGCGACCGCGGAGCGAGCGTTGCCGCGATCCGCAAGGCGATCGAACAACCTTCGACCGCTCGCCTGCTGCGCGGAGTGGCGCTCGCCGTCGACGTCGACCCCCAGTGAGCCTGACCTACACTCGGGTCGGATGAGCGATCAGGCCGAGACAACGACGGTCCGCGAACAGGAGCCCGTCAGCCCGCAGGGGCCGCCCGACGACCGCCTAGGTGACCTGGACGCCGAGGCGCGCGAGCGCCGTGCGGCGGCCCTCGCCCAGGTGCGTACGTTCGGCGACCCGGTGCTGAAATCCCGGGCCTCGGAGATAACGGAGTTCGGCCCGGAGCTCGAGCGCGAGGCACAGCGGATGACGTCGATCATGCGGGATGCCATCGGCGTCGGGCTCGCGGCGACTCAGCTGGGCGTCATGCACAGGCTGCTGGTCTTCGCGGCCGGCCTCGACGCCACGCCCACACCGGTTGCTAACCCCGAGGTCGAGTGGGTCTCCGACGAGCTCGCCGTCGCCGAGGAGGGCTGCCTCAGCCTGCCCCGCGTGTCCGTCGACGTGGAGCGCCCTCTGTATGCGCGCGTGCGGGGCCGCGACGTCCGCGGAGAGGGGCTGACGGTCGAGGCCTCGGGCCTGGAGGCTCGGGTCCTCCTTCACGAGATCGATCACCTCGACGGCGTGCTGATGCTCGATCGGGCCCCGCGTGAACAGCGAAAGGGTGCGCTGCGCGCGCTCCGGGAGGGGATCGCCTACAGCCCGGCGCCACCGGAAGACCCCGAGCAAGAGCCGCCCGACCCGGAAGATTGAGGATCGTCTACCTCGGGACGTCGGAGTTCGCTGTAGTGGTCCTGCGACGGCTCGCCGAGTCCCCGCATCGCCCTGCGCTGGTGGTGACCCCACCCGACCGTCCCAAGGGAAGGGGCCGGCGGCTGACGCCACCTCCCGCTGCGCTCGCCGCGAGGGAGCTGGGCCTGGAGCTGCTCCAGGTCGCGAGCGTCAACCGGCCCGAGGCGATCGAGACGGTCCGCGCGACGGGAGCCGAGGTCGGCGTCGTCTGCGCATTCGGCCAGCTGATCAAGGATCCGCTCCTGTCTGAGCTCCCGATGCTGAACGTGCACCCGTCGCTCCTGCCCCGGTGGCGCGGGGCGGCGCCGATCGAGCGAGCGATCCTGGCGGGGGACGCCGAAACGGGCGTCACGATCATGCGCGTGGGCTCCGGCTTCGACTCGGGGCCGACCGCGCTCTCCGAGCGAGTGGCGATCGAGGACGACGACGACTACGGCACCCTCGCACAGCGTCTGGCCGAGCTCGGGGGCGAGCTGATCGTCCGCGCGCTCGACCTGCACGCGTCGGGCGAGCTCGAGTTCTCCGAGCAGGCCGAATCCGGGGCCACCTACGCCGAGAAGATCGAGCCGGCTGAACGCCGGCTCGATCCCAGCCGCCGCGCCACCGAGCTCGAGCGCACGGTGCGCGCGCTCAACCCCCACATCGGCACGTACCTCGAGCTTGCCGGCGGCGGGCGCCTGGGCGTCCGCTCGGCGGCTGCCGAGGAGGATGGGGGGCCCGCGCCGGGAGCGCTGGAGGCGGCGGGCGGAGCGCTGAGGCTGGGCTGTGCCGAAGGGGTGCTCCGCATCCGGATCGTGCAGCCCGCCGGCAGGCGCCCGATGGCGGCAGACGCCTACCTGCGCGGCCATCCGGTGCCGCAGCTCGCCGCGTGACCGCCTCCGGGGATCCGCCCGCGCTCGCCGGAGAAGGGAGCGTGACCGCGGCGCGGCGCGCCGCCTACGAGGTCCTGCGGCGCACGTTCGAGCAAGGCGCCTGGACCGATCGGGCCTTTCCGGCGGCGGCCGAGCGGCACGGCCTCGACCCCCGCGAGCGCGCCCAGGCACAGCGCCTCGCCTACGGCGCGGTGCAACGGCGTGGCACGGCGGACCACGTCGTCGAGGGCGCCGCCAACCGCCCCGTCCACGAGATCGATCCGCCGCTCACTGCGGCCCTTCGGCTCGGCGTCTACGAGCTCCTGTTTGCCGCCGCGACCCCGGACCACGCCGCGGTGGATCAGGCGGTCGAGTTGGCGAAGGCCGGCATGGGCGGTGACGGGCGGCGGGCGAGAGCCGGCGCAGGCCTGGTCAACGCCGTGCTGCGCCGGATCGCCGGCGAGCGCGACGCGCTGCTCGCCGGGTTGGGCGACGACACGCCGGAGGAGGCGGCCCTCGCGCACTCATTTCCCCTATGGCTCGCGCGGATGTGGTGGGAGGAGCTCGGTGCCGGCGCCGCCCGGTCCCTCATGGCGGCGATGAACGAGCCCGCGCAGACCGCGCTGCGCGCGAACACGCTCAGGATCGAGCCGGCGCGACTCGCGGCGGAGCTTCGCGCCGCGGGCCAGGAGGTCGAGCGGCCCGACGCCCCGCCGCCGCTGGCGCCGCCGGAGGCGCTGGTCGTCCGCGGCCCGCTGACCGAACCCGCTCGGCGGCGGCTGGCGGCGGGTGACCTCGTCGCGCAGTCGCGCGGCTCACAGGCGGTCGTCACCGCGCTGAACCCGAGGCCGGGCGAGCGCGTCCTCGACCTGTGCGCCGGGCCCGGCATCAAGACCACCGCGATCGCGGCGCGCATGGGAAACGATGGCGAGATCGTCGCCGTGGAGCTCGATCCTGGACGGGCGAGCCAGCTGCGGGAGCTCTGCGGGCGGCTCGGCGTCACGTGCGTGAAGGTGGTGGAAGGAGACGCTGCAAGCGCCGACATCGGGGAAGGCTACGATCGCGTCCTCGTGGACCCTCCTTGCTCCGATCTCGGTGCCC
>WNGF01004998.1_pt1 | contig 17090 bp, 23 predicted proteins | sample 5400641 | NCBI WGS metagenome assembly WNGF01 (sample SAMN13153371, study PRJNA577476) | soil metagenome | isolation source: 80 cm soil or saprolite under grassland replicate 2 | place: USA:California | collected 2016-06-15
AAAGCAGTACCCCGACGGGACCTGGTTCGCGGAGATCCCCCGATTCCCTGGCGTGTGGGCAAACCAACCCACAGAAGAGGCGACGCTCGAAGAGCTGAAGGAAACGCTTCTCGAGTGGGTGCTGCTCAAGATCCGGGACCGCGACCGGGATCTCCCGGAGGTCGACTCCATCAATCTGAACGTGTTGTGACTCGCTCAGATGGCGCTGGCGAAGTCGACCTCTCGCAAGGAGATCATCCGTAAGTTTCGCGCCCTCGGCTGGGATGGGCCGGTCCCGGGTGGGAAGTACGAGTTCATGGTCAAGGGCAAGCGCAAGCAGAAGATCCCCAACCCTCACCGCAGCGAGGAGTACGGGGTAACGCTGCTCGCGAACATCCTGCGACAGGCTGGCATCGACCATGAGGACTGGAACAACGCCTGAGCGGTACCATCCCAGCATGCGCCGACCGCACGAGTGGACCACCCCCGACCCCGTCACCCGACGTGACCAAGTGCTCGCCATGCAGGTGTGCGACCCGCCCTCGGGCAGCCACGACCGCGACGGCACCGGCAAGCCACGCACCCGCCCCGAGGTCGTACCATCCCGGCATGACTCGAACGCGACTCGAACGGCTCGGCGATCAGCAGCTGCGTGACCTGCTCGCCGAGACCCGCAAGGCCCGAGCCACCATCGGCGTCATGTGGAAGCAGCGCGCCACCCAACTCGCCCAACTCGAGGCCGCACTCCGCGCCGAGCTCGACCGACGCACCACGACTCGGACGTAACAGACGGGGGGGCCAGGTCGCGCCTCTCGGACAGCCGCGCTGTCGCCCCCTGAACACCCCGCGTGTGTGCTGGGCTCGGGGTTCGCCACGGGAACCGGCCTAAAATGGCTGCAATGCGAGCCACCGAGCGGGCAGCCCGGGCCGAGCTGCGAGCAATCGGCGTGACCCCTGGCAGGTCGGCGCTGGGGACCGCGATCGTCGACTTGGCGCGCCGGTTGGACGAGCATCCGGGTGACCGTGCGGCGTCGATGCTGGTCCGTGAGCTGCGGCTGGCGATGGCTGCGCTGTGGGGTCGGAAGAAGGGCACCGACGATGAGCTTGACGCCTTCCTCGCGTCTGTCGCCACCCCCGCGTTTTCAGGTCCCGGCGACTGACCGCCGCTCCCACGGTGGCGCGCTGGTGGCGACCGCGAAGGCGCTGGGGTTCCGGCCGATGCCATGGCAGGAGCTAGTGGCCCTGGCCGCGCTGGAGCATGCTGGCGGTCGGCTCGCCTACCGCGACGTGGTCGTCTCCACCCCGAGGCAGTCCGGAAAATCCAGTTTGACCCTGGCGCTGATCTGCTACCGGATGCTGGCGGCGCCAGGACAGTGGCTCGTCTATGGGGCGCAAACCCGGCTGGCGGCACGGCGCAAGCTGTTCGACGTGTGGTGGCCGAAGCTGCACCGCTCCAAGTTCGGCCCGATGTTCACGCTGGACCGGGCGACCGGCGCGGAGGCGCTGCGCTGCTCCAACGGGTCGATCATGACGCTGTTGTCCACCGATGAGGGCGCCGCGCATGGGGAGACGCTGGACCTGGCGGTCCTGGATGAGTGTTGGGCGCTGGACGCCTCGGCGGAGCAGGCGTGCCGGCCGACGATGGCGACCCGCTCGGCAGGGCAGATCTGGTTCCTGTCCACCGCAGGGACGGAGCGTTCGGCGTTCTGGCGGTCGAAGGTCGACCAGGGCCGCGCGGTCGCCGCGCTGGGTGTGACCGAGGGCTTGTACTACGCCGAGTGGTCGGCCGCCGACGACGTCGACGTGACCGACCGGTCGACCTGGCCGGGGTTCATGCCGGCGCTTGGCCGAACGATCCAGGAGGAGACGCTCGCCGCGGACCTGGCGTCGATGCCGCTTGCCGAGTGGCGCCGCGCGTATGCGAACCAGTGGCCGGACGAGACTGCCGAGGGCTGGTCGGTGATCGGCCGGGACATCTGGGAGGCCAGCCGCCTATGAAGCCGGGCACCTCCCATGAGGCCATCCGCCGCGCGATGCTCCCCTACGCGCCCGGGTCGCCGTGCGCCCGTTGTGGCCGGCCGCTTCTGCCCGGCCAGCCGATCCACCTGGACCACACCGACGACCGGGCCGGCTACCTGGGGTTCAGTCACCAGCGGTGTAACGAGCGAGCGGGCGGGCGTCTCGGCCAGGCACGGCGGCGCGCCGCACGCGAGAGGATGATCCCCATGGTGGACGAGGTCGCGCTCGGGATCGAGGTCAGCGAGGACCGCCAGCACTGCTCGGTCGTGGCCGCCGGCCGCCTCGAGGTCGACCTGGTCCTGCTCGACCTGGTCGCCTATCTGGACGGCACCGACCCGGTTGGTGCGGTCCTGCGGCTGCGCACCGAGCGGAAGGTGCTGTCGACGGTGGTCGATCCCCACTCGCACGCGGCGACCGCGATCCGGCCGCTCGAGGCCGCTGGGATCGCCGTGACCAAGCCGACGTCGCCGGATGTGGTCGTCGCGCATGGCGGGTTCCTGGACGCGCTGGCGGCCGGCCGGGTCCGCCATGCCGGCCAGCCGGAGCTGACCGCCGCGGCCAGGCACTTGCAGCAGCGCCGGCTTGGCGGTGCGACCGCGCCTGAGCGGCGGGGCGCCCCGGTGGATGTGGCGCCGGCGGTGGCTGCGGAGCTGGCCTGCTGGGCGCTGGAGACCATCCCGCGTCCGGTCGCGCCCGACATCTTCTAAGAACGCCCACCCCCGTGGGGCGTGTCTTCCACGCGGTCTACCTGCGACGTTGAACGCCCGGCGCCGTGGCAGATGGGTTAGAATCAGCCTGTGCGGCGGTCAGGTCGGCGGGCCGGTATGGCGCCACCTTCCCGGCCTGCTGACCCCGCTCAGAAGGTGGCGAAGGAGTATCCCTATGGCCTCACTGCTCGGCCCGCCAGCCGAGGGCAAGCCCCTGTCCGAGCGGACGCTGGAACCGATCGACCCGTTCGGTTCCAAGCTGGGGGAGCTGATGCGCCGCCCGGTCCGCAACACCGAGACGCTGCCGGCGCCGGGCCGCACGGAGCCCCACTACATCGAGCCGATTCCCCCGGTGCCCGGCGGCCAGCAGGTGGTCGACGTGCGCACGCTTGGCCCGCACGCGCCGAGGGCGCCCCGGTGAGCGCGGCAGAGGGGGCGCTGGATCTGCGGAGCCTGCGCACCGACCGGGGCTGGCTGGACTTCATGACCGATCTGCCTGGTGTGCCACGGCCTGGGGAGCGGGTGCTCAGCTATGAGGAGTGGACGCGGGCGTGCCGCATCGCTGGCGAGATCGGGCATGTGGGCGCCACTGATGCGGCGCTGATGGTGCTGGACGAGGTTCGCCGCGCGCAGACCCCCCGCAGCTGCAACAGCCTGTCGCTGGATCTGGAGCGGAAGGAGGCAGGGTGAGCACGGAGATCCTGAAGGGCAGCGGCCGGCCGGGTGACCCGTCACTGCGGATCACCGACGTGCCGGATGCGCGTCGGCTCGCGTTCGAGGAGCAGCGCCGCGCCGAGCAGGAGGCGGAAACCAAGGCGATGGTCGACCAGATCACCCATGACCGGTTCATCCGGGAGCACACCCCGCCTCGCCCGCTGGTCCCAACCGACCCGGTCGAGCAGCTGCGCGCGCAGTGGAAGAGCGACCAGTGGCTGGCGGAGATCGAGGAGTCCCGCCGGCTACCGGAGCGTCTCGCCGAGCTCGAAGCGTGGGCGCGGAAAGCGCAGTTGGAGGCGATGCTGTCCCCGCCGCCACCGCCACCACCGACCCGGTTCGGGAAGGCTCTCTCGTCCGCCGCCTTGGCGCATGAGGCCGCGCTGGAGGCCGAGTTCGCGGCCCGTAACCGTGCCGCCGTCAAGGCGGTCTGCACCGACTGCCGCGTCGTTGGCGGCGACTGCGGGGCCCACTGATGACCGCGCTGGTCATGGCCGCCGGCCGGCTGCGGCTCCCCCGGGTGCCGGCGCTGCCCCGCGTGCACGCCGCCACCGTCCGGCGGCTGCTCGTCACCGGCCTGCTCGCCGCGGGCTTGGCGCTGGTCGCCCGGCCCGGCTGGGGCCTTGTGCTCGCCGGTGTGCTGCTGGGATGGCTGCGGCTGCTGTAGGTCCCCGGGTGCCGTTTCGGATCCCTCCCCGGGGGACGGTGCCGGGACAAGGAAGCACCCCGGGCGCCTCGAGGTCCGGGGGTGCTTCCGCCTGTAGGGTTACCGTCTGGTGCGACGGTTCGACTGTCGCCGGCGCCGCCGGCGCCGCCTACGCCTTGGGTCGGTGGCGGCCGGGCCCCGGGCGTGAGGAGCGGGCCAGCTGCCGGGTCCAGGCGTCCAGCGTGCTCAGCGCCCGGGTGACCTTGGCGGGGACTGGCTCGTTGATGCCGGTGATCTCGGCCAGCGCCTGGACGGTGACAAGGTCACGGCGGATCCGGCCGAGCGCGCGCAGCAGCAGCGCGCGGGTGTCGACCGTCGACCGGGTGTCGACCGGCTCGGGTTGCGGCGTGGAGCTCATGTGGCATCATCCCCGCCCGCCTGGAGTCGGATGATCTCGCGCAGTTCGTCGACCGCCTCGGGCGACAGGAAGCCCTCGGCCCAGCCGAGCACCTGCTGATCGGTCGCGCCGACCGGGACGAGTAGCGCCTGGTCCTGCCATCCGTCGGCCGCTGGGCTGTCCAGGATGACCTTGCGGAGCAGCGACCGGACCTGCACGGTCATTGGCCGGCCACCAGATCGTCCAGGGAGCGGAGCACCGCGTCGACGTAGTCCGGGCCGTGGTACTCCAGTGCCCGCAAGGTCCCGACCACCTCGGGGCTGAGGTCAAGGTCGAGCGCGCGGAGCACCTTCAGCAGCGCCTCGCGGACGGCGTTGCATGATGTAACCCCGTTGCCGGCCTTGCGCTCCCGCTTCCACTCGGGCACGTCCGCACCGTCGGGGATCGGGATTGGCGGCATCGAGCTGCCGGCCGGGTCGTGGGTGGGTGCCCGGTCATCCGGGCTAGGATTCCTACTGTCCATGGGAGGTGCGCCTCCTGTGGGCCGGCCCCGGGGCGTTCACGCGCCGCCGGGGCACTTCACTTGCCGGGACCGTATGTCGACGACATACAGGTGTCAACCGTCCGCAGACGTACGCTGAAGACGTACATAGTCCGTCCGTAGGCTCCGGCCATGGCCAGACGCCCCGAGGAGCCGTGGTGGCCGGTCGGCGTCGACGAGATCGCCGTCCGGCTCGGCGTCACGCGGAACACCGTGACCATGTGGCGGCGGCGCTCCCGGACGTGGAAGCACGTCCCGCGCTTCCCTGAGCCGGCCGGACGCATCTCAGGCCGGGACTGGTGGTGGTGGGCCGAGGTCGAGGCGTGGGCGGTGCAGGCCGGGCGCCTGCCCGATGAGCCGGCCGGCCCCGTGTACCGGCGCAAGCGGTAGCCCTCTGCTAACGCCTTGCTAACAGCGTCGGCGAATCCCGGCGGACTTGCGCGGACGACTGAGCGGGGAACGTGCAGGCCAGCGAGGGTTCGGCGGACTCTGGCGGACCCCCCCGAACGGCTCTTGCGAGCTTCCCAAGCTCGCAGTGAGGGTTCGATTCCCTTCGCCCGCTCCACCAGCCCAGGCAGATGTACTCTCACCCTCCATCGCGTTCCGTCCGATAGCACTCAGGGCCATCGTCCTGATCGGCTAGAGGAGGCGTGATGCGTGAAGAGCGGCGGAGCCGCCGGGCTGCTGGGACCCTGGCCGTGATCGCCGGGCTGGCCGCTGGCACGATCGCCTCGAGCCTCGGCGCGCTCACCGGCGGTGAGGGCGCAGAGCCGGCGGGGATGCGCCGCGCGGCGGGAAGCCCGACCACCCCCGGCATGTCGCAGCCCAAGCTGGCCCTGCTCCACACCCCGCCGTTGCTGGTGCTGCGAACCGAAGCCGTCGAGCTGCGCTACGAGCTCGTGTGCCCGGCGGTGGAGGCGCGCTGCGCTCCAGAGGGCACCGCGTACCTGCGCGCCGAGCGCGACGCGAGCTTCACCGCCCTGCCGCTGCGCCCCGGCGGCGCGGCTCGCCAGGACCGCTGGTATGTCCGGGTGCCGCGACGCTTCCTCGCTGGCTCGTCGTTCTTCTATTACGCGGTCATGGGCGACCGGGAGAGCGGGCTGCGGATGACCGTGCCGGCAGGTGGGGCCGCCGGGCCGCAGCAGGCCTGGGTGCTCGACCGGCCACACGTCGCCGAGCTCGGAGCGCACCGCTTCGGGCGGACCAGGCCTCCCGAGGCGGTGGTCGCCCGGGCGGCGTGGGGTCGCGGCGCCGGCGCGCTCGGCCTGCGCGCCGGCCGCGAGCAGGCAACCGTCGGCCCTTCCTCGTTCGACGTCGGGAGCGATGGCTCGGTGCGCATCCTCGACCAGGTCAACCACCGCCTTGCGATCTACCGGCCGGGCACGGCGACCCGCCCGGCCCGGGTCGTGCCGCTGGCCATCTCCGGGGCCATGGCCGACCTGGTGACCGGGGCGGGCGGAACCGTGTACGTGCTCGACCAGGGACGTCACGGCCAGATGGCGGTGCGGGCCTTCGGCCGTTCGGGCCGCCAGCTCGGGTCCTCCTCGCTCCCCGGCGCCGTTGTCGCCGACCAGCTCCGCACGGGCCCGAACGGCCCTGTCGTCCACCAGTACCCGGACGAGACCTGGCTGCCGGCCACGCCTCCCGGCGGGCGCTCTCCGCGTGCCGCCCAGCCAGCGGCCTCCGCTCGCGCCGGCAGGCCGGTGACCATCCCACCTGGGGCCGATCCGTCCGCGCGGCCCACGGCCGAAGCGGGTGCTGTGGTGATCCGGGCGCTGCCGCACGAGGCAAGGGTGGCGCTGGTGGGTGGCACGAGGGTGCTGGCCGCATGGCGGCTGCGGAGCTCCACCAACCTCGGCGAGCTCGGGCTGGCCGAGCCGCTTGGCGCCGGGCTCGTGGTGGTCGTCCGCGCGTGGACCGAGACGCAGGCCGAGCAGCAGGTTCTCCGGCTCGGACCGAGCGGCGTGGAGTCCGCCTTCGCCGTGGACCGGGCCGAGTGGGCGCAGGCGCTGCCGTCGAGCCGCTTTCGCCTCAGCGGTTACGGCCGCCTCTACCAACTCCGCACCAGCCCGAGCGGCGTCGAGGTCGCGCGCTGGGGGATCGGGCCACCCCGATGACCCCAATCCCATGCCGTCGCGGCGGCTTCCTGCTGGGCCTGGCGCTCGCCGCCTCGCTGTGGGCGCCGCCAGCGCAGGCTGCCGGCGGCAACTTCGTGGCCCGGTCGTGCAACCGCAACGCGGCGACCAAGCTCGCCAGCTGGAGCAGGTCGCAAGCCATGAGCTACGCGAGCGTCGCCGCCGACGAGGGCTATCAGTGGGGCGGCGGCTGCTGGAACGACAACAACCGGGACGACCAGCCAGGGGATCAAGAGGGGGTCCTCGCCAGCAACGGTGAGGGTCCGGACTGCTCCGGCCTGGTCTTCAAGAGCTGGACGCTCGCCGGCGACCCCAGCGGCGCCGACACTGGCTTCTACCGGCACGACGCGCTCACCTACGTGCACGGTCCCTTCAGCGCCAACGCCTTCAAGACCCGCAACCTGAACGCCTTCGGTCCGGACGCCAAGGCGAGCGCCGTCAGCATGGACGCGTTCGCGTCCTCGCAGCACATCGGACTCGTCTACCAGGCCAACGCCGACGGCACCGACCAGATCGTCGAGGCCATCGGCGAAAGCGACGGCACCCGCATCGCCACCGAATCCTTCCGCGGCAACCCCGACTTCTCCGCCGTCCACCGCAAGGCCTGGAGCGTCCCCGCCCCCCGCTCGGCCCCACCGCCCCGCCACTAACCCACTCGTCCGCCGGGTCCACCGCCAGCCCGAGCACCACGTCCGCTTGCTCGTTGGCGACCCACAGCAGCCGCCCGTCCTGGTCGAACGCCAGGTCCCTGGGGAACTGCCCGCCGGCCGGGTAGGTGGCCAGGAGCCGCAAGCCGTGCTCGGTCGACAGCACCCCGATGCTGTCGTGGCCCCGGTTGCCCACGTAGACGAACCGCCCGTCCCGGGACACCCGCACCGCCGACGGGTAGTTCTCGACGGCGACGTCCTCGGGGACGGTGCGCACGGTCTCGCGCGGCTCGACGCCACCGCTGGCGGGGTCGTACCCGCACGCCGTGACCGTCGAGTCCAGCTCGTTCACGACGTAGACCCTGGTGCCTTGCGGGTCGAAGGCCAGGTGACGGGGGCCGGCCCCGCGGTGCAGCGCCACCTCGCTCCGGAGCCCCAACCGGCCGGACCCAAGCTCGAGCTGGTAGGTCGAGACCGTGCCCGCGCCGAGGTGGACCGCGAGGACCCAACGGCCAGCGGGATCGGTGACCACCATATGGGCGTGCGGCTTCGGGTTCTCGACAACCTCCGTGGCCGGACCGAGGACGCCACCGCGGTCGACCGGATGCACCACGATGCTCCCGGAACCCCAATGAGCGGACAGCACGTACCGGCCGCTCGGGTGCACCGACAGGTGACAGGGCTGCGCTCCGCCGCTCGGCTGGGTTCCGAGCAGCCGCAGGTCCCCGCCGTCGCCGATGGCGAACGCGCTCACGAGCCCCTGGTCGAGCTCGTGCACGGCGTAGAGCGCGTGGGCGTCGGGCGCCACCGCCAGATAGGCCGGACGCGCCGGACACGCCGCTATCGACTGGAGCCTGAGCACCCCCCCGCGCAGCGCGGCCACGGCGATCCCCTGGCCGCTTCCAGCGGCATGGTTGCCCAGGTAGATCAAATGGTCATCCGCGGATGAGCGTCGCCAGCGCCGCCACCGTGATCACCAGCCCGATCAGCACGTTCGCCAGCACCCGCGTCCGCGACGGCAATTTCGACCCGGAGGCCGTCGGCTCGCGCACCCTGGCAGTCACCCGCCCCGAGGAGCCATCCCTCGGACCGGCCGCCGCCTTGGCGCCGCCGGATCTCGCCCGCCCAGGCGGCCCGTCGCCCGCGCCACCCCGCCCGCGCGCTCTCTCCGCCGAGCCGGCCGGGCTAGGCTTGCCGGTCGTGCGGCTGGTCCGGGTCCCCTTGGCTGTGCCGTTGGCGTCCCGCTTGGCGGCCGACCCGCTCTGTGCCTGCTTGGCGTCGCGCCATGCAGGCCGGAGCCGGATGTAGGCCGCGAGGTTGCCCAATAGGAAGGCCGCACCGAGGGCGAGCAGGCACTCGGGAACGAGCTGGTTTAGCGGAATCACAGCAGCCTCCCGATGCCTGACGGATCGCCAGCCAAGGCTACTACGCCCCTCGCGGGTAAAGGGAGGCTGCGCGGCGAGACTGTGGACAACGGATCGCAGCAGCTCCAGGGGCCTGTGGACAGTCGTTTGCCGCGGATCCGAGTTTCTGGAAGCCTGCGGACGGCACCGTCCTCGACTTGCAGCAAGGAGCACCCCCCGTGGCCGTCGCTGTCTCCCGAACCAGGCCGTCGAGCCGTACCAGACCCGCCCGCCGTGGGCTGATTCTCGCCCTGTTCGTCGGATCCGGGGCGGCTGGGCTCGTGTATCAGGTCGTCTGGTCGCGCGAGCTGGTGCTGGTCTTCGGCAACACCACCCAGGCCGTCTCGACGATCGTGACCGCGTTCATGGCCGGCCTCGGCTTTGGGAGCCTGGCCGGCGGGCGTTGGGCGGGCCGCAGCGCACGACCGCTGCGCCTCTACGGCTCGATCGAGCTCGGCGTGGCGGTCCTCGCGATCTTCCTGCCATTCGCCTTCGACGACCTCGCCGAGCTCTACCGCGGCGCCTATCCCAGCCTGGTGGACAACACCCTCGCGCTCACCGCGGTGCGGTTCGCGCTCGCGCTGGCCGCGGTCGCGCCCGCGACCTTCCTCATGGGCGCCACCCTGCCGCTGCTGGTCCGCCATCTCGTCCGCACACTCGACGAGGCCGGGGCTCGCCTCGGCGAGCTGTACGCGGCCAACACCGCCGGTGCCGTCGCTGGGACCGTCATCGCCGGCTTCGTGCTGATCGAGTTCCTCGGCCTGCGGCTCACCAGCTACGTCGCCGTCGCGCTGAACCTGATCGCGGGCTCCGGCGCTCTGGTGCTCTCGCGACTTGCCGATCGGCCCACGGCGCCGGACAGCGGTCGCGCCGAGGCCATCGGCGGCGATTCCAGACGTGACGACCTTGATCTTGCGGTCGATCGCGGGACCCCACCGGCGAGCGAGGGATCCCGTCTCGCCGCCATCGCCCCCGCCCGATCCGATGGCGAGGTCGATGAGGAGCGCGGTGGCCGGCTCGATGACGACGCCCACCCGGATCCCGCCGGCAGCCGGCTCGCGCCACGCTGGGCGATCCTGCTGGCGACGTTCGTCTCCGGGTTCGTCTCGCTCGCCCTCGAGGTCCTGTGGACCCGGATGTTGTCGGAAGGCACCGGCTCCAGCATCTACATCTTCACGACCATCCTGGCGATCTTCCTTGCCGGCATCGCCATCGGGAGTGCCATCTACCGGCGCTGGTCCACTCCGTCCCGCGAGCGGGCAGGCACGCTTGGCGTGTGCCTCGCGGTGGTGGGAGCACTGGCCCAGGCGACGGTGGTGCTCGGCAGCGGCGTCGTCGGCGCGGTCCCCTTCGTGGTCCGTACGGTCGTGATCCTGCTCCCAGCCACGATCCTCATGGGCTACGCCTTCCCGCTGGCCGGCCGCCTGGTCACGCCGTCGGCCCGCGCTGCCGGCGGCAGTGTCGCGCTGCTCTATGCGGCCAACACCGCCGGGTCCATCCTCGGCTCCTTCAGCGCCGCTTTCATACTGGCGGGCACCCTGGGGACCAACGGCTCCGTCCTCCTGCTCGGCGCCCTCAACCTCCTCGCCGGCGCCGCTCTCCTCGCCGCCGACCCGACCTGGCGCCGCCGCGCCGCCGCTGGCTTCCCCACCGATGCAAGACCCTCAGGCACCCGCGTGGTCGCCAAAGAGGCCCCCATCAGGGCCTCCACCAGCCTTGCGCACTCCGGCACAGATGGCCGGGCAGCCGCCGGCGGCGGACGATCGGCGCTCGGGGGCTCGGGCGATGGCGGGACAGCAGGTCGTCGGTGGGGTCCGGGTCGGGCGAGGGTGGGGGCGGTCGCATTCGCCGCCTTGGCGCTGCTGGGACTGGTCGCATCGTCGCTCGACCTGCCGGTCACCCGAACCGCCACCGAGAACCGCCTTCGCGCGCTCGGCCTCCCCGTGACGCACGCCGAGGACGAGCTGGCCACCGTCGACACCGTCGGCGGTCCAGCGGCGAAACGGCGCTTGCTGATCGGCGGGGTCGGCGTGACCTCGCTCACGGTCGACACCAAGCTGATGGGCTACCTCTCGAAGGCGCTGCGACCTCAGGCGCAGGACTTCCTGGTGATCGCCTTCGGAATGGGCAGCACCTACCGGTCGGGCCTCGAGCTCGGCATGCGGACCGACGCGGTCGAGTTGTCCCCGACCGTGCCGAGCCGCATGCCGGTGTTCTTTTCTGACGCCGCAAGCTACCTGCATCACCCGAACGGGCAGGTGATCACCAGCGACGGGCGCAACTACGTCCGGCTGGCCCGTGAGCGCTACGACCTCATCGCGGTCGACCCGGCGCCACCCATCGAGAGCGCCGGATCGGTGGTCCTCTACACCAGGGAATTCCTGACCGAGGGCAAGACGCGACTTCGCCCGGGCGGGGTGTTCCTCCTGTGGATGCCGTATGCGCTGCCAATGGACGACCTCAAGGCGCACGTGCGCACCTTCCACAACGTCTTCCCGCACGTCAGCCTGATGCTCTCCCCTGGCGGGCATGGCATGTTCATGCTCGGCTCTGACGCGCCGCTGCGGTTCACCGACCAGACGGTCCTCCAGGTGCTCGGCAATCCGGCAGCCGTCCGGGATCTTGCGGATTCGCCGGACTACCCGCCGACCGACGGGCCCGGCTGGGTTCGAGCGGTCCACCATGCCGAATGGTTGGCAGACGATCAGGTGACCGCGTTCACCGGTCCGGGTCCCGAGATCACCGACGACCGGCCGCGCTCCGAGTACTTCTTGTGGCGGCGCGCCTTCATGCACGACAAGGCGTACGTCAACGAGGGCATGCTCCGCGCCGCCACCCCGAAGTAGCCGGCACCTCATCATTACTGGCCTCGGATCCCCATCGGGCTCCGACGGTCTCGGCATGAGCGGGCTCAGCTCACGAAGCGTCGGAAGGCGGGCCAGGACTCGAGCGGGAAGCGCAGGTCGCGGCAGAGGTAGATCGGGCCGCCCCGCTCCTCGTTGTCGGCGCCGGCGTCGTTGGTGACGGTGCCGACCCGACGCAGGTCACCGCAGAGGGATCGCAGCTCAGGTGCTTGGTAGCCGAGTGTGAGCAGCGGGCCGACGGTCGGCTGGCGTGGCCGCCAGAACCAGAAGGTGTCGTGTCCGCTGATCGCCGATGGCAGGCCGAGCCGAGGACCGAACCAATCCACGGCACCGGCTTCACCGTAGTTGGCCGCCAGGACCCTGGCGGTCGCCCGCTCGTCCGGGGGCAGGGATCGGTATGCGGCGGCAACCGTCCCGACCAGCTCGGGCCAGCCGAGCATCTCGGCATAGTCGCTGCGGAGCTCGTCCAGGTGGTATCGGACCATCTGGTCGATCGGCAGCACCGGGAGAGCGAAGGGGGCCGCCACCACCGAGCTGATCGCCAGCGCGACGATCATCGAGCGAACCTGGCGACGCCTCCGCTGCGGGCTCGTCTGCCTGCTCAGGAACCGCTCGAACGAGATCGCCCCGGCCGCGAGCAACACCGGGTAGACGGGTCCTGCGTAGTAGCTCTTCGCGCGCTGCACGAGCAGGACCAGGATGACCACCACAGCTGCTAGGCCGAGCATGCGGAAGCGTGGATGCCGCAGCAGGCGCACGAGCCCGGCGATCCACAACGGCACCAACGCGAACCCGATCAGGAGCAGTTGCTCGGAAAGGAAGCGCGTGGGCGGGTTCTCAGCGGCCATTTCCGCGTTGTGGTTGCCGAGGAACTCGAGCGTCGGCCAACCGTGGGTCGCCTGCCAGACGAGATTCGGGGCGAGCAACGCCGTCGCGATGAGCGCGGCCAGCCACGGCCAGGGGGTGAGGAGCCAGCACCGCTGCGCCGTGAGCGCCAGGCCGACCGCGAACCCCATGCCCAGTACCAGGATCGTGTACTTGGTCTCGAGCCCGATCCCGAAGGCCACCCCGATGGCCAGCCACAGCCGCGACGGTCCGCCCCGCGCGAGCAGCCGTGCGACCAGGTAGAGACAGACCGCCCACGTGAGCTCATCGAACGAGACCGTCTGGAACATCGAATTGCTGCCGAGGAACATTGGCGAACACAGCACCAGCAAGGCGGCCAGGATCTGGGCGAACCGGCCTCCGCCCAGTTCGCGCGCGATCAGCCCACCCAGGACCACGATCACGGCCCCAGCCATGGCGGGCCAGACCCGCAGTCCCACCAGCGAGTGCCCGAAGACCAGCGTGGAAAGCCTCGCCATCCACGCCGTAACCGGCGGATAGTCGACGTAGCCGAGACTCGGGTGCCGTCCGGCGGCGAGATAGTAGAGCTCGTCGCGGTGGAACCCGTACCTGCCGGCCACCGCGAGCTGCACGATCAGCTTCAGCAGCGCCAGCCCCAGCAGCGCGAGCATCCCCTCCGCACGCCAGCGCTCCAGCACCGCCACCCGCCGCAGCCGCGGCGCGCTGATCAATGGAGGCGCGACCGCCGAGGCCGGCGCTCCAGGCGCCCGACCGCTCAGGGTTCCATCGAGCGGGGACGCATTCGATGGCGGCGCACCCCCCGCCAGCGAGCCGGACCGACGCGCCTGGGCCTGGAGATCGTCGGTGCGCGAGGTTGGCGGCGGAGCTTGGGCGCGGCGGAGCATGGCGGCCTCCTTGGCGTGCGGCGCTCGGATCGGGTCGGGATCTGGGTGCACGGTACGGTCCCCGGCGGGCACGCGTCGTCGGCCTCGCTGGCGAATCAGCGCATGGTTCCTCGGAGGGAGACGGCCACCAGCTCCCCCGCAAGAGGGAGCCCACCTTCGACGCGCCGCATTGGCCGGCCGTGGCGCGCCCTCGGCGAGGCTCCTGTCAGGCGAAGCTGCGGAGGCGGGGCCGCGTCGGCGGGGGTTTGGTGTAGGTTCCCCTGGACTTCGCCGGGGTCTTCTCAGCGATTGTCGGCCGGTTCTTCTCACCGATCTGTCGTTGATGTCAGCCCAGGATCAGTTCGAGGCTGTCGCGGAAGAGATCATCCACAGTTCGGCCGGGCTGGAAGTAGTCTGCGATGCCCGCGACGATCGTGGGATGTCGCTTGGCGAACGCGTCGGCGTCGAAGCCATGAAGCGCTTCCTGGTCCGGTGGAGGCGACTGTTCTTCGAGGACATGTCCGATGGTGAACCGGTCCACCACGAGCACCGTCAGGCGAGCTTGCCGAAGCGGCAGTCCCCGATCGACGAGTGTGCTCATGGCCAACTCCGAGACCGCGGCCATGGTCGGCGACAGGTGAGCGGCTGATACCACCCTGGCGCCGTCAGGGTGGGCGAGCATGGCTCGGCGTAGGTGCACGGCGACGCCGATCAGCCACTCCCGCCAGGGCTCGTTAGCTCCCGGTGGCCTCAGTTGGGTGAGCTCCTCCTCCAGGATCGCTTCGGCGAGTGCGTTGATCAGTTCGGCCTTGTTGCGGATGTGCCAGTAGAGGGTGGGAGCCTGCACGCCGAGCCGCTGGGCCAACTTCCGCAGCGTCACGCCGTCGAGCCCGCCCTCGTCCAGCAGCGCGACGGCTTCCGCGACGATCCGGTCCTTGTCCAGCGCCATGCCCACACCCCCTCGCCATCGCCACTCTACCGGTGTTAGAGTCGGCCCCCTAACGCTGTTAGAGAGGCATCCCGGGAGAGGGGACCGACATGAAGGCAGCGGTACTCCACCAGGTGGGGGGCGTCCCGAGGTATGAGGACTTCCCCGACCCGGTCGCGGGCGAGGTGAAGTCATCATCAACGTGAAGGCGGTCGCAGTAGAGAACATCGACAAGATGATCGCGGCAGGAACGCACTTCGCCAGCAAGCAGTTCATGGCACAGGTGCCGGCGATCCCCGGCTTCGACGGCGTGGGTACCCTGCCCGACGGCACTCTGGTGGGGTTCGGCAATACCAAACCGCCGTACGGCGCACTGGCCGAGAAGGCGGTGGTCGCCGAGAGCAACGTCGTTCCCGCACCGGAGGGCATCGACCCGGCCGTCGCGGCTGTTCTCGCGTCGGCCGTGACGGGCTTCTGCATCAAGTCCGCCGCGGGCTTCGCCCCTGGTGAGACGGTGCTGATCCAAGGCGCGACCGGGGTTGCGGCCGACTGGCGGTCAAGGTGGCCCGACTGCTCGGCGCTGGGCGGATCGTGGCTACCGGACGCGACGACGAGGCGCTGCGGGAGATCCTCGCGCTCGGCGCAGACGCAGTGATCAACACCGCGGTCCAGGACGAGGCGCTCGCGCGGGCATTCACCGAGGATATGGGTGAGGGCTACGACGTCATTCTCGACTTCCTCTGGGGACGCCCCACCGAAATCCTCCTGCGGGTGCTCACTCCCGTTGAGTTGAAGTCAGCGAAACCAACCCGGCTCGTCCAGGTAGGCGAATCAGCCGGACCAACAGTGACTCTCCCAGCCGAGAGTCTGCGGACCTCCGGGGTTGAGATCTACGGGGCGGCCAAGGGTCTCGACGGAACCACAATGATGGACGCCTACAACCAAGTCGTGCAATGGGCAAGCGACGGCACACTCACCTTCGACCTCGAACGAGCGCCCTTGAGCCAAATTGGGACCGCCTGGCAACGAACCGACCTGCGGGGCAGAAGGCTCGTCGTGCTGCCTTGACCGAACCAGCGCACCGGCACCGAACGGTCGTTGGCCTGGACGCCAGACACGACACCCGCGACCACCTCTTCTCACCAACATGTCGCACGCGACAAGTAGGCGACATCTCAAATGAGAACCTACATTTGGGTTTGTAGGGTCTACGCCTTTCTGAACAATCGGCCCTGCATGTTCGGGTCCGTGTCGCCCGGTTTGAACAACGGCCTATCGGTCGAGGTTGAACAACCCCTCAGCAGCGACCCGATCGATGCCCGTCGGCACGATGCTCCCGGTAGAACGGGGCGAGGTCGACCTGATCGACTACATCCAAGATGAACCAAGCGAGATGATCTCCGGTCGGCCAGTCGCGCAGGTCGGGCGGCAGGAGGAACGGCTGGTCGCGATCGCCGCGCAGCAAGTTGTCGGCCGTCGGGGCGGCTGCGGCTCAGCCCCGCGGCTCGCGCATCGGGTTCCATTCGGTGACGCCGGTGACGTCGTGCTCGCGCAGCGCCCGCAGGTACGGGGTGATCTGGCCGCCCTTGACCGAGCCGTGGTGGCAGGCCAGCGTAGTGGGCGCGACCGCCTCGATCTTGTCCAGGGCGGCGTCCAGGTGCGCCCGGGACGGGAAGATGCCCACCATCCGGTAGCTGTCGAGCATGGCGTCGCTGTGGTCGCTGTCCAGCACCGCGGGGCCGCCGGGTGGGGTGATGAACACATCGGAGCTGAACAGCGTGCGGGTGGTCTCATCAAAGGCCAGCATGCTGTCCCACTGATGCACGTAGGGGGTGATCAGGAACCTCAGGCGGTGCTTACCGAGATCCAGGGTACTGTGGCCGTCGACCGCCAGCGGCTCGCGGACGGCGAAATCGGACAGGTTGGTCGCCACCCCGATCGGGCTGGCGGCCGGGACGGCGGCCGGTGCCCGCTCCAGGAACAGGTTGAGCGCGCCCGACTCGTCGCCTTCCAGGTGGGGCACGACCACGTAGCGCAGCGTGGCCGGGTCGATCACCCGGGCGACCGCCTGGAAGGTGTCAGGAAAGGCGCGACGGAAGCCGGTCTCCACCAGGGTCGGCTCCTCGTCGCGGATCACGAAGAAGCTAACGTCGATCGGTGCCCCCGGGATCTCCAGGTTGATTCGGAAGGTGTCCTCGGCGACCTCGGCGATGGTGGCCATGGGTGCTCCCCTCTACGGCTTGTCCACAGGTTGCGATCAGAACACGACGCGGGCGGTGGCGACCGCGGCCGCCGCGGTGTGGTCGCCGTTGACCTCCAGGTCGGGATGGTCGTTGCGGCCGGACAGGGCACGCAGGTAGTCCACGGTGTCGGCCCGGAC